>Ga0180222_1001187_pt1 | contig 29334 bp, 26 predicted proteins | sample eDN5th37CKraftOP_FD_151336 | JGI IMG/M metagenome (GOLD analysis project Ga0180222, IMG submission 151336) | Enriched Organic Plus compost microbial communities from Emeryville, California, USA - eDNA 5th pass 37_C Kraft OP (version 2) (version 2) ...
GCCCGTTCCATGTCGCCGAACATCTCGAACCGGACCAGAAGATGCACCGCATGGCGCGCGGTGAAGCCGGGAAGGCCATTGCTCCGATGCTGATGCAGGCGAGAAATCAGGTCGGACGTCACGCCGATATAGAGCGTCCCATAAGGCTTGCTGCTGCGGATATAGACGCAGGGCTGCTTTTCCATGTCGGCGCCGAGCGTGCCGCCAAATGGATGCTGAAACAAGTTCAGCATGACGGATCGGGGAGGAATAGCATATGATCCAATCCCTGCTCATCGCCAATCGCGGCGAGATTGCGTGCCGGATCATCCGCACCGCGCGGCGGCTGGGCATCCGCACGGTCGCGGTCTATTCGGATGCCGACGCCGATGCGCTGCACGTCCGCTCGGCCGACGAGGCGGTGCATATCGGGCCGTCGCCCGCGCGTGACTCTTATCTGGTCGGGGAAAAGATTATCGCCGCTGCCAAGGCTACCGGCGCGGAGGCGATCCATCCGGGCTATGGCTTCCTCTCCGAAAATGCCGAGTTCGCGAGAGGGGTGATCGACGCCGGGCTGATCTGGGTCGGGCCGGACCCGGCAAGCATCACCGCCATGGGCCTGAAGGATGCCGCCAAGAAGCTGATGCAGCAAGCGGGCGTGCCGACAACGCCCGGCTATCTGGGCGAGAATCAAGACCCTGCCTTCCTCGCTCAGGAAGCGGCGAAGATCGGTTATCCCGTCCTCATCAAGGCGGTCGCGGGCGGCGGTGGCAAGGGCATGCGGCTGGTCGAGAAGGCCGGGGACTTCGCCGATGCGCTCGCTTCCTGCCAGCGCGAGGCGAGCGCGAGCTTCGGCAACGCGCATGTGCTGATCGAGAAATATATCCTCTCGCCCCGCCATATCGAGGTGCAGATATTCGGCGACCGGCACGGCAATGTCGTCCATCTGTTCGAGCGCGACTGCTCGCTCCAGCGGCGGCACCAGAAGGTGATCGAGGAGGCGCCCGCGCCCGGCATGGATGCGCGGACGCGCGCGGCGGTGTGCCGGGCGGCGGTCGATGCGGCGAAGGCGGTCGATTATGTCGGCGCGGGGACGATCGAGTTCATCGCCGACGGCTCGGAAGGGCTGCGCGCGGACCGCATCTGGTTCATGGAGATGAACACCCGGTTGCAGGTCGAGCATCCGGTGACCGAGGAGATCACCGGGCAGGATCTGGTCGAGTGGCAACTGCGCGTCGCCAGCGGGGAGCCGCTGCCGAAACGGCAGGAGGAGCTGTCGATCACCGGCTGGGCGATGGAAGCGCGGCTTTATGCGGAGGACCCGGCGCGCGGCTTCCTGCCCTCGATCGGCACGCTCGATGTTTTCGAATTGGGGGAGGGCTGCCGCATCGACACCGGCGTGCAGCAGGGTGCGGAAATCTCGCCCTTCTACGACCCGATGATCGCCAAGCTCATCGCCCATGGCCCGACCCGCGACGCCGCGCGCTCCGCGCTGGCCGGGGTGCTGGACGATAGCGCGATCTGGCCGCTCAAGACCAATGCGGGCTTTCTGGTGAAGGCGCTGGAGCATCCCGATTTCGTCGCCGCGCGGCTCGATACCGGGCTGATCGGGCGCGAGGGCGATGCGCTGATGCCGCCCGCGCGGCCCGGCGAGGAGGCGCTGGCCGATGCCGCCGCCGCGCTGTCGCGGGGTGGCGGCCTTGCCGGATTCCGCCTCAACGCGCCGGTGCGGATGACGGGCAGCTTCCTGCTCGATGGCGAAGAGGTGACGATCGCCTATGATCCGCGCGAAGGCGGCGAAGGCGCGGAGGAGGTGCTGGTCGCCGAGGGCGGGCAGGTCTGGCGCCTGACCCGGTGGCGCGCCGGGGGCGCGGGCGGGGCGGATGCCTCCGATGGCGCGATCCTTTCGCCGATGCCCGGCCGCATCATCGCCGTCGCCGTTGCGGCGGGAGAGAAGGTGATCAAGGGGCAGAAGCTGCTGACGCTCGAAGCGATGAAGATGGAGCACAGCCTCGTCGCGCCGTTCGACGGCACCATCGCGGAGCTCAACGCCAGCGAAGGCGCGCAGGTGAGCGAGGGCGCGCTGCTGGTGAAGATCGAGAAGGCGGAATAGAACTGCTGGCGCGCGGCATAAAAAGGGGAGGTTGGATTGGCCGGGAAATATTTCGATCAATGGACGGTCGGCGAAACGCTGGTCCATGAAATCCGCCGCACGGTGACGGAGACCGACAATCTCCTCTTCTCGACGATGACCCACAATCCGCAGCCGCTGCACATCGATGCCGAGGCGGCGAGGGCGAGCGAGTTCGGGCAGATCCTCGTCAACGGCACCTTCACCTTTGCGCTGATGGTCGGCCTGTCGGTGGGCGACACGACGCTGGGCACGCTGGTCGCCAATCTCGGCTACGACAGACTGGTGATGCCCAAGCCGGTGTTCATCGGCGACACGCTGCGCGCCGAAACCGAGGTGACGGAGCTGAAGTCCAGCACGTCGCGCCCCGGCGCGGGCATCGTCACCTTCACGCACCGTCTTCTCAACCAGCGCGACGAGGTGGTCTGCCAGTGCCTGCGCATGGCGCTGATCAAGGGCAGTGGTCAGGAAGCCGGGGCATGAAGCTGCGCTCGCTCCTCTTCGTCCCCGCCGACCGGCCGGAGCGCTTCGCCAAGGCGGCGGCGAGCGGCGCCGATGCGCTGATCCTCGACCTGGAGGATAGCGTCGCGCCGGAAAGGAAGGATGCGGGCCGCGCGGCCATCGCCCAATGGCTGGCGGGGGAGCGCCCTGTCGCCACCTTCGTGCGCGTCAATCCGCTCGACAGCGGGCTGACCGACGCCGACCTCGCCGCCGTGCTGCCGGGCCGACCGGACGGCCTCGTCCTGCCCAAGGCGGAAGGCGCGGCGAGCGTCGAAGCGCTGATCGGCAGGCTCGGCGCTGCGCCCGTTCCGGCGATCCTGCCTATTGCGACCGAGACCCCGGCCGCCATCTTCCAGCTCGGCAGCTATGGCGCGGTCGGCCCGCATCTCGCCGGCCTCACCTGGGGCGCGGAGGACCTGCCCGCCGCGATCGGCGCCGCCACCTCGCGCGAGGAGGACGGCCGCTATACGCCGCCCTATGAGATGGTGCGCAGCCTCACCCTCTTCGCCGCCCATGCGGCGGGGGTGGCGGCGATCGAGACGGTGTTCCCGCGCATCGACGATGCGCAGGCGCTCGCCGCCTATGTCGCCCGCGCGCGCCGCGACGGCTTCACCGGCATGATGGCGATCCACCCCGCGCAGGTGGCGGTCATCAACCGGGGCTTCACCCCCACGCAGGCCGAGGTGGCCCACGCCCGCGCCGTAATCGACGCCTTCGCCGCCCATCCGGGCGTCGGCGCGCTGAAGCTCGACGGCAAGATGATCGACCGCCCGCATCTGGTGCAGGCGCAGCGCATCATCGCGATGGGGGACGGGCGGAAATGACCCGTCGCCTTCATTCGCTGATCCACACGTCGACCGGCACCTTGTCCTGCCGCAGCACGGCGCGGATCGGCATGGCCTCGACCGGCCCCGTGCCCAGCGCCTCGCGATAGACCGCCTCCTTCGCCGCGCCGCCGATCTGGAGGATCAGCGCCCGGCTGTGCAGCAGGCCCGCGACGCTGAGCGACATGCGCTCATGTGGCGCCGCGGGCGGCGTGACCGCGAGCGTCAGCGCCTGCGTAGTCAGCCCCTCCTGCAACTCCCGCGCTTCGGGGAAGAGCGAGGCGGTGTGGCCGTCCTCCCCCATGCCCAGCAGCACCGCGTCGAAGGGCAGGGGCAGCGCGCGCATCGCCGCCTCGCAGGCGGGCTGGCCCTCGCGCGCGGTGGCCGCATCGTTCTTCATCGGCACGAAGCGCGCCGCGCTTGCCGATCCCTGCAACAGATGCTCGCGGATCAGCCGGTTGTTGCTGTCGGCATGGTCGGCCGGAACCCAGCGCTCATCGACCTGCGCGACGATCACCTTGTCCCACGGCAGCGCCCTTTCCCGCAGCGCCTCGAACACGGCGGCGGGCGAGCGGCCGCCGGACAGGACGAGCGTGGCCGTGCCGCGCTGCCCGATTGCGGCGGCGAGCCGGTCGGCGATCGAGGCGGCGAGCGCTGTCGCGGCGGCAGGGGCGTCGGGGAAGCGATGTTCCTGAATGTCGGGCATGTCGTGTCTCTTGCTGCGTACCCCGGCGGCACCGGGGCGAAGCGCCCCTGATAGCCCGGATGGCGGTGCGGGGACATCCCCTCATCCATTCCTAGTCCATTTGAACGATGCACGCCTGCGTCCGCCCCGCCATGTAACGGATGACATCATATTTCAGGAGAGCAGCCCCCATGGATCATACGCGTCCCCGCCTTCGCTATGCCGTCATCGGCGCGGGCATGGCCGGCATTCTCGCCGGCGTGCGCCTCGGCCAGCAGGGAGAAGACTATACCATCTTCGAAAAGGCCGACCAGCTGGGCGGGACATGGCGGGAAAACCGCTATCCCGGCCTCACCTGCGACGTGCCCGCCCATGCCTATACCTACAGCTTCGCGCCCTATGCCGAATGGCGCGCCTATTATGCGACCGGCGGCGAGATAAAGAGCTATTTCGAGCAGGTCGCGGAGAAATACGGCGTGCTGCCGCACATCCGCTTCGGCTGCGAGGTCGTCTCGACCGTGTGGGACGAGGACAAGGCGCTCTGGCGCCTCGGCCTGTCGACCGGGGAAACGGTGGAGGCGGAGATCGTCATCGCCGCGTCGGGCGTGCTGCATCACCCGCGCCTGCCCGATATCGAGGGGCGGGAAAGCTTCGCGGGCAAGGCGTTCCACAGCGCCCGCTGGGATGACGACGCCCCGCTCGACGGCGCGCGCGTGGGCGTGATCGGCAACGGCTCGACCGGCGTGCAGATCATCACCGCGCTGAAGGACCGCGCGGCGCATCTGGTGCATTTCCAGCGCTCGCCGCAATGGATCATGCCGGTGCCCTATTTCGAATATAGCGAGGAGGAACGCGAGGCGTTCCGCAACGACCCGGCGCTGATCGACGCGATCCGCTACGACAAGGAATATTGGGAGAATATCTTCCGCTTCACCCGCGCGATCACCGACGTGAACGGGCCGGAAATCGCGATCATCGAACAGCTGTGCCTCGACAATCTGGAAAACAGCGTGCGCGATCCCGAATTGCGCGAAAAGCTGCGCCCGGATTATCGCGCCGCGTGCAAGCGGCTGATCTATTCGTGGAGCTATTATGACGCGGTCCAGCACCCCAATGTGTCGGTGGAGCGCGAGGGCATCGCGCGGATCGAGCCGGAGGGCGTGCGGCTGAAGGACGGGCGGCTGATCGAGCTGGACACGATCGTCTTCGCGACCGGCTTCCACGCGGACCGCTTCATCCGGCCGACGCAGGTGCTGGGCCGGGGCGGCGTGTCGCTCGACGATGTGTGGGCGCAGCGCCCGACCGCCTATTATGCGATCGGCATCCCGGACTTCCCCAATTTCTTCATGCTGAACGGCCCGACCGGCCCGGTCGGCAATTTCTCGCTGATCGACATCGCCGAGCGGCAATGGGGCTATATCGAGCAGCTGCTGGAGCCGCTGCGCACGGGCGAGGCGCGGACGATCGAGCCCAGCGCGCAGGCCCATGCCGATTATGAGGAACGCCGCATCGCCGCGGCCAAGACGACCATCTTCGGCTCCGGCTGCCAGAGCTGGTATCTGGACGCGACCGGCGTTCCGGCCAGCTGGCCGTGGAGCTACGAAGCCTTCGCCGACGCGATGGCCAAGCCGGTGATGGCCGATTACCGGATCGCGCGGCGGGAAGCGCTGGCGGAATAGCGCTGACAAAAAGGGACGGCGCACGGTTTTCCAGCGCCGTCTCCTCGATCCGCATCCTGCAACAGGCTGTTGCCAGATGCGGCTTGCGGCTAATCCTTGCCATTCCTATCCCGTCATGCCAGCGAAGGCTGGCATCTCACGAGGCGGCGCGCGGCATGGCCTGCGACCCCAACCTGCGCTGGGGTGACGACAAGGGCGGAGAGGCTGCTCGCCACCCGAAACCGTCATTATATCGGCCTTTCGGCTCCCTTTACACCCCGAACCCGCCGGACACCGAAATGGTCTGCCCCGTCACATAATTGGCGCGGCGGGAAGCGAAGAACACCGCCGCGCGGCCGATATCCTCCGCCGCGCCCCAGCGCTTGAGGCAGAGCAGCTTCTGTGTTTCCTCCACCCATTTGGCGTCGAACACGCCCTGCGCCGACAATTCGTGAAACATCCCTGCGTCGATCACGCCGATCAGCACCGAATTGGCGCGGATCTCGCGGCTCCCTTCCTCCTTGGCGATGCCCTTGATCAGCGCTTCGTTGATCGCCTTGGGCGCGACCGACAGCCCGTCCATCTTCGGCCACCAGTCATGCCCGGCGGACCCCAGATGAACGAAGGAGCCGCCGCCCTTTATCCGCATATGGGGGATGAAGGCGCTGGCGGCGTTGCGGAAACCGAAGGCTTCCACCTCCACCGCCTGGCGGAACTGGTCGTCGGTCCAGTCGGCGATCGGGATTTGCGGCACCAGCGGGCCCGCCGCCCAGATGACGCTGTGGATGCGGCCATGCTCGGCGGCCGCCGCGGCGGCCAGCGCGTCCATCGCCGCGCGCTCGCGCACGTCGATGCGGTGGATGCTCGCCCGTACGCCTTCGGCCCGGATCGCCTCGGCGGTGGCCTGCGCGACATCCTCCTTGCTGCGATAGCAGATGGCGACATCGGTGCCCGCCTTCGCGAATTCGAGCGCGACGCCCTTGCCGATGCCGCCGCTGCCGCCGAAGACGATCGCCGCGCCGGCCGGGAAATCCTCGTTCATGCCTTTCCTCCCATCTTCATGATCCGTTAGTCCGGATAATCCTTGTTTTCCGTGATTTGACTTCGTCGCCCTGACGGGTCCGAGTCAGCAGGTAATTCCACCTGCTTCGAAATCACTCTAGCGGCCCATGGCGGCGACCGCCTCGGCCGCGCCGCGCATCGCCCCCTCGATATAGCCGACGCCGGTGCCGTCGCCGATTTCCGTCACGTCATGGCCCGCCGCGCGCAGCGCGTCGGCGAGCGTGGAATCGCCATGCGCGCCCATCGCGACGATCACGCTGTCGGCAGGCAGGCTGCGCGCCGTGCCGTCCGCATCGGTGAAGGTCACCGCCTCCTTGCCGATGCGGATCGCGCTGGCGCCGGGGAACATCGCGACGCCATGCTCGCGCAGCTCGGCGAGCAGGCGCATGCGGCGCACCAGCAGCAGCCCGCCGCCGAATTTCGGCGCCTCGCCGACGATCGCGACCTCTCGCCCGCGCTCGGCGAGATATTCGGCCAGCTCCACGCCGACCAGCTCGCCGCCGAGGATGACGATGCGCTTGCCGAGCGGCATCCACAACCGCGTCGCCCTGCGCACCAGTTCCAGATTGGCGGTCGCCCCCGTCGCCGCGCTCAGCCGGGTGGCGAGCCGGGTCGGCCAGCTGGTCTTGCGGCGCAGCTCCGGCCCGTCCTCGCCCAGCATCATCGCGCGCAGATCGTCGCCGGAAAGGACATGATCCTGCTCATGGCCGGGGATGGGCGGCATGTCGCGCACCGCGCCGGTCGCGACGATCACCCTGTCGGGCTTCAGCGCGGCGATCGTCTCCGCCGTGGCGTCGGTGCGCAGGCGCACATCGACCTTCGACCGGGCGATCCGGCGGCGCAGCCAGTCGAGCAGCCGCTCATTGGGCTCATAGGCGAGGCCCGCGAAGCGCAGCGTGCCGCCGAGCCGGTCCGACCGCTCGATCAGCGTCACCCGCGCGCCCGCCAGATCGAGCCTGCGCGCCGCCTCCATCCCCGCCGGGCCGCCGCCGACGATGACGACATGGCCGGGCACCTTCGCGGGCGTCCAGTCGAGGTCTTCATAGCCGGTTTCCGGGCGCACCGCGCAGCGCACCTGCTCGCGCAGATAGGCGGTGCTGACGCAGGTGTAGCAATAGATGCAGGGGCGGATATCCTCGGCCCGGCCCTGCTTCAGCTTCAGCGGCAGGTCGGGATCGGCCAGCAGCTTGCGACCCATGGCGAGGAAATCGAACTGGCCCTTCGCCAGCCCCTGCTCGCCGCGCTCTATCTCCACCCGGCCCGATGCGATGACCGGGATGGACAGCGCCTTGCGGATGGCGGCGGCGTGGTCGAGATGCGCGCCCGGCTCATGCGGGATGTTGGAGGCGGAATGCAGCTTGCCCTGGCCGACATCGTGATAGGCCGACACCGTGATCGCATCGACGCCCTCGGCCTCCAGCAGCCGGGCGAGCTGGATGGCGAGGTCGAGGGTGATGCCGCCCGCGCGGCCGATCTCGCGCGCGTCGATCTTCACCCAGAGGGGGAAATCCGCGCCGACTGCCGCGCGCGCCGCGCGCACCGCCTCCAGCAGCAGCCGCGCCCGGCCCGCAAGGTCGCCGCCATAGCCGTCCGCGCGGCTGTTGGTGGCGGGGGAGAGGAAGGAGGAGAGGAGATAGCCGTGTCCGGCATGGATCTCCACCCCGTCGAATCCGGCTTGCTGCGCCCGCCGCGCGGCGTCGGCGAACTGGCGCACGACAAGGGCGATGTCGGCCTCGTCCAGCAGCCTGATCGTCGGCATCGCGCCCGCGAACGCCGCCATTTCCTCCGGCAGGAAATAATCGGGGAAGTCGCCCGCAAAGGGCGGGGGGTAGCAGGGCGCCCAGAGCGGATGGCCGTGCTGCGCGCTGTAGGTCGCGACGAGGCCGCCATGGTGCAACTGCGCGGCGATGCGCCCGCCCGCCGCGTGCACTTCCTCGACCAGCCGCGCAAGGCCGGGCAGGAAGCGGTCGTCGGATATCGCCGACTGCTTGGGCTGGACCGCGCCCACCGGCCAGGCGACGCCGGTGACGCCCATGATGATGAGGCCCGCGCCGCCCTTCGCCTGCGTGACATGATAGTCTATCAGCCGCCTGCCGACGGTGCCGTCCTCCTCCGCCAGGCTGACGCCCATCGCGGTGACGATGATGCGGTTGGGCAGGGCCAGGCTGCCGATCCGTCCGGGCGTGAGCAAGGAGGCGGCGTGCGGGCCGGTGTCCCGGCGGACAAGGGGGGCGGCGGACATGGGACCTCTCGTTCCTCGATAGGGCGTTCTTTGATTGTGCGTAACATTATTGTTGTAATATAACGCTTATATACGATAAAAATCGCATAACAATGCCATATTGCGTAATATGCACACCGATGGCGGCGCGCGGGAGGATGGAATGAGCGAAGAGAGGCGGCCCGAAGGCGACACAAGGCTGGAGCGGAGCTGGCGCGATTTCTGCGCGCGGCTGGCCGATGCGGGGGAGATATTGTCCCGCCCGCAAGCGCCCGGCACCGCGCTCGATCAGGCGGAGGGGCTGCGCTATCTCTCGCGCCTCACCCGCACCGCGCTCAACATGCTGGTCGATTCGAGCGACCCGGACTTCCCCCGGCTGTTCCTGCTGTGCGACGACGCGATCAAGATCGGCGCGGACAATCCCGACAATCTCTATCAGCAGATCGTCGTGCGCGGCGACCGCGACTATCGCATTCGCGGCCATCGCGGCACCGTGCCCTATTTCTCGATCGGGTCGAAGGCGAACCGCTATGCGATCGACGGCACCATGGCCTCGACCGGGGAAATCGAATTCGCCGACATGGCGATGGAGCCGGACGGCAGCTTCGAGATCATCGCCAGCAAGACCGAAAAGCCCGGCAACTGGCTGCCGATGGCGGACGACACGACGCTGCTCATCATCCGCCAGACCTTCAACGACAAGAGCCGGGAGACGCCCGCGAGCGTGCAGGTCGAGCGGATCAGCGAGGGGCCTGCGCTGCCCGGCCTGCTGACGCCGGAGAGGATCGGGGCGCAACTGCTGGGCGCGGCCCAATGGGTGCGCGGCACCGCCGGCACCTTCGCCGACTGGTCGGAACGGTTCATGACCCAGCCCAACCGCATCCATGACGGCGACCAGGAGATTTTCTGGCGCGCGGGCGGCGACCCCAATATCTGGTACGGCCATCTCTATTACAGGCTCGCCCCCGGCGAGGCGCTGGTGATCGAGGCGAAGCCGCCGCGCTGCCGCTTCTGGAATTTCCAGCTCGATAACTGGTGGATGGAATCGCTCGACCATGTCCACCGCAAGGTGTGGGTGAACGGCGCGCAGGCGCGCTATGAGGCGGATGGCGGCGTGATCGTCGTCTGCGCGGACAGCGACCCCGGCTATGGCAACTGGATCGACCTGTCCGGCCACCGCGAGGGCACCGCGCTCTGGCGCTGGATCGACGCGGACGAGCATCCGGTGCCGCGATGCCGGGTGGTGAAGCTGTGACTTTCGGGGATCGGGTGGGTAAGCGGAACTCTCTCACCCGTTCGGGCTCCCCGTGTTTTTCAAGCCCCGCAGGCCAAGTCCCTACTCCACCGCCTGCCCCGCGAGATATAGGCGCCGCAGCGTCGCGATATCGGCCTCCGTCAGCCCCAGCCCGTCGCGCAGATAGGCGTCGAAGGAGCCGTGGCGGCGCTCCACCTCGTCGAACGCGCTTTGCAGATAGTCGGGGCGGACGGTCAGCACCTGCTCCAGATAGGCGGGCGGTATCGGCGTTCCGGCCTTGGCCAGCGCCGCCTGCGTCGCCTCGTTCTTCGCGCGCAGATAGGCGTTGCTCAGCAGATAGTCGGCCATCACCGTCTCGCGCGGCACGCCCAGCAGGGTGAGGATGACGGCGGTGGCCCAGCCGGTGCGGTCCTTGCCCGCCGTGCAATGATAAAGCGTCGCGCCCGGCGGCGCCTGTTCGAGACGGCGCAGCAGCGCGGCATAGGCGGAGCGCGCGCTGGGCAGCGAGACGAATTCCCGGTTCGCCTCGATCAGCATCTCCACGCCCTTCCCGGCCGCGATCGCCGCGTCCGCCTTGCGCATGTCGCCGCCCAGCGAGCCTTCGCTGTCCGCCACCACATCCAGCACCAGCGGCGCCGCGCCCCGCGGCAGGCGGTCGGCCCCTCGCGCGCGCTCCGTCGCGGTGCGCAGGTCGGCCACCGCCGACAGGCCGAGCGCGCCCATCGCGGCAAGGTCGGCGTCGCTCAGCCGGTCGAGCTGGTCGGAGCGGTAGATCAGCCCCATCTTCACCCAGCGCCCGTCCGTGGTGCGATAGCCGCCGATGTCGCGCAGATTGGGCGCGGTCGGCAGGTGCAGCGCGCGGTCGGCGACGACCAGCGGCGCGCCCTTATCCGGCACCAGCGTGAAATACCAGCGCCTGCCGGGCTCCAGCCCTGTCACCACGGCCGAGCCGCTGGCCGGTCCCAGCGCCACCGGCGTGCCGGTCGTGACGCCATCGGGGCTGGTTCCGGCATAGACGCGCACCGTCCCGGCATGGTCTGCCGCCCAGTCCAGCCGATAGTCGTCGCTCCCGGCGATCCGGTTCGCCGTGGCGGCGGTGAAGGGAATGGCCGCCTGCTGCCGGGCGACCGAAAGCGCGGCCGGCGGCGGCGCTTGCATGGCCGCGCAACCGCCCAGCAGCGGCAGGGCGAGCGCAAGGGCGCCGGCGAGGCTCAGGCGGCGCAGGGGCGGGCGGCTATGCGGCATGGCGTTTCTCTCCTCAGCCTCGTTGCGACGAGATATTGCCGCCATCGACGACGATCTCGCTGGCGGTGATATAGCTCGCCTCGTCGGAAAGAAGAAAGCGTACGACGCGGCCGATCTCATCGGGCTCGCCGATGCGGTCCAGCAGGATGCGCTTTTCGAAGAAGCCTTCGGGCAGGGCGGCGATGGCGGGCGCGGTCATCGGTGTGCGGATCTGGCCGGGCGACACCGAATTGATGCGGATGCCGTCGCGCGCCAGCCGGTCCGCCAGCGATCGCACCAGCGAAAGCATGCCGCCCTTGGCCGCCGTGTAGATCGGGTTCATCGCATTGCCCAGCGTCGCGTTGATCGAGGCGATGGCGACGATCGCCGATCCCTTTTGGGCGGCCAGATCGGCGTGAATCGCCTGGGTGATGAAGGCGAAGGAACGCAGGTGGATCGCCATGCCCGCGTCCCAGCTTTCGACCGTCAGCCCGTCGAGCGAGGCGGTGTCGACCACGCCCGCGGCATGGACCAGCCCGCCCGGCGCGCCGATCGCCGCGCGCGTCGCCTCCAGCGCGGGGGCGATCGCCGCCACCTCGCGCAGGTCCGCGCCGACGCCGATCGCGGCGACGCCATGCTCGGCGGCGATGGCCTCGGCCCCGGCCTGCGCCTTCGCCGCGTCAATGTCCCACAGGGCGACGGGGCGGCCCACGGCGGCGAGCGCCCGCGCCGAGGCGAGGCCGATGCCCGATGCGCCGCCGGTGACGATGACCGGCGAGGCGGGCGCGCCGAGGGCTGGGTTCAAACTCATGCGAAATCCTTTCTGTCGAGCGGAAGAGTGGGCTCAGCGGTCGCCCGCCGCTGCCGTGGAGGCCGGCCCCTGCCGGGGGAAGAAGCCGTCGAGGCGGATGTTGGTGATGCGCGGCGGGCCATCGGGCATGGCGACCCACATCACATGATCGACCACTGCCGGATCGTCCGGCGCGCCGCCGGGCATGCCGCCGGTCACGCCGAGCTGGATATAGTCCTGCCCGTTGCGCTGGCGATATTCATATTTGTGGAAATGGCCGGCGAGCACCGTATAGTCGCGGCCCTTCAGCATCGCCTCGATCTCCCGGAAGGCGGGCGAGTCCACCTTCCACGCGGGGCGGTGCATCAACACGAAGGTCCAGCGGGCGCGGGCGTTGCGGCGCAGCGCCTCGCGCACCATCCGCACCTGATCGGCGCTGATCGCCACCTGTTCCGACGCGCGCAGCTTCGCGGCCAGCTCGCCCAGCCGGGGATCGCGGGCGAACAGCGCCTCGGCGGCGGCGGGGTCGCCCTGCAACGCCCGCAGCACCGTGCCCATCGCCTGCGGGCCATATTCCTCCAGCAGCTTCTTGCGCGCGATCAGCGGCTGCGGCGGGTCCTCGGTGTTGAGCACGAGGAACAGCACGTCGCGATAGGTGAAGCTGTAATAGTCCGCGCCCAGCCGCTTGCGCCACTCGTCCAGTTGCACGGTATTGGTCAGGTCGTGATTGCCGGGCACGTAGAAGAAGGGAACGCTCAGCTTTTCCGTCGCGGCGGTCACTTCCTTCCATTCCGCGTCGAGCCGGGCGCGGTCCTCGCTATTGCCCTCGATCAGGTCGCCGATGTTGATGACGAAATCGGGGCGCAGCCCGTCCACCTGCATCAGCGCCCGTTCGAACACGCCGGGCCGGTGCTGGCCGGTGCGGTCGCCGATGACGACGAAGTGGAAGGGCCGCCTGTCCTTGTTGAAACCGGCCTTGTCGAACGGGACTTGCGTGCGCGCGACGGGCCCGGTGCCGCCGCCGGGGCGGTAATCCCCCGCCGTGGCCGCCGCCCCCGAAAGGGCGAGGGCGGCGGTGGCGGCGAACAGGATGAATGCGCTTTTCATCGAACGCTCCCCTTTCAGAATTCGACGTTGAGGTCGACGCCATAGGTGCGCGGCTCGCCGAAGATGGCGCCGGGGCGGCCTATGTTGAACTGCATCAGATAATATTCCTTGTCGGTCAGGTTGCGCCCCCACAGCGACAGCCGCACGCCCTTCACGCCCGGAATGTCGGCCAGCGTCAGCCGCGCGTTGAGCAGGCCATAGTCGGCGATGATATAGCGGCCGCTGCTGACCGTGGAGTTGGTATATTTGTCGCTCTGCGCCGTATAATTGACATTGGCGGTCAGCGTGCCGACCGGCATGGGCGGCAGGTCGTAGGTCAGGTCGAGCGCCAGCGTGTGCGCGGGCGCGTTGGTGAAGCGGTAATTGGCGGAAATATCGGTGCCGTTGACGTCGCGTATCTCGTCATAGCGCGGTTTCAGATAGCTGTAATTGGCGGTCAGGCGCAGTTCGCGCACCGGCGCCAGCGTCAGGTCCATCTCCACGCCCTTCACCGTGGCCTTGCCCGCATTGAGCACGTCGGTGATGCGGATGTTGTTCGGGTCCGACTGCACATTCACCTGGATGTCGTCATATTTGGAAAGGAACGCCGCCGCGTTGAAGCGCAGCCGGTTGTCGAGCCACTGGCTCTTCAGCCCGGCCTCGTAGGACCAGAGCGTTTCCGGGCCGAAGCCCTGGTTGAAGCGGGGGATGGAGCTGGCGCGGATGTTGTAGCCGCCGCTCTTGTAGCCCTTGACCGCCTTGGCGTAGAGGTTGATGCCCGGCGCCGCGTCGAAGGCGAGCACGAAGCTGGGGCTGAAATCCTTGAACTTGCGGCTGCCGTCGCCGATGCCGCCCGGCACGTCGGTGATCGGGCCGCCGTTCACCTGCGTCTGCCGCGACAGCGTCGCCTCGCGCTTGTCCCAGCTCTGCCGCAGGCCGACGGTCAGGTGCAGGCGTCGATCCAGCCAGTCGGGCGTGAAGGTGGCCTGCCCGAACAGCGCATAGGACCGGTTGCCGATCGTCGCGGTGTTGAAGGTGCGCGTCAGCGTCGGCGGGCTGTAGCTGTTGCTGACGTTGCTGCCGTCTTCCTTGAAATAATAGAAGCCCGCGACATATTTCAGCCCGCCCTCCAGCAGGTCGCCGACCAGTTGCAGCTCCTGGCTCCACTGGTCCTGCTTCGCCCGGCTGCTGTTCTTTTGCAACGGATCGGGGCCGTTCGCGCCGGCGAGATAATCCTGGTTCTGGAAATTGTCGAGCTTGCGATAGCCGGTGATGGAACGGACGGTCAGCGCGTCCGACGCGTTCCATTCCGCGATCAGGCCATGGCCCTGCGACACTATGTCGTTGCGCAGCAGGTCGCGCACGAAGGCGCTGCCCGCGCGGGGCCGCTCCGCCTTGCCGGGGAAGAGCGGCGACAGCGCGACATAGGCGGGCGTATCGCCGATATCGGTGCGGTCATAGCTGTAGCGCAGGCTGAAATCGGCCGAGGGCTGCCACAGCACATCGGCGCGCATCGCCTGCCGGTCCTTGTCGCCCCAGCGGCTGACGCCCGTTCCGGCGTTGCGGATGAAGCCGTGCTGCTGCTGGTTCACATAGGAGAGGCGCGCGGCGAAGGTGTCGCCCAGCGGGATGTTCACCGCGCCCTTGAAGCGGCGGTTGGCGTAATTGCCGAACGTCGCCTGTCCCTTGAAGCCGAAGGCGCCGGTGTCGGGCTTGCGGGTGATGAAGTTGATCGCGCCGCCGGTGGCGTTGCGGCCGTAGAGCGTGCCCTGCGGCCCGCGCAGCACCTCGATGCGCTCCAGGTCCGCGACCTCCATCGCCAGCCCCTGGCTGCGCGCGACATAGACGCCGTCCATATAGACGGCGACGCCGCCGTCCTGGGTGATCTGGTCGTCGGACAGGCCGACGCCGCGCATGAAGATCTGCGTCGTCGCCGCATTGTTGGGAAAGGGCGTCAGTTGCAGCGCGGGCACATTGGCGCGCAGGTCGGTGAGGCCGCTTATCCCCTTGGTCTCCAGATCCTGCGCGCTGAACGCGGCGATGGAGATCGGCGTGTCCTGAAGCGACTCCGCCCGCTTCTGCGCGGTGACGACGATGTCCGCTATGCCTTCATTGGCGGCGGTCTGGGCCAGAACCGGCATCGCGGTGCCGGTCATCAGGATTCCGGTAATTGCGTAGGCAAAAATGTGATTCATCATGCATTCCTCCCCTATAATCGGCTTTCAATGCCGAATCTGCGTCCCGTATTTTCTACTTCTTGTTAGATAATTTACCTTCGTGTAGGTAGAAACGCAATCAGGGAATTTGCATTTTCGCGGCCCCGGTGGAAAAGGGGAGCTGGCCGGGATGCCGGAGGAAGGAGCGTGGGGTTTTGAGCGGGAACAGACAGGTGTCGCGGCAGCCGCGCGGGGACGCGACCCGTCAGGCTATTCTGGATGCGGCGGAGCGGATCTTCGCCGATCTCGGCTATGCGGCCGCGCGGCTGGAGGACGTGGCGCAACTGGTGGGCATACGCCGCCCGTCGATCGTCTATTATTTCGCGGCCAAGCAGCAATTATACGATCAGGTGGAGGCCGACATCTTCGCCGCCATGCACCAGTTCGTGCTGGAGCGCATGGCCGGGGCGGGCGATCCGCTCGAACGCCTGCTGGCGCTGCTCGACGCCTGGCTCGACTTCCTCGTCCAGCGGCCGACGGCGGCGCGGATCATCCAGCGGCTGGTCGCCGATCTGGGGCCGCGCGGCGACAATCCGGTGCGCTTTTCCGAAACCGCGCTGCGCGATATCGAGGCGGTCGTCGCCGAAGGCGTTTCCACCGGGCAGTTCCGCCCCGTTTCCGCGATGCACATATTGAACGGCATAGCGGCGGGCGCGCTCTTCTATGTCTGCAACGCCGGGCAGATGGGGCAGGCCCGCGCCTATGACCCCGCCGACCCCGACGAGCTGGAGCGGTTCCGCGCGATGATGCACGTTCTGGCGCAGGCGGCGGTGGGGCAGGAAGCGCGCTGACCGCCCCCGCCGCGCAAGGCGCGCGCCGTCCGCAAAGGGATGGACCGCGCCCCGGCGTGGGCGCGGCCTGCTGCTTCAAAGCTTGATGCGGAAATCGACGCCGTAGGTCGCCGGCTCGCCATAGGTGTTCCCGGCGAAGCCGAGACTGCCGAAGTCGATGCCGAACAGGCGGTATTTCTTGTCGAAGATGTTCTTGCCCCACAGGGCCAGCTCCGCCTTCGCGCCGTTGAGGTCGATGTCGGTCAGGGAAATCCTGCCGTTGACCAGCGACCTCGGCGCACCGGCGATCTGGTCGTTATAGGGCGTGCCCACCGTCGTCGGATGATAGTAGATCTTGGTGCGATAGTCGTAGTCGCCCCGGATCGACAGGCGGCCGATCTCCAGATCCGCGATATCGAGCTGCGCATAGGCGCTGATCGTCGTTGTCGCGCCGATCATGAAGCGGGCGCTGTCCTTCACGTCCACATATTGATCGGTGACGGGGTCGAGGATCAGGAACTGCTTGTACTTGCGGTTGGTGTAGCCAAGATTGGCGCCGAGCGTCAGCGGCTCGACCGGCTTGGCCGTCAGTTCCGCCTCTATGCCCCAATAGCGCGCCTTGCCCGCGTTGACGGTGACGCTGGACGCGCCGCCGCTGCCCGCCTGAAGCTGTTGCAATTGCAGGTCCGAATGGGTGGCGTAGAAACCGGTCAGGTTGACCCGCAGCCTGCGATCGAGCCAGTCGGACTTGATCCCCGCCTCATAGGAGGTCAGCGATTCCGGGTTGAAGCCGGAATTGACCGACCGGGCATTGAAGCCGCCCGCCTTGTAACCCGATGCGGTGCGCGCATAGAGCAGCATCGAGGGCGTGGCCTGCCAGTCGACGCTGAACGCGTAATTGACCTTCTCATAGCTCGCCCGCAGGTCGCGGACGAAGGGTGCGCGCTGGACCAGATGCTTCTTGTCGTGGGTGTAGCGGACGCCGCCGGTCACGCTCAGCGTGTCGGTCAGCTCGAACGTGCCCTGTGCGAAGGCGGCGGCCGATTTGTTGTAATGGTCGTAATCGGTCAGCGAGGAAAGCTGCACGCCGAAGCTGTTCACCGTTACGTCGGGCGTCAGCGGGATCGGCACGGGCGAGGGCAGGATCAGCAGGAAATTCTGCGGATTATATTCCTTCGAATGTTCCCTGAAATAATAGCCGCCCAGAACATATTCGAACCGGTCGCCGATATTGCCGAGCAGGTTGACTTCCTGCGAGAACTGGTTCTGCCGACGGCGGTTCTGCGTGCTGAACAGGTCGAGCTCGTTCACGCCCAGCGGGTTGAAGGTGTAGGGCGGGGCCAGCACTTCCGGGCTGACGGTGAAACCGACGAGGCCGCTATTGCCGTCCAGATCGTCCTGCGCGTTGCGGTTGGACCAGCGCCGGAAACCGGTGAGCGAGCGCAGCGTCGCCGCGCCCAGATCAAGCTCCGCCGTGACGGTGTGGCCGGTCACGCGGTCGGTCATCTTGCCTTGATTGAGGGCGATGGAATCCAGCCTTTCGGGCGAATAGACCGGCGCGTTGCCGCCCAGCGCGGGGGACGCCTGCAGATATTCCAGCACATCGGGGCGGATGACCGTCAGCTGGAAGGCGGGGGCGTAGCTTTCCCGCCGCGACAGGTCGAAGCCGTAATCCAGCTTGAAGATGCCGCTTTCGAAGCTGACCGCGCCCCGGAAGGCGTCGAGCACATAGGCGCCGGGGTCGCGGTGGCTGGGCGCGTTCACATCGTCGACATAGCCGTTGCGCTGCCGGTGCAGATAGGTCATCCGCGCCTTCAGGCCGGTATTGGCGATGTTGCCGGTGTCGACCGAGGCCTTGAGATTGTAATAGCCGTAGTTCCCGGCCGAGCCGTCCAGAGTGGCGTGGAAGTCCTCGGCGGGTTTGGCGGTGATGAGGTTGACCGCGCCGCCGATGGTGTTGCGGCCGTAGAGCGTGCCCTGCGGCCCGCGCAGCACTTCGATCCGCTCCAGATCGAGAATGTCGAACGCGCTGCCCGCCGCGCGGCCCAGGATGATGCCGTCGACATAGAGGCCGACCGGGCTGTCCGCGGTCAGGATCGGGTCGATATCGCCGATGCCGCGAATGAACAGCTGCATGTTGGTGGAGGAGGCGGGCGAGGTGGTGACCGACAGGCTCGGCGCGACGGCGGTGAGGTCGGCGGCCGACGAAATCCCCTTGTCGCGGATCATCTCCGCGTTGAGCGCGGTCACGGCGATCGGCGTGGATTGCAGGTTTTCCGCGCGCTTCTGCGCCGTCACGACGATATCGGCGATGCCCTGGCTGCCTTCCTCCGCATCGGCCGTCTGCGCCAGCGCGGGCCGCGCGGCGAAGATGAGGGCGGCGCCGCCCAGCAGAAAATAGCGTAGTTTCATGCTCACTCCCAGATCCTTTCCTTATTCTGGTCTTCCATCGGCGGACGGCCGGCCCGGTGGGGCGCCCGCCGCCTTTCTTCCCCGATCCCCTTTGCCGTGCGGCGGCAGCCGGGGAGACTGCCTGCCGTCCTGTCGCGCCCCGGTTTCAGCCCAGCCCGTCGATCGGCGGGAAGGCGGAAAGCAGGGCTGCGTCGACCGCCTGCACCTGTCCGTTGAGCCCGGCCGCGCGGCGGCTGAGCAGGAACAGCGCGACCTCCGCGATCTGTTGCGCGGTCAGCGCCCCGCGATAGACGGGGTCGTCCAGCCGGTCGGGGTCGTCGATCGTCTCGATCCCGGCATTGCCGGTCATGGCGGTCAGCACCATGCCGGGACAGATCGCGTTGATCCGCGCGCCCCGCGCCGCAAAGGCCGCCGCGGCGGAGCGAACCAGCCCGACCAGCCCGTGCTTGGACACCGCATAGGCCGCCGCCTCGGCAAAGCCGATGATCCCCGCCGCCGAGGCGGTGACGACGCAGGCCCCGCCGGGGCGCAGCCGTGCGCGCGCCTGCTGCACGCCGAGAAAGGTGCCGCGCAGGTTGACCGCGATCAGCCGGTCGAACATCTCTGTCGTCACCGTTTCCAGCGGCCCATAGGGCTGCAAAATACCGGCGTTGAGAAAGGCGGCGTCGAGCCCGCCGAAGCGCTGCTCGGCCAGATCGAACATCGCCCGGTTGTCGTCCTCCCGCGCGATGTCGGCCCTGACCGCGACCGCTTCGCCGCCTGCCTGGGCGACCAGCCCGGCGGTGCGTTCCGCGCCCGCCGCGTCGATATCGGCGACGACGACCCGCGCGCCTTCCATCGCGAGGCGCTGGCACGCGGCGCGGCCGATGCCCGACCCGCCGCCGGTGACCAGCGCCACCTTGCCGTCGAACTGCCCGCCGCTCATCGCGCCGCCGCCCGCCCGGCGCTGCGCGTTTCGTGGATGATGGAGGAATTCATCGTCTCTCCCCGCGTTTCCGTTGTTGCCGAAACTCTAGGACAGTCTTGCGTGCGCGTCATAATCCATTTGGACTAGGTAACAGGGAATGGGTACGAAAAAAAGGGGTAAAAAGTCCAATATCATGTTTATTTGCGGAGTATGTGGCGGAATATGATTCGCGATTGTCTCATCGCCCACCAGCGCCGTGCGGCCGGATCAGGCCGTTTTCTCCTCAAGCTCGCGCAGCGCGGTGCGTAGAATTTTGCCCGCTGCGTTACGCGGAAGCGCGGGCAGGATGGCGACGCGGCGGGGCACCTTGTAATTGGCCATGTTGGCCCGCGCCCAGCGGATGATATCGGCTTCCTCCGCCTGCATGCCGGGGCGCAGCACGACGAACGCCTTGCCCACCTCGCCCAGCCGCTCGTCGGCGATGCCGATCACCCCGGCCATCTCGATCGCCGGATGGGCGGCCAGCAGCTTCTCGATCTCGGCGGGATAGCAGTTGAAGCCGCCGGAGATATACATGTCCTTCTTGCGGTCGGTCAGCGCCAGATAGCCGCGCGCATCGATGGTGCCGACATCGCCGGTGTGGAGCCAGCCCTCGGCGTCGATCGCCTCGGCCGTCGCCTGCGGATCGTCGAGATAGCCCTTCATCACCGCCGGGCCGCGTATCCAGATCTCGCCCGTTTCGCCGGGGGGCAGGTCGTTGCCCTGCTCGTCGACGCAGCGCGCCTCGATGCCGGGCAGCGGATAGCCGCAGCTGTGCGCGACGGTTTCCGCGTCGTCGCCCTGCCGCGTCATGCTGATCGCGCCGCATTCGGTCATGCCGTAGCCGTTGACGATGTTGGACATGCCCAGTTCCCTGCGCATCCGCTCGACCAGCGTCGGGGCGACCGGCGCCGCGCCCGTCACCGCGACGCGCAGCGAGGAGAAGTCGCGCGGCTTGTCGCCCGCCAGCTCCTGCAACAGCGACTGGTAGATGGTCGGCGGCCCCGGCAGGAAGCTGATGCGGTTGACCTCGATCTGCCGCACGGTTTCGGCGACGTCGAACATCGCCATCGGCACGATGGTCGCGCCGCGCGTGAAGCACACCGCCCAGCCCGCCTTGTAGCCGAAGGTGTGGAAGAAGGGGTTGACGATCAGATAGCGGTCGCCCTCGCGCAGGTCGACGCGCACCGCCCAGTCGCCGAAGATCTGCACCGCCTGACGGTGCGCGGTCAACACGCCCTTGGGCCGCCCGGTGGTGCCGGAGGTGAAGATGATATCGCAGATATCCTCGCCGGAAAGCCGCGCCAGCGCCGCTTCCACCGCCGGGTCGTCCTTGCCCCGGCCGCGCGCGACGAAGCTGTCCCAGTCGCTGTCGAGGAACAGGAACTCCGCCAGATCGGGCAGGTCCTCGCCCGCGATCAGTGCGCGATAGTCGGTGTCGAGGAAGGTGCGCGGCGCAAAGACGATCTTCGCCCGCGATCGGCGCACTATGTCGGCGGCCTCCTGCCCCTTGAACCGAGTGTTGAGCGGGACGATCGCCGCGCCCACGCTCTGCGCGCCCAGCGCCGCCAATATCCATTCGCGGCTGTTGGGCGCCCAGATGGCGACGCGATCGCCCCGGCCGATGCCCGACGCGAGGAAGGCCGAGGCCGACGTGCGCGCATCGTCCCAGATTTGCGCGAAGGTCCAGCGCCGGTCGCCCTCGATCAGTCCGGTTTCATCGGGCCAGCGTCGCGCCGCCGCCTGCGCCGCGTGCGGGATGGTATCCGGCCAGATGCCCATTGCTTCCGTCCCCGTTGCTCCGGTCCCCATTGCTCCGGTCATAGCCCGCGCGGCTCCCTCGGCAGGCCGAGCCCCCGCTCGGAAATGATGTTGCGCTGGATCTGGTCGGTGCCCGCATAGATGGTGTCGGACCGGCTCATCAGGAACATGGCGGTCAGGCTGTCGAAGCGTTCCTCGTCGATGCCGATCTCGCCCTGCTGCCCCAGCACCTCCATCGCCAGCTCGCCCAGCGCCTTGTGCCATTGGGACCAGTAGAGCTTGTAGGTGTAGGCCGCGCCCGAAAGGCTGGCGCCCTCGTCGCCGTCGGACAGCATGCGCAGGCCGTTATAGCGCATGATCTTCAGCCCCGCATGCGCCTGCGCGATCTTCTGGCGGACGATCGGGTCGTCGGCCTTGCCGTTGGCGCGGGCGGCGGCGATGATCGCGTCCAGCTCGTTGCGGAAATGCATCTGCTGGGCGAGGGTGGAGACGCCGCGCTCGAAGCCGAGCAGCGCCATCGCCACCTTCCAGCCGTCGCCCTCCGCGCCGATGCGGTCGATGGCGAGCGCCTCCGCGCCGTCGAAGAACACCTCGGCGAACTCCGCCTCGCCGGTCATCTGGCGGATCGGGCGGGGCGTCACGCCGGGCTGGTCCATCGGCACCATCAGGAAGGAGAGGCCCTTGTTGCCCGCGCTGCCCGGCTCGGTGCGGGCGATGACGAAGCACCAGTCGGCGATCATCCCCATCGAGGTCCAGATCTTCTGCCCGTCGATGATGTAGCGGTCGCCCTCGCGCCGCGCCTTCGTCTTGACATTGGCGAGGTCGGATCCGGCGCCCGGCTCCGAATAGCCCTGGCACCAGATCGCCCGGCCATGGGCGATATCGGGCAGGAAGCGGGCCTTCTGGTCCTCGCTCCCCAGCGCCAGCAGCGTCGGGCCGAGCAGTTCGACGCCGAGATGGCCGACGCGCGGCGGGGCCTTGGCGCGGGCATATTCCTCGGCGAAGATCACCTGCTGCGCGATCGAGGCGTCGCGGCCGCCCCATTGCTCCGGCCAGCCGACGACGCTCCACCGCGCCTCGCCCAGCGCGGCTTCCCAGGCGCGGCGTTCCTCGACATTGTCGACCTGGCTGGTCTGGCCCCGGATCGCCCTGAACGGGCCGGACAGCCGGTCGTTCAGCCAGTCGGCGGCTTCCTCGCGAAAGGCCTTGAGTTCGGGCGCGAAGGAAAGCTGCATCAGGCGACCTCGAACAGACCGGCCGCGCCCATGCCGCCCGCGACGCACATGGAGACGACGACATAGCGCACGCCGCGGCGCTTGCCCTCGATCAGCGCATGGCCGACGAGGCGCGACCCGGTCATGCCGAACGGGTGGCCGATGGCGATGCCGCCGCCGTTGACGTTCAGCTTTTCCGGATCGATGCCGAGCTTGCGCTGGCAATAGACGGCCTGGCTGGCGAAGGCTTCGTTGATCTCGAACAGGCCGATATCGTCGAGCGTCAGCCCGGCGCGGGCGAGCAGCTTGGGAATGGCGAAGACCGGGCCGATGCCCATTTCGTCCGCGCCGCAGCCCGCGACCTGAAAGCCGCGATAGACGCCGAGGATCGGCAGCCCTTCCTTCTGCGCGGTGGCGAGGTCCATCACCACCTGCGCCGACGCGCCGTCCGAAAGCTGGCTGGCATTGCCCGCCGTCACGTGACGGCCTTCCTTGACGACATCGCCGTTCCTGAACACCGGCTTCAGTTCGGAGAGCTTTTCATAGGTCGTGCCCGCGCGGATGCCCTCGTCGGCGGCCAGCGTCACCTCTTCCTTGCCGGTTTCCTTGCCTTCCCGGTCGAACAGCGCCCTGGTGACGGTGATCGGCACGATTTCCGCGTCGAACCGGCCCGCTGCCTGCGCGGCGGCGGCGCGCTGCTGGCTCTGCGCGGCGAAGCGGTCCTGATCCTCGCGGCTGATGCCGTAGCGGTCGGCGACGATCTCCGCCGTTTCGATCATCGCCATATAGGCATGGGGATCGTGCGCCTTGATGAATTCGGAGCGGTTGCGGAAGGCGGGATAATGCTTGTCGATGGTCAGCGACACATTCTCCGCCCCGCCGGCCACCGCGACGTCGATCTCGTCGCACATGATCGAGCGCGCGGCGAAGGCGATCGCGTTGAGGCCGGACGAGCATTTGCGGTCCATCGCAAAGCCGCCGGTGGTGTCGGGCAGCACCGATCCGTGCACGGTCAGGCGGCCCAGATTATAGCTCTGCGTGTTCCACTGGTTGGCGACGCCGAGATAGACGTCGTCGACGCGGGCCGGGTCGATCCCGGCGCGCTCTATCGCGGCGTTCACCACATGGCACGACATCACCGGCGCCTCGGTGTCGTTGAACGCGCCGCGATAGGCCTTGCCGACGCCGGTGCGGGCGGTGGAGAGGATGGCGGCTTCACGCATCGGCGGCGCTCCCTTCGAAACCGTGCATGTTGGCGGGTCCCCAGAAGGCGCGCATTTCGACCACCTCGTTCGCGTCGTTGAAGCGGAAGCTGTCGATCACGTCGATGCGCTTGGGGCCGCCATAGTCCAGATGGACCGAGAAGGGGAACAGCGCGAGGTCGCCGACGATGCGTACCGGGCCTTCCAGTTTCAGCTTTGCGCCGGTCTTCATCGATTCGACATAGAAGGCGCGGATCGCCTCATGCCCGATGTGCACCGGGCTGCCGACTGGGTCCTCGCAGGTGGCGTCCCGTGCGTAGAGCGCCATCACCTGATCGGCGCTGCCCGCCTCGAACGCGGCGACATAGGTGTGGACGGCGGCTTCCATCTTTATGGGATCTGGCATGACTTACTCCGGGTAATAGCGGCTGATGGTGTCGATGATGCAGGCAGGCTTGTCGCTGCTCTCGATCTCGATGGTGACGCGGACGGTGGACTGGATCGCGCCGCCCTTCACCTCCTCCACCTTCACGATCTCGCCGGTGCCGCGAATGCGCGAGCCGACGAGCACGGGGGCGAGAAAGCGGGTCTTGTCCATGCCGACATTGACGCCGGCCGAAAAGCGGCGGACCTCGATCATTTGCGGCAGGAACAGGTTGACGAGGCTCAGCGTCAGATAGCCGTGGGCGACGGTCGCGCCGAACGGGCCGTCCTTGGCGCGGACCGGATCGACATGGATCCACTGATGATCGCCGGTCACGTCGGCGAAGGCGTTTATCCGCGCCTGATCGATCGCCAGCCAGTCGCTCGCGTCGAGGCGCGTGCCTTCCTTGCCGAGGAGGTCGCGGGGGGTTTCGAAGATCACAGGCATGACGTCAGGCCCTCTGGCTGGAGCAGGAGACGACCTCGCCGGTGAGGTAGGAGGACAGCTCGCTGGCGAGGAAGATCATCACATTGGCGACTTCCCACACCTCGGCGGGACGCCTGAACGCTTCCCGCTCGACCAGCAGGTCCAGCGCCTCCTGCGTCGTCACCTTGGCGAGGAACGGGTGCATGGCGAGGCTGGGCGCGACCGCGTTGATGCGCACGCCATGCTCGGCCGCCTCGATCGCGGCGCAGCGGGTGAAGGCCATGACGCCCGCCTTGGCGGCGGCATAATGGGCCTGCCCCTTTTGCGCGCGCCAGCCGAGCACCGAGGCGTTGTTCACCATCACCCCCGATCCGGCCGCATACATGCCGGGCAGGAAGGCGCGGGTCATGCGGAACAGGCTGGTCAGCGTGACGTCGAGCACGCGGCCCCATTGCTCGTCGGTCATGTCGACGATATCGGCCTCTCCGCCCAGCCCCGCATTGTTGACAAGCACGTCCACCGTGCCGAAGGCGGCCAGCGACGCGTCGCGCAGGCCCTGCACTGCCTCTTCGCTCGTCACGTCGCAAACAAACGTCGCTGGCCGTTCCACGCCCGCCTCCCCGGCGATCCGGTCGGCGGCTTCGCCGAGGCGGCGTTCGTGAAAATCGCTGATGAGGAGCCGCGCGCCTTCCTCGGCGGCGCGTTTGGCCACGGCAAAGCCGATGCCGGTCCCGGCGGCGGCGGTGACGACGACCGACTTGCCCGCAAGCAGGCCGCGCGGCGTCGGATAGGGGGGAACGGGGGAGGTGGGGGTGGTCATGCGGAGTCCTTCGTGGTGATGGGCTTCATGATGATCCGGGCGAGCGCCTCGCGATGCTGCTCGACCGAGCCGAGCCAGCTCGCGGCGGCCTGCGCGCGCTTGAAATAGAGATGGGCGTGATGCTCCCAGGTGAAGCCGATGCCGCCATGCAGCTGGATCGCGTCGCCCGCGACCCGGCGATAGGCGTCGGACGCATAGGAGCGCGCGACATGGCAGGCCTCGGCCAGTTCGCCGCCATCCTCATCGCCCCCGTCCTCGTCAATGGCGGCGGCGGCATAACAGGCGGCGGAGCGGGAGGCCTCGACCAGCAGCATCATGTCGGCGAGCATATGCTTGTACGCCTGGAACGACCCGATCGTCCGGCCGAACTGCACGCGCTGCTTCGCATAGTCGACCGTCGCGTCGAGGCTGTACTGCGCGCCGCCGGTCTGCTCGGCGGCGAGCAGGCCCGCGCCGACCAGCAGCGTGCGCTCTATCGCCGTACCCGCGCCGCCCGGTTCGCCCAATATCTGTGCTGGCGTCACCGCGCAGTCGAAATGCAGCCGGGCGAAGCGCCGGGTGCGGTCGAGGCTCGGCAGCGGCTCGATGGCGAGGCCCGGCGCGTCCGCCTCCAGCACGACGAGGCTGTTATCGGCGGTGGCGACGATCAGCAGTTCCGCCACATGGGCGAAGGTCGCGAACCCGGCTGTCCCTTGCAGCCGACCGCGCGAGAGGGTCGGGCGGTCGGCCGTTCCGGCAAAGCTGGCGCGGGCGCCGGACGCCAGACGGGGGAGGAGTGTCGCTTGCTGCCCCTCGTCCGCCGCCGCGAGCACCGCCTGCACCGCCAGAACCGCTGTTTCGAAGAACGGCACCGGCGCGAGGCAGCGCCCCGTCTCCTCCAGCACCAGCGCCATTTCCACCGCGCCCAGCCCCAGCCCGCCATGGCGTTCCGGCACCATCAGCCCGGCAAAGCCGAGCTCGCCGGTGAGGGTCTGCCACAGCCCTTCGTCGAAGCCGCTGCCGCCTTCCACCGCCGCGCGGATCGCGTCGGGTCCGGCGGCGTCGGTCAGGAAGTCGCGCGCGGCCTCCTGTATCGCGCGCTGGTCGTCGCTGAGCGCGAAGTCCATCAGGCCGCTCCGTAGACCGGCTTGGCGGGCTCGCGGGTTTCGAGCAGGCGGCGGACGATCGGATCCAGCTCGCCCGCCTCGAAGCGCGCGCCCTTGTCATGGGCGGGGCTGTCGGTCCAGCCCTGCGACAGGAAGAGGGTTCCGCCCTTCAGCTCGAACACCTGTCCGGTGACGCCCTTCGACTGTTCCGATACCAGATAGGCGACGAGCGGGGCCATATTCTCCGGCGCGAACACATCGAACGCGCCGTCCTTCGCCTCCATGTCGAAATGGCCGGTGTCGGTCATCCGCGTGCGCGCATTGGGGGCGAGCGCGTTGGCAGTGACGCCGATGCGCGCCAGCTCCGCCGCCTGCACCAGCGTCAGCGCGGCGATGCCGCCCTTGGCCGCCGAATAGGCCGACTGGCCGACCGATCCCTGAAGCCCCGCGCCGCTGGTGGTGTTGATGATGCGCGCATCGACCGGGTTGCCCGCCTTGGCCTGCGCGCGCCAATGTTCGGCGGCGTGGCGGCTGGTGCAGAAATGGCCGCGCAGATGCACGCGGATCACCGCGTCCCATTCCTCCGGGCTACAGGTGAAGAACATGCGGTCGCGCACGAACCCGGCATTGTTGACCACCGCGTCGAGCCGCCCGAAGCTGTCGAGCGCGGCCTCCACCATGCGCCTGCCCGCGTCCCAGTCGGCGACGTCGTCGGTATTGGCGACCGCCTCGCCGCCCATCGCGCGGATCTCGTCGACCACCTGCTCGGCCGCGCCCTTGGTCAGCCCTGCCTCGCCATGGGTGCCGACGCCCAGATCGTTGACGACCAGCTTCGCGCCCTCCGCCGCCAGCCCCAACGCATAGGCCCGGCCCAGTCCGTTACCCGCCCCGGTGACGATCGCCACGCGTCCTTCGCAAATTCCCATAGTCATGCGTCCTTCAAGGTTTTGAGGAGATGCGCGCTGAGGTCGCCCGTCAGGTCGACCTGCGCATAATCGCGTTCGACAAAGCACCAGATGCCGTCGATCCGCCGGAACCGGTCATGACAGCGCCCGGTCGCCACCGCTTGCAGCGGGAAGCCCTCGGCCGCCTGCAACACCGTCCATTGCGAGCGGCAGGCGGCGCTTTCGCCGTCCTCGGCCAGTTGGATGATCGGGTTGGTGATCAGGTGCCGGGTGCGCGGCGTGCCGTCCGCATGGACGCGCATCCAGCCGCGCCACATCGCGGCGATGGCGTCCTCGCCCTCGATCCGCTGGCCGCCCGCCACGACCCCGCCATGGCGGAACAGCCGGGCGGCGGCGGCGAAATCCGCCGCGTCGATTAGCTCGGCATAGAGATAGAGCAGGTTGGGGATGGCGATCGCGGCGTCAGTCATCGGCGCTTGCCCCTTTTCCTTGCGCGGCCCGGCGTTCCCGCTCCGCCGCGACCGCGCCGGTGAGGCGCAGCGCGATCGCCTGAGAGGCGACGCGCTTCCGGTCCGGCTCCGGCGCGGGCAGCGGCGCGGTTTCGACGAGGCCGGTCAGCGCCGCGCGCGCCAGCTTCTGATATTCGCCTTCGCCGTCATTCCTCCACGTCACCTGTTCCGGCTCGAAGCGGCGCACGACCGCGGCCGGATTGCCGGCGGCGAGGCTGCGTGGCGGCAGCTTCGTCCCGGCCTTCACCAGCGCCAGCGCGGCGACGAGGCATTCCGCGCCCACCTCCGCATCGTCGAGCACCACCGCGTTCATGCCGACCAGCGCATTTTCCCCGATCTCGCAGCCATGGACGATCGCCCCGTGCGCGATTGTCGCGCCGCGCCGGATCACCGTGTCGCGCAGCTGGTTCGCGTGCACCGTCGCATTATCCTGTATGCTGCTGTCGCCCTCCACCACGATCCGCCCGAAATCGCCGCGCAGCGAGGCACCCGGCGCGATGAAGCAGCCGGGGCCGACGATCACGTCGCCGATCAGCGACGCCAGCGGATGGACGTAGCTGGCCGGGTCGACGACGGGAACGATCCCCTGATGGGCGTAGCAAGGCATGGGCCGCGCGCTCCCTTCCGTTACAGCCGCTCGATGATGGTGACGTTGGCCTGCCCGCCGCCCTCGCACATGGTCTGGAGGCCATAGCGCCCGCCGGTGCGCTCCAGCGCGCCGAGCAGCGTCGTCATCAGCCGCGCGCCGGTCGCGCCGATCGGGTGGCCGAGCGCGATCGCGCCGCCCTGCACGTTCACCTTCTCATGCGGGATATCCAGCTCCTTCATCCACGCCATGGTGACGCTGGCGAAGGCCTCGTTGCATTCGAACAGGTCGATGTCGCCGATGCTCATGCCCGCCTTCTTCAGCGCATGGTGCGTCGCGGGAATGGGGCCGGTCAGCATCCACACCGGGTTGGCGGCGCGGACCGAGAGATGGTGGATGCGGGCGCGCGGGGTGAGGCCATGCTCCTTCACCGCGCGTTCGCCGGCGATCAGCAGCGCGGCCGAAGCGTCGCAATTCTGGCTCGCGACCCCTGCGGTGATGGCGCCGCCCTCGCGTACGGGGTTGAGCGCGGCGAGGCCCTCCAGCGTGGTCGTCGGGCGGATCGTCTCGTCGCGTTCCAGCCCTTCGAGCGGGGCGACCTCGCGGTCGAACCAGCCCGCATCCCAGGCCGCCTGCGCGCGC
>Ga0180222_1001188_pt1 | contig 29334 bp, 31 predicted proteins | sample eDN5th37CKraftOP_FD_151336 | JGI IMG/M metagenome (GOLD analysis project Ga0180222, IMG submission 151336) | Enriched Organic Plus compost microbial communities from Emeryville, California, USA - eDNA 5th pass 37_C Kraft OP (version 2) (version 2) ...
GGAAGCTCGCTTCCGGGTTCCGACCGCCGAACGATCGGGCGTTGCGGATGATGAACGAAATACCGGGCATCGCGACCGCGGTGATCGTCATCCTCGTGATCGTGCGTCCTTTCTAGCCGGGAGCCATGATGCGATGCGGATGCGCGGGACAGGCATCGCCGGAGCGATCCTCATCATGGCGGCGATGCCGGCCCGGGCTGCACCCGTGGCACCGGGGACGATCGACGAGGATCTGCGCTGTCTGGCCGTGATGGCCTCGCTGGCGGGAAACGCCAGCGGAGAAGAACAGAACCGGATCATGGGCGGCGTTCTCTATTTCGTCGGCCTGATCGAGGGCAAGGCGCCGGCCGCCGATCTCGTCACCGAGCTCAAACGTGTCTCGGCGGCGATGTCCGAAGCGGATTTCGACCAGGCGGCCCAGCGCTGCGGCCAGAAGCTGCAGGAGAAGGGGCGGCAGCTCGATGCGATCGGCCAAGCGCTGGAACCGAGTAAATAGCGGACGAGCCGCTTTCGCCGCCGCTTGACTTGGCTTTCGCCGCCGCTTAACCGCCGGAAAGAGGATGCCTCCCGTTCGAGTGAGGCCGACTTTTTCCAGTCTTCCCATATCGTGGCGTATATGGCCACATCCTCCAGGAAAAACTGAATGCATCTCAAGGACTTGAAGAAGAAGACCCCCGCCGAGCTGGTCAGCATGGCCGAGGAGCTCGGCGTCGAGGGCGCGTCCACGATGCGCAAGCAGGATCTCATGTTCGGGATCCTCAAGGCCCAGGCCGAGAATGGCGATCAGATCATGGGCATCGGCACCATCGAGGTGCTGCCTGACGGCTTCGGCTTCCTTCGCAGTCCCGAGGCGAATTATCTCGCCGGCCCCGACGACATCTATGTCTCGCCCAACCAGGTCCGCAAGTTCGGCCTGCGCACCGGCGACACGGTGGAAGGCGAGATCCGCGCGCCCAAGGATGGCGAACGCTATTTCGCCCTCACCCGGCTGGTCTCGATCAACTTCGACGATCCCGACGTCGTGCGCCACCGGGTCAACTTCGACAATCTGACGCCGCTCTATCCCGAGGAGAAGCTGCGGCTCGACACGCTCGATCCGACCGTCAAAGACAAGTCGGCGCGCGTGATCGACATCGTGGCACCCCAGGGCAAGGGGCAGCGCGCGCTGATCGTGGCGCCGCCGCGCGTCGGCAAGACGGTGCTCCTGCAGAACATCGCCAAGGCGATCACCGACAATCATCCGGAAGTGTTCCTCATCGTGCTGCTGATCGACGAGCGGCCCGAGGAAGTCACCGACATGCAGCGCAGCGTGAAGGGCGAGGTGATCTCCTCGACCTTCGACGAGCCTGCCAGCCGTCACGTCCAGGTTGCCGAGATGGTGATCGAAAAGGCCAAGCGCCTCGTCGAGCACAAGAAGGACGTCGTCATCCTGCTCGATTCCATCACCCGCCTCGGCCGCGCCTACAACACGGTCGTGCCGTCCTCGGGCAAGGTGCTGACCGGTGGCGTCGACGCCAATGCGCTCCAGCGCCCGAAGCGCTTCTTCGGTGCGGCGCGCAACATCGAGGAAGGCGGCTCGCTTTCAATCATCGCCACCGCGCTGATCGATACCGGCAGCCGGATGGACGAGGTGATCTTCGAAGAGTTCAAGGGCACCGGCAACTCCGAGATCGTGCTCGACCGCAAGGTTGCGGACAAGCGTATCTTCCCGGCAATGGATGTGGGCAAATCCGGCACCCGCAAGGAGGAGCTGCTCGTGGACAAGGCCAAGCTCTCGAAGATGTGGGTGCTGCGTCGGATCCTTATGCAGATGGGCACGGTCGATGCCATGGAGTTCCTGCTGGACAAGATGAAGGATTCGAAGACCAACGAGGATTTCTTCGATTCGATGAATCAGTAACGGCAACCGCCGATGATCGGGCCTCTCGCTGCCGACGCGACCTCGCTCGCCGCGCTCTGCCAGCAGGCGATGGCGGACTTTGCCAATTTCGGCAGCGTTTCCGCCCTGACCGCATTTGCGACGGTCGTGCTGCTCGACATCGCGCTGGCCGGGGACAATGCGGTGATCGTCGGATCGCTGGCATCCGGCCTTCCGCCGCCGCAGCGGCGCAAGGTGATCCTGATCGGCGTGCTTGCCGCGTTGGTGCTGCGGATCATCTTCGCCGTCGCCGTCCTTTACGGACTTGAGAATTTCAAGCGCTACGGCCTGGTGCTGGCGGGCGGCCTGCTGCTGCTTTGGGTAGCATGGAAGATGTATCGCGAGCTGCGGATCTATCCGGACGAAGCGGGCGGCGAGGCGGGCATTCCGCGGGCGCGCAGCTTCCTGTCGGCGGCCTGGGCGGTCGCGGTCGCCGATGTGTCGATGAGCCTCGACAATGTGCTCGCCGTCGCCGGAGCCGCCCGGCAGCATCCCGGCATCATGGTGCTGGGTCTCGTCTTGTCGGTCGCGCTGATGGGGCTCGCGGCCAACCTCATCGCGGGGCTAATCGAGCGCCATCGCTGGATCGCGTTCGTCGGCCTGGCGATCATCCTGTGGGTGGCCGGCAAGATGATCTACGACGGCATCGGTGATCTCGAGGCGGCGGGTTTGCTGGGCTGAGCCGGCTGCTGCTGCAGGTCAGGGTATGAGGATCGTCGAGCCCGTCGTTCGCCGCGATTCGAGCGCGCGATGCGCCTCGGCTGCATCGGCGAGCGTGAAACGCTGATCGATCTCCACCTTGAGCCTGCCGTTTGCGATCATCGCGAACAACGTCCGGCCGGCATGCTGGAGAGCCCCGGGCCGGGCGATATAATCATAGAGCGTCGGACGGGTGACGAAGAGCGAGCCGGCACGGAGCAGATCGAGCGCACTGAACGGCGGGACAGGGCCGCTCGCGTTGCCGAAGGTCACGACGAGGCCGCAGCGTGCCGCGGAAGCGAGCGAGGCGGCCCAGCTCGCGGCCCCGATTCCGTCATAGATGACGTCCACGCCGCGCCCATCGGTATATGCCCGGACCTGCGACGCCAGATCGTCGTAACGGCAGGAGAGGGCATGGTCCGCCCCCAGCGTCGAGGCGCGGGCGGCCTTTTCGGGGGTTCCGGCATGGGCAATGACCGTAACGCCGATCGCCTTCAGCCACTGGACGAGCAGTTGGCCGACACCGCCCGCCGCACCATGGACGAGGGCGCTCTGGCCCGGCTGAACCTTGGCGCACGGCTCCACGAGCATCCAGCTGGTAAGCCCCTTCATGAAGCCTGCCGCCGCGATCTCCTCGGAGATGCCCGGCGGCAGCGGCACGACCATGGTGGCCGGGACGGTGACATGGGTGGCATAGCTGCCGCTGCGCATCAGGAACGCCACCCTGTCGCCGGGGTGGAGACCGGAGGTTCCGCCACCCACTGCCTCGACGGTGCCGGCGCCTTCGACTCCGAGCCCGGAGGGCAGGGTCAGCGGATAAAGGCCGCTGCGGTGATAGGTATCGATGAAGTTGAGGCCCGACGCCGCGACGCGGATGCGGGCCTCGCCCTCTCGCGGAGCGGGAAGATCGATGGCTTCCCGCTTGATCACCTCCGGTCCACCGTGAGACCGGATAACGAGCCTATATGGTTCGTTCACGCGAGATGCTCGGCGAAGAAGGCGGCGGTACGGCTGTCTGCCAGCCTTGCTCCTTCTTCGTCACGGCGCGCGCCGAACTGCGTGGCGAAACCGTGGTCCAGCCCAGGATAGTCGACGATCATCACCTTGGGATGGCCGTCCAGGCCTTCATGCATCTTGGCTTGCGCGTCCTTGGGCACGAAGCCGTCCTCTTGGGCTACATGGAGAAGCAGCGGCCTTGCGATGGCGTGGCTTTCACCCAGCAGCCCATCGATGCCGACGCCATAGTAGCCGACGCTGGCATCGACGTCGGTTCGCGCGGCGGTCATATAGGCGAGGCGACCGCCAAGGCAGTAGCCGACCGCGCCGACCTTGCCGTTGCCGCCGAGCAGCGCCCGGGCCGCTTTGATCGTCGCCTCGATATCGGCGACGCCCAGTGTCTGATCGAACTTGCCGAACAGGTCGAATCCGCGCTGCATCTGCTCGGGTACGTCCGGATCGAGCTCGATGCCCGGCTCGATGCGCCAGAAAAGGTCCGGCGCGAGGGCGAGATAGCCATCAGCTGCGAGGGAATCGGCCTTGGCGCGAATTCCGGCGTTCACGCCGAAGATTTCCTGGATCACGATGATCGCGGCCTTGGGCGTTCCGGCCGGCTCCGCGCAATAGGCCTGGAAGCTGCCGTCATGCCCTAGCGTCTCGATGTCGATCATCTTGCCCATAGTCGGTCCTTCCGCCATTTCGATTCATGGTCCAGCAGCCATAGCTTGGTCGCTACGCCCTTGCCCCCGCTATAATAGCCGATCGCACCCGCGGATCCGATGACACGGTGGCAGGGAATGACGATCGGAAACGGATTGCGTCGGCAGGCCTGACCGACGGCTCGCGGGCCGGATGCGATCGTCCGCGCCAGCGCGCCATAGCTCATCGTCTCCCCGTAGGGGATGCCTGCGATGGCGGCGCGGTGCGCTTCGCCCCGCGGGCTCGACGAAGGTTCCAGCGGAAGATCGAATCGCTGCAGCCGGCCTTCGAACCAAGCTGCGATCTGGGCCGAGGCCTCCCGGAGCAGGGGGGTTTCTCCGGTCGCATTTCCCGGCGCGGCACAGAGGTGGATCGAATGCAGCATGTCGCCCGATGCGGCCAGTTCGATAAGGCCGATTGCGGTTTCCACGAGGGCGATGCTTGTCTCTGGCATGGACGCGTTCCAGACGAGGCTTTACCAGCAGGGAGAGGCTCGGCTCAACAGGGATAGCGCCATGAAGATCAGTGTCGATATCGACTGCACGCCCGAAGAGGCGAGGCGTTTCCTGGGTTTGCCGGATCTGAGCGCCGTGCACGAACTTTATCTGGAGAAGATGAAACGCACCATCGAGGAGGGGATGGTCACGCCCGATTCCGTCCAGGCGCTGCTAAGCAGCTGGGCGCCTATGGGCGAGGCTGGCCTTTCGCTCCGGAAGCAGCTGTTCGACAAACTCGGCGCGAAATGACCGGATCGGATCGATGACGGCGCGCGCCGCGCGCAGGACGATCTTCGCGCTTTCGAGCGGTGCTCCGCCTGCCGGCATCGCCGTGGTGCGGATCAGCGGACCGGCGGCAGGCGCCGTGCTGACCGATCTCGCCGGCGGCATTCCGCGGCCTAGGCGCGCCGCGTTGCGACGGCTCGTCGATCCGGCGGACAGCATGCTGCTCGATCATGGCATTATCTTGTGGTTCCCCGGCCCAGCCAGCGCCACCGGGGAAGACCTTGCCGAACTCCATCTGCATGGCGGGCGCGGGGTGATCGATGCCGTGCTCGCGGCGCTCGCCCGCGATGATCGCCTCGTTCCGGCAGGTCCGGGCGAGTTCACACGCCGGGCGTTCGAGAATGGGCGGATCGATCTCGCCGAGGCGGAAGGTTTGGCCGACCTGCTTCTCGCTGAAACGGAGTTTCAGCGGCGGGCTGCGCTGGCGATGGCCGACGGGGCGTTGAGTCGCCGCATCGAGCAATGGCGGCGTGAGCTTCTGGACGCTTCTGCGCGTGTCGAGGCCATGCTCGACTTTGCGGAGGAAGACGATGTTCCGGATCGCGACGATGAGGGGCAGGCGCGGGCATTATCACTCGGCCGGGAAATGAGCGCTCTCGCCGAAGCACCTGCGGCGGAGCGGTTGCGGGACGGCGTGCGCGTCGCGATCGCCGGCCCTCCCAACGCCGGCAAATCAAGTCTGCTCAACGCGATCGCCGGACGCGAGGCGGCAATCACCTCGCCGATCGCAGGCACGACGCGCGACGTGATCGAGGCGCCGGTGGCGATAGGTGGGATTCCGTTCCTGCTCAGTGATACGGCCGGACTGAGGACGGCCGACGATGAGGTCGAGCGAATCGGAGTGGAGCGGGCGAGGGCGAATATCGCATCGGCGGATGTCGTGCTTTGGCTGGACGACGCGACTCCGCCTAGTGACGGTCGCATCGTCGCGGTGCACCCTCGCATGGATCTACCCGGACGCGAGACGGTTCCGGCGGGCCGCGTAGGTGTTTCGGTGCTCACCGGGGAGGGAATGCAGGAACTGCTGGAACGATTGGTTCAATACGCCAGAAAGCTGCTCCCCGCGGAAGGCGAGATCGCATTGAATCGGCGGCAGCGTGCCGCGATCCTTGAAGCGGCCGGTGCCCTCGCTCTCGCGGGGCAGAGCGCCGATCCGTTGATCGTCGGAGAGTCGCTCCGCCTGGCCCGCACAGCGCTGGATCGGGTCACCGGTCGCGCGGGTGTCGAGGATATGCTCGACGCGTTGTTCGGGCGTTTCTGCATCGGAAAGTAGTTGTTCCACGTGGAACATCTTGTTTTGGTGCCCAGCCGCCGGTAGCGCGGCGGCATGCAGCAAGACTATGACATCCTCGTCGTCGGAGGCGGCCACGCGGGCTGCGAAGCCGCGGCGGCTGCCGCCCGGATGGGCGCCCGTGTCGCGCTTGTCTCCATGCGGCGGGACATGATCGGCGCAATGTCGTGCAATCCGGCGATCGGAGGGCTGGGCAAGGGCCACCTCGTCCGCGAAGTCGACGCATGCGACGGGTTGATCGCTCGCGCGGCCGACCACGCCGCCATTCATTATCGGATGCTCAACCGGAGCAAGGGTGCAGCCGTGCAGGGGCCACGGGTCCAGGCAGATCGCCGCCGCTATCGGTCCGCGATCCACGCGCTGCTTGCTGCGCAGCCCGGCCTCGACATCGTTGAGGGAACCGCGGAGCGCCTCGCGATGCTGGGGCGATCGGTGACGGGATTAGTGCTCGGTGGGGGGCGGGAGATGCGCGCGCGCGCGGTCATCCTCGCCACCGGCACTTTCCTCAACGGCAAGCTCCATTTCGGTCTCGAGAATCGCGCGGGCGGACGGGTAGGCGAAGCCGCCGCCACGACACTGGCTGTGCAACTCCGCGCACTCGGGTTGCCGATCGCGCGTCTCAAAACCGGGACGCCGCCGCGCCTCGACGGCAGGACGATCGATTGGGCGCGGCTCGATCGTCAATCGTCGGACGTCGAGCACTGGACGATGTCGCCGTTGAGCCTGGCGCGTCCGGCGCCGCAACTCTTCTGTGCGGTGACGCGCACCAACGCCCGCACCCATGCCATCATTCGTGATGCCCATGAGCGCTCCCCCCTCTATTCCGGCGTGATCGAGGGGCGGGGGCCGCGCTATTGCCCGTCGATCGAGGACAAGGTCGTGCGCTTCGGCGATCGCGACGGGCACCAGATTTTCCTCGAGCCGGAAGGTGTCGGTGATCGGCTGATCTATCCCAACGGCGTCTCCACCTCTCTTCCTGCCGACGTGCAGCGGGCGATGATTCGCAGCATCGTCGGTCTAGAGCGCGCGGAGATCGTGCAGCCCGGCTATGCCGTGGAATATGATTATGTCGATCCTCGTGCGCTGGAGCCGACGCTCGCTGTCCAGACAGTGAAGGGGCTCTATCTCGCAGGTCAGATCAACGGCACGACGGGATATGAGGAAGCGGCTGCGCAGGGGCTGGTGGCGGGAATGAATGCCGCTGCCTTTGCCGGCGCACGCGATCCAGTGCTGTTTGACCGGTCCAGCAGCTATATCGGCGTGATGATCGACGATCTCGTGCTGCAGGGCGTCACGGAGCCCTATCGCATGCTCACGGCGCGCGCCGAATACCGGCTTCGATTGAGGGCGGACAATGCCACGAGCCGGCTCACGGCCTTCGCTGCGACGCATGGAGCGGTGGGCGAGCAGCGAGCTCGATGGTTCGCGAAGCGTGAAAGCGAGCGGATCCGAATCCGCGCATTGCTCGAACGCCGATTCGCCGGTGCGGCGCTGCATGCGGCCGGCGCGCAGGTCGTCAATGACGGGGTGCAGCGTAGCTTGTGGGAGTGGTTGCGCTTTCCAGAGGTCGGCGTCGAATGCGCGGCGGCGCTCGCTCCGGAGCTCCGCGCCGCGGATCCGGCGGTGCTCCACGAGCTCGCCGGCGACGCGCATTACGCGCCCTATGTCGCGCGGCAGGAGGAGGAGGTCGCCCGGTTGCGGGCCGACGAGGCCATTCGGCTTCCAGCGGACATCGATTATCGGGCGATCGCCGGCCTTTCCAACGAGATGGTCGAGCGCCTGCAGGAAGCGCGTCCAATCTCTCTGGGTGCCGCTTCCCGCGTAAGGGGGGTGACGCCTGCGGCGCTCGCGGCGATTCTGGTGCACGCAAAGCGGAAAGCGGCATGACAGAGGAAGAGGCCCGTGCCTGGCTGAAGGACGTTCTTGCTGTTCCACGTGAAACATTAATGAAGCTGGAGAGGTTCGTCGGCTTCCTGCGTGACGAAGCGCATCGCCAGAATCTCGTGGCAGCCTCTACCTTGGACCATATCTGGACCCGCCACGTGGTGGATTCGGCGCAGCTTATTCCGCTTGCCTCGCGGGGCGAGGGGGCGTGGCTTGATCTGGGATCCGGAGCCGGTTTTCCGGGCTTGGTCGTGGCAGCGCTTACGGACCGGCCCGTTTCGCTCGTCGAATCGCGTCGCAAACGATGTGCGTTTCTGGAAGCCGCGATCGATCGTCTGGAGATAGGCACGCGGGTGACGGTGCAATGTTGCCGAGTCGAGGCGCTGCCCAGCGCTCCTTTCGCGGTCATCAGCGCGCGCGCGTTCGCCCCTCTCGATCGCTTGCTCGGACTGGCCGAACGCTTCGCCCTGCCTTCGACGCTCTGGCTGCTCCCGAAAGGCAGAAATGCAGCCAATGAACTGGATGCCGTGCGGAGTTCGTGGCAGGGTACATTCCGGATCGTACCGAGCATTACCGAACCCGATGCCGCGATCCTCGAACTGAGCGATGTCCGTCGGAGAAGACGATGATCCGGATTGCGATCGCGAACCAGAAGGGTGGGGTCGGCAAGACCACCACGGCGATCAATCTCGCCACTGCGCTGGCCGCGACCGGATGGCGTGTGCTCCTGATCGATCTGGATCCGCAGGGCAACGCCTCGACGGGATTGGGCGTTGGTCAGGCGGAGCGGGTAAGGTCGAGCTACGAACTGCTCACCGGCGATTGCGCGCTCGCCGAGGCTGTCGTGGCGACCAAGGTGCCGCGTCTCGATCTCGTCCCGGCGACCGTCGACCTATCGGGGGCCGAGATCGAGTTGGTCGACTTCGAGCGGCGAACGCATCGGATGGAAGATGCCTTGAGCGCCGCTCCGGCCGGTCGATGGGATATCTGCCTGATCGATTGCCCGCCGTCGCTCGGCCTTCTCACCGTCAACGCGCTTGTCGCCTCGCGCTCGCTGCTCGTGCCCTTGCAGTGCGAGTTCTTCGCGTTGGAGGGGCTGAGCCAGCTGCTCAACACGGTGGAAAGGGTTCGCGCGCGCTTCTGCCCTGAACTGTCGATCCTCGGCGTCGCGCTGACGATGTTCGATCGCCGCAACCGGTTGTCGGATCAGGTTGCTCAGGATGTGCGCGCGGTGCTCGGCAAAGTGGTGTTCGAGACGATGATTCCCCGCAACGTGCGTCTCTCGGAGGCGCCCAGCCATGGTGTACCAGCCTTGATCTACGATTATCGTTGTGCCGGTTCGGAAGCCTATATCGCCTTGGCGCGGGAGCTGATGAACCGGTTGCCGAAGCCGGCATCGCAGGCCGCATGAGCGCGCAGGAGGAAAAAGCGCCGCCTCGTCGCCGTCCCGCCGGTCTCGGGCGTGGCCTCTCGGCGCTGCTCGGCGATGTCGAACGTGAAGAGCCGGTGGCGCCGGATGCGCGGCACGGGCCCGGTGTGCAGGCCATTCCCATTGCCGCCATCTCGCCGCATCCGGATCAGCCGAGGCGGAAGTTCGACGAAACGGCGCTGGATGAGCTCGCCCAATCAATCTCCACGCGGGGCGTGATCCAGCCGATCATCGTTCGGCCTCACGGCAAGGGATGGCAGATCGTGGCCGGGGAGCGGCGCTGGCGTGCAGCGCAACGCGCGCGGCTGCACGAGATTCCCGCGATCGTCCGCGATTTCGACGAGACCGAAACGCTCGAAGTAGCTTTGATCGAGAACATCCAGCGCCAGGACCTGAACGCTATCGAAGAAGCGGAAGCCTATCGTCGGCTGGTGCGCGATTTCGGCCATAGCCAGGAGGAACTGGGCAAGCTCGTCCACAAGTCTCGCAGCCATGTCGCGAATCTGCTGCGTCTGCTCGATCTGCCGGAACGCGTGCGTCGCGCCTTGGCGGAGGAGGAGCTCAGCATGGGCCATGCCCGTGCGCTGGTCACCGCCCCCGACCCCGAGGCATTGGCCGAAGAGGTGATCCGTCGCGGTCTCTCGGTCCGCGAGACCGAGGCGTTGGCGCGCGACGCGAAGCCGGGAGGGCCCAAGCGGCAGATTCCGCTGCAGTACAAGGGCGCCAACGCCGATATTTCGGCGCTCGAGCGGCAGCTCGGCGATCTGCTCGGCCTCAAGGTGAAGATCGTGCACGGGCCGGGGGGCGGTAGCGTCTCGATCGGCTATTCGACCCTCGATCAGCTCGACATGATCTGCCAGCGGCTGAGCGGCGAGCAGATCTGATCTGCCGGCGGGGAAGGGGAAGGGCTGCGACGGTCCTAGCGCAACCGGGCGCCGGCCCGCGCAAGCGCATGAAATGCCTCGCGGGCCGCGATCTCGCCCGCGCTGCCGGATGCCTTGAGCTTTCGCTCCGTATCCGTCATCCGATCGATGGCGCGGCGCAGATGATCGGAGGTCCAGCGGCCAAGCTGCCGACCGATGCTATCTTTATCCTTCCAGAACAGTGATTTACCGGAAGATGCCATGACGCTGGCCACGGCGTTGCCGCGCTCCACTTGAGCCCTCAGTTCGGCGAGCAGCAGCAGCCGGCGCAGCATCGTCCTCACCAGCGGTATGCCGTCTACCCCTTCCTCGGCCAGCCGACCGAGCTCTTCCTCCAGCCTGTCCAGCCGCCCGTCGAGCGCGGCATCGACGAGCCCGGCTTGGCTGCCCTCGCTCGCGTCGGCGCCCAAGGCATCGAAAGCATCCTGATCCACCTCGCGCGGCCGATCCGGTGCGGCGTCGACATAGAGAGCGAGCTTTTCGACCTCGCTCGCCATCAGCGCGCGGTCCGCGCCGGTCGAATCGGCAATATGACGGGCAAGGTCCGGTGTCATCTGCAGTCCCGCCGCACGCGCCATATCGAGCACGATTCGGCCGGCGTCGGCGCCTTCGGGCACGTAGCTCGCAAAGGCCATGGCGCAGTCGGCGTCGAGCACCGTCTTGAGCAGCTTCGAATCCTTGCGGAGGGTCGCCGCGATCATGACGATGGGATTGAACGATGCTGTCGTCTGGCCGATCACCGCCTGCGCCGCCTCCAGCGCCTCGTCGCCCACCGCGTCGACGCGAATCCACCGCGGCCCGCCGAACAGCGAGATCGCGGCCGCCTCGTCGGCGAGCAGCGCGGGATCGGCCTTGAGCTGCGCTCCGCTGAAGTCCACGCGCTCGGCATCGGCCCCCATCCGTCGGGCTAACCTGTCGGCCAGTGCCCGGGAACCCGATTCATCGGGGCCGTGAAGCAGATAAAGACGGATGGACGGTTCGGCGCCGTCCAGCGCTCGCTCGATCTGCGCCTTGCTGGCCTTCACGGCCTTTGCGTACGCGCAACATAAAGCGCGATACGCGTGACGATCTGGTCTGCGATGCTTTCGGCGAGCCGTTCCTGCGCGCTCTGCTCGGCGGCGATGGTCGCATATTCGGAACCGACCACGTCGATGCCGGTGTCCGCATCGGCGGTCGCATCGAGCACGACCGATCCGTTCGCCTTGTCGACGAGCTTGTAGCGTGCGCGCAGCGTGCGCCGCTCGCGGGTGATCGCGGTATCACGCCGCGCGCCGAAACCGGTGATGCGATCGTTCAGCTCCACTTCGAGCCGGTAGCGGGTCTCCTCGCTCGCCCTGCCGGCGGAGAGCCGATCGATCAGCGCGGCACGGGTGAGCCAGCCGGCCATGCCGGCGATTCCGCCGACCTCGATAGCAGCCAGCGCGCTCGCTTCCGGGCCTCGGCCGCCCCCCGCATAGAGGGGACGAAGCCCGCATCCTGCGAGCAGCAGCAGCGCGGCGAGCGCGGCGGGCAGCGCGCGGTTCATGCGACCAGATTGACCAGCCGGTCCGGCACGACGATCACCTTGCGCGGCGTGCGGCCCTCGAGCAGCCGGATGACCTTGTCCGAACCGAGCGCCAGCTCCTCGAGCCGTTCCTTCGGCGCGCCCTTGGGAGCGACGAGCGTGTCGCGCAGCTTGCCGTTGACCTGAATCGCGATCGTCACCTCGTCGTCCACGAGCAGGGCGGGATCGACCTCCGGCCAGGGCGCGTCGGCAACGAGCCCGTCCTCGCCGAGCATGGCCCAGGCCTCCTCGGCGAGATGCGGCACCATCGGCGCGACGATCCGCACCAGCGTGCGGATGGCCGTGCCGCGCGATGCCGAGGGCGGCGCCTTCTCGATCGCGTTGGCGAGCTCATAGATCTTGGCGACCGCCTTGTTGAACGACAGCGCCTCGATATCGGCCGCCACCCCGGCGATCGTCCGATGCAGCCGTCGGTCAAGCTCGCGATCCTCGCCGGCGGCGCCGGCATCCAGCGAGCCGGCAAGCCGCCAGAGCCGCTGCACGAAACGCCAGGCGCCTTCGATACCGGCCTCGCTCCACGGCAGGTCGCGTTCGGGCGGGCTATCGGAAAGCATGAACCAACGCACCGCGTCCGCGCCATATTGTTCGACGATCGGGCCGGGATCGACGGTGTTCTTCTTCGATTTCGACATCTTCTCGACGCGGCCGACAGTCACCGGCGCGCCGGTGGCGATCACCTTTCCCTCCGCCACCTCGTCGGGAGCCAGCCAGTTGCCGGCCGGATCCTGATAGGTTTCGTGCGTCACCATGCCCTGCGTGAACAGCCCGGTGAACGGCTCGGTGACGCCGATCCGGCCGATCCGCGCGAGCGCGCGCGTCCAGAAGCGCGCATAGAGCAGATGCAGGATCGCATGCTCGACTCCGCCGATATACTGGCCCACCGGCAGCCATTGCTCAGCGATCGCTCGATCGAACGGCCTGTCCTTGGGCGCGCTGGCGAAGCGTATGAAATACCAAGAGGAATCGACGAAGGTGTCGAGCGTGTCCGTTTCCCGCCGGGCATCCGCGCCGCAGGCGGGACAGGCGACGTGCTTCCATGTCGGATGCCGGTCCAGCGGATTGCCCGGCACGTCGAAGCTCACATCCTCCGGCAGCACGACCGGAAGCTCGTCGCGGGGCACCGGCACGGGGCCGCACGCATCGCAATGGATGATCGGGATCGGCGTGCCCCAGTAGCGCTGACGCGAGACGCCCCAATCGCGCAGGCGCCACACCGTGGTGCCCTGGCCCCATCCTTCAGCCTCGGCGCGAGCGATCACGGCGGCCTTGCCGTCGTCTACGGTCATGCCATCGAGAAAGCGCGAGTTCACCAGCCGGCCGGGACCGACATAGGCATCGTCCTGGATCGGCACCTCGGCATCATCGGGCGAAGGGGCGACGACACGCTGGACGGGAAGGGCATATTTGCGCGCGAAATCGAGATCGCGCTGATCATGTGCCGGACATCCGAAGATGGCGCCGGTGCCGTAGTCCATCAGCACGAAGTTCGCGACGAACAGCGGCAGCGTCCAATCCGGATCGAGCGGATGGACGACGCGCAGCCCCGTGTCGAAGCCCTGCTTCTCCGCCGTTTCGATCTCCGAGGCGGCGGTTCCCGTCCGCCGGCACTCGGCGGCGAAGGCGGCGAGCGCGTTGCTCCGCTCAGCAAGTGCGAGGGCGATCGGATGGTCGACCGAGATGGCGGCGAAGGAGGCGCCGAACAGCGTATCGGGGCGCGTGGTGAACACCTCGAAGCCGTCGAAGCCGGCGGCAGGCTCCGCGAGCGCGAAGCGGAAGCGCAGCCCCTGGCTCCTGCCGATCCAGTTCTCCTGCATCAGCTTGACCTTCTCGGGCCATTGGTCGAGCGAGCCGAGGCCTTCGAGCAGCTCGTCCGCGAAATCGGTGATCTTGAGGAACCATTGGCTGAGCTTGCGCCGCTCGACCAGTGCGCCGGACCGCCAGCCGCGGCCGTCGATCACCTGCTCGTTGGCGAGCACGGTCATGTCGACCGGATCCCAGTTGACCGCCGATTCCTTGCGGGTAACGAGGCCGGCTGCATACAGATCGAGGAACAGCGCCTGCTCCTGCCCGTAATAGTCCGGCTCGCAGGTCGCCAGCTCGCGTGACCAGTCGAGCGCGAAGCCGAGCTTCTTGAGCTGCGCGCGCATCGTGGCGATGTTGGCGCGCGTCCATTCGCCGGGATGGACCTTCTTCTCCATCGCCGCATTCTCGGCCGGCATGCCGAAGGCGTCCCATCCCATCGGATGAAGCACTTCATGACCGGTCATGCGCCGGTAGCGGGCGAGGACGTCGCCCATCGTATAGTTGCGGACGTGGCCCATGTGGATGCGCCCCGAGGGATAGGGGAACATCTCCAGCACATAGGATTTCGGCTTCGGGCTGCTGTCGTCGGCGTGGAAGGTGCCTTCCTCCTCCCACCGCTTCTGCCAGCGCGCGTCGGCCGCAAGGGGATTGAAGCGCGTGCTCATGATTCGATGTTCTGCCGGCTCAGCCGGCGGTGCCGCGGCGCAGATCGCGTGCCTTGGAGAGGATGATGTCCTCCAACTTCTGCACCGTCGCCGCCTGCACGGGCGTATCCAGCCACTGGCCGTTCTGCAGCACCTGCCGCTGCGCTGCGACACGCACCGCATCGGCGCGCAGATCCTGATCGAGGATGGTGACGGTCACCTTCATGCGATCCGTCGGCAAGGCGGGATTGGCATACCAGTCGGTCACGATCACGCCGCCGTTCGAATCCACCTGGGCGAGCGGCATGAAGGACAGCGTATCGAGCGCGGCGCGCCATAGATAGCTGTTGATCCCGATCGTCGTGATGCGCGGCGGAGCGAGCTCCGCCCTCACGCTTTCCTTCTTGTGGCCGCAGCCGGCCAAGGTGGCGGCTGCAAGCGTCAGCACGAGCGCGAGGGAGAGCGGGCGGGCCATGAAACGATCCTTGGAATTCCGTATGGTGGCGACGTTATAGATGCTCCATCTCCACCCGCAAGCGCCCGTGCACAAGCGGAACCTTCTCGATCCTGTGGATATGTTGCAACAGCCGGCAAGATTCACGCGCGAGGGGAACAGCGCGGGAGTGGCGCAGTTGGCTCGCTTCGTGCTAGGCGGCGCGAGCAGGGGAGAGTCGATCCATGCTCTTGAGTCGGGGAACAGCCGGGATGCTGGGCGCTGCGTTCGCAGCGATCGCGCTCCTGTGTGCGCCTGACTCGGGCGAGGCGGCAAAGCCCAAGAAGCGTTCCTCGAAGGTGCAGCTCCTCACCGATACCGGAAGCTTCGGCTCCTTCACGCCCGCGGCCGCGGATCCGCGCACGGCGGCGGCGCTTGGTCGCACGTCGATGTCCAGCGTCGGCCTGCGCTTCACGCCGTCGGCTGCACCCGGCGGCCGCCGGGCCGTGACCGTCGCGATTCGCGCGCGGGCGACCACCACGGCCGAGGCGGCGCGTACCGCATCGGTCGCCGCGAACAACGCCACGAGCGTCACCCCGTCCGCCTATAATCTCGGCGTGTCGGTCGGGTGGCAACGCTTCGCCATTTCCGGCGACATCGCACGGGTCGATACCGGCGTGCTGCCCGGCGGCCGCGAAGCCGTCGATCTCGGCCTCGCCTATATGGGCCGCAAATGGAGCACGCGCCTCTCAGTCGGCGCCGATCGCTCGATCGGCAATCAGGCCGGCCTCCTTGCTTCGGACAGCGCCTATACCGTCGATCTCGGCGGAACCTATGCGCTCACCCACAATATCGAGCTGAACGGCGGCGTCCGCTATCGCAGCCAGCATGACCGGCTCGACTTTGCGACCGACGAGCGGCGGGATTCGCAGGCCGTCTATTTCGGCACCGCCTTCCGATTCTGATCGCTCGGGTGCCGTCCGCGGCCTATCCTGAGCTCCGACGCGTTCCTTTCGCGAGGCCGTCTATCGCCGCCCAGCCATAAAGGCGCATCGCGCGCATCGCCCGGGCGCGCCGCAGCGTCATTCCCCCCAGCGCGACGACTGGCCGGCGTGCGCGTCGGGCGATCAGACCGAAGCGCAGTCTTCCCAGCACGCGCGCGCCGGGATGGGATCGTGTTGCGAAGACCGGCGACAGCAGGACGAGGTCGGCGTTCCGTACGGCGCGGGATTGCAGCTCGAATGCGCGATGGACCGGCACCGTCCTCATCATCGGGTGCGGACTGCGCAGGGGGGACCGCCCGTGCACGCCGTCGGCGCGCCATGCCAACGCCTGGCGGGGCGTGCCTGCGAGCAGCAGAACGAGGCGCCGCTTGCGGGCGATACGGCGGACGCGCTCGAAAAGGGCTCGGCGTGCGGGCGGCGCAAGCCGGTAATGGCGGAATATCACGCCGGCACCCCGGGGCAGGGCATGGAGCGCCGCAAACAGTTCGTCACCCTGGCGTTCGTCCGTCATCAGCCAGAGGCGCGGGGGAGGGTGGTAGGCGGGCATGGTGCAGCCTATAGCAGCCGGCATGTCGTCCTCCGAAGCCCTCCTCGCCGACGTCCATTCCCGAATCACCAAGGCCGCGGCGCTCGCCGGACGCAAGGCGGAAGCGGTGACCCTGATTGCCGTTTCAAAGACGCATCCGGCCGAGGCGATCCGCCCCCTGATCATGGCCGGCCAGCGCGCGTTCGGCGAAAACCGCGTTCAGGAGGCAGCGGCGAAGTGGCCGACGCTCCGCGACGCGACGCCCGACCTTCGCCTGCACCTGGTGGGCCAGCTCCAGTCGAACAAGGCCGAGGCCGCCGTGCAGCTGTTCGATGCGATCCACAGCCTTGACCGGCTGTCCTTGGTGACGGCGCTGGCGCGTGCCATGGATCGCACCGGCCAGCGTCCCGAATGTTTCATCCAGGTCAACATCGGCGGCGAACCGCAAAAGGGCGGCTGTGCGATCGAGGATCTGCCGTCGCTTCTCACGGCGGCGCGGAACGGGCAGCTTCCCGTCGCGGGGCTGATGTGCGTGCCGCCGGCGGACAGGGAGCCTGCCCCCTATTTCGCGCTGCTGGCGAGGCTCGCGCGGGACAACGGCCTTGCCGGTCTCAGCATGGGCATGTCCGGCGACTATGATACGGCGGTGATGCTCGGCGCGACCCATGTGCGAATCGGCACGGCCTTGTTCGGCACGCGCGGCGCCTGACCCGGTCAGACGATCTCGATCCAGTCCCCAGCTGTCAGGCGAGCGACGAGCTCGATCAGCGCCGCGCGATCGATGGCGACGCAGCCTTCCGTCGGTTCGTCATCGTTGCGGCAATGAAGGAAGATCGCACTGCCGCGGCCTGGCTGGGGCGGCGTGTCGTTGTGACCGAGGACGACGAGGACGTCGTAGAGCCCGTCGTCGCGCCACAGCCGTTCGGCGGAATAGCGATGCGGATGGCGGATAGGACGATTATAGGCCGGGTCACGCGGATCGTCCGACCAGCCGTCGTCCGGGCCGATCCATCGCCAGGGAAGGTGAAGCGATGGGGGCGGGGCGATCCGGTCCGGCCGGAGCAGAACCGTCCGGATCGGCCATCGACCCAGCGGCGTCGCGCCGTCGCCCTCCTGTTTGGCGGCGGCGTCGAGGCCGCCCGAGCGACCGATCGCGCAAGGCCAGCTCTGCCCGAACGCTGCAAGCGTGCGGGTCGCCGTATCCACCCGGATCACAGCTGGTGCCCGGTGCGGTCGCGCTTGGTTTCAAGATAGGCGCGGTTATGCGGGTTGGGCGGCATGGCATGCGCCACCCGATCCGAGACTGCGATCCCCGCATTCTCGAGCGCAGCGACCTTGGCCGGATTGTTGGTGAGCAGCCGTATCTTGTCCTGGCCGAGCAGGGTGAGCATCCGCGCCGCAACGCGGAAATCCCGCGCATCGATCGCGAAGCCGAGGCGCAGATTGGCATCCACGGTATCGAAGCCCTGATCCTGCAGGGCGTAGGCGCGCAGCTTGTTGACCAGGCCGATCCCGCGGCCCTCCTGACGCAGGTAGAGCAATATGCCCCAGCCATTGGCACGAATCTCGGACAACGCCGCCTGGAGTTGCGGGCCGCAATCGCATTTGAGCGAGCCCAGCACATCGCCGGTGAGGCATTCGCTGTGCAGGCGCACGAGCGGCGGCCGGCCATTGGGCGACCCGATGACGAGCGCGACATGCTCCGTCGCATCCTCGGCCGACCGGAAGGCGACGATCTCGGCATCCTCGGCCGCCGCGACCGGCAGGCGCGCGCGCGATGCGATCAGCAGCCGGCCGGGATCCGAATAGGTTTCGAGGTCGGCGATCCCGACCGCCGCGGCCGCACCTTCCCTGCCCTCGAGCAGGAAGAATGCAGGCAGCAGCCCGGCAAGGCGGGCGAGCTCCAGCGCGGCTGCCGCGGCATCCACATGGCCGAGCGCGGTGCTGCGGAAAGGCCCTTGCAACGGGCTCAGCAGATCCCGGGCGGGATCGGCCAGCGCGATCGCGGCCGACAGGTCGATCCAGGGCATCCGTGCGACCCGCACCGGCAGATCGGGACAGGCGGCGTCGCGCTGATTCGCGAGCTTCAGCGTTGCCCCTCGGGCGCCGCTGATGAGGAGATCGGCTTCCGCCGTGGGGTCGAAGGCGGCGAGGCGCGGAGCATCGGCCGTCTCGATCGCCAGCACGCGGATCGCCCCGGCGGCGTCGAGGACGGCGACGGGCCAGCCGCGTCTGAGTGCGTCGATCGCGCGGGCTGCGTCGCGCGCGTCGCTCAAAGCGCGAACTCGGTCACGAGGGGCACGTGATCGGATGGGCGCATCCAGCCACGGCACGGCTCATGCACCTTGTGTGTGATCGCGATCCGGGCAACCTCCGGGCTGGCCCACATATGATCGAGCCGGCGGCCACGGTCGGACGCGGCCCAGTCGACGGCACGGTAGCTCCACCAGGTGTACATGCGTTGCGGCGCGGGCACGAAGCTGCGGCCGAGATCCACCCAATCGTGGCTCGCCTGAAGCTGGCCCAGCGTATCCACCTCGATCGGCGTATGGCTGACGACGTCGAGCAGCTGCTTGTGGCTCCACACGTCGCATTCGAGCGGTGCGATGTTGAAGTCCCCTACGAGCAGCGTCGGTTGCTTCAGCGACTCGGACCAGCGGGTCATGCGGCCGAGGAAGGCGAGCTTCTGTCCGAACTTGGGGTTGAGCGCGGCGTCCGGCACGTCGCCGCCGGCCGGAACATAGACGTTCTCCAGCCGGAAGCCGCAGTCCAGCATGGCGCCGATATGACGGGCCTCGCCATTGTCCTGCCAGTCATGGCTGTGATCCTCCCGGATCGGTACCTTGCTGAGGATCGCGACGCCATGGTGCATGCGCTGGCCGTTGACCAGCTGGTGATTGTAGCCGAGCTGGCGGAACATGCCTCCCGGGAAGGCGTCGTTCACCACCTTGGTCTCTTGCAGGCACAGGATATCGGGCGCTTCCTCGCGCAGGAAGCGTTCGACGATGTCGATCCGGGCGCGGACGGAATTGATGTTCCAGCTGGCGATCTTGAGCGTGTTCTGGGCCATGCGGGCGATGTAGCGACGAGGAGAAGCGATTGCCAGCATGGCGCAACGCGAAGGCAGCCGACATGGAAAGGCCCCCGTTCCGGGGGCATGGAACGGGGGCCGACCTGGCGTTCGTCACGCAGGCGGGACGCGGAGTCCGCTCGGGCAACAGGGGGAAATCCCGAAGGACCGTTCCGCGACCGCAAGGGACGATATAGGCCTTGCAACCTGTCGCCCGGATGAATGAGTTCAGCGGTTCGGCGGCCGCTGCGGCCGCGGGTCCTTCCAACGGAACGTTTCGTCGGAAACCGGCGCGTTGAATCGCTGGTTGGAAAGCGTGATGGTCGTGCGGTTGTTCTGTGCGTCGAGGACGGTCCAGCCCTGCAGCACCAGGCCGCCTGGCGCGGACGCGACGCGCGAGAAGGAAAGCGTGGTCGTGCCATATTCCGGGTGCTTGGGATCGCGCGCCTGGACGAGGAGCCGGCGATCGTCCCCGCCCGAGGGCAAGACGCGCGCGAAGCGCGACATGTCCTTCTGCGGGTGCAGCAGCACGTCGAGCGGCGAATTGCCGATCGGCCAGCGCGAGACCTGGCCGACCTTATAGTCGATCATCGTCAGCGCTCTGCCGTCGCCGACGATCAGCCGCGGCACGCCCGGCTCATATTGGAAACGGATCTTGCCGGGGCGCTTGAGCGTGAGCTTGCCGGAGAGCGTCCCGCCCATCCTGTCGGTCTGGATGAAATCCGCGGTCATCGTACCGACCGAGAGCAGATGCTGCGCCACCTGCGCCAGCGGATTCTCGGCAGCATGGCTCGCGGCGGGCGCCATGGCTGCGGCCAGCGGAAGGAAGGCGAAGGAAGCGAAGCGAGGCATTCTAGTCTCCAGGTGGACGCGCGCCATCCCTGCCGCGCCCGCCTTGAACCTCCTCTGAATTGGCCGGTTCCGCCTGCTCAGAGCTCGTTGCCATGCTCGTCGCGCAGGATTTCGCGGCGGCCGACATGATCCGGCGCGCTCACGATCATGTCCTTCTCCATCCGCTCGATCAGCCGCGCGGCGCTGTTATAGCCGACGCGCAGCTGGCGCTGCAGCCAGCTCGTCGAGGCCTTGCGATTCTCGACGACGAGCTGGACGGCGCGGCGATAGAGCTGGGTTTCGGGATCGTCATCGCCGGTCGGCGCGCCCTCGAGCAACCAGCCGCCGTCCTCCGGTTCCTCGGTGACGGCGCTGATGTAATCGGGCGTCCCTTGCGCGCGCCAGTGGTCGGCCACGGCCCGCACCTCCTCGTCGGAGACGAAAGGCCCGTGCACGCGGGCGATCTGCTTGCCCCCCGGCATGTAGAGCATGTCGCCCTTGCCGAGCAGCTGCTCGGCGCCCTGCTCGCCGAGGATGGTACGCGAATCGATCTTGCTGGTGACCTGGAAGCTGATGCGGGTCGGCAGGTTCGCCTTGATCACGCCCGTGATGACGTCGACCGAGGGACGCTGCGTCGCCATGATGAGGTGGATGCCCGCGGCGCGCGCCTTCTGCGCCAGCCGCTGGATGAGGAATTCGACCTCCTTGCCCGCGGTCATCATCAGATCGGCGAGCTCGTCGACGATGATCACGATCTGCGGCAGCGGATCATAGTCGTGCTTCTCTTCCTCGTAGATCGGCCGGCCGGTCTCGGCGTCGTAGCCGGTCTGCACGCGCCGGCCGAGCGACTGGCCCTTGGCCTTGGCGGCGCGCACCTTCTCATTGAAGCTGGCGAGGCCGCGCACCCCGATCGAGGCCATCATGCGATAGCGTTCCTCCATCTGCTCCACCGCCCATTTGAGCGCGCGGATCGCCTTGGCCGGTTCGGTGACCACGGGCGAGAGCAGGTGGGGGATGTCGTCATAGATGCTGAGCTCCAGCATCTTGGGGTCGATCATGATCATCCGGCACTGGTCGGGCGTCAACCGATAGAGCAGCGAGAGGATCATGCAGTTGAGCCCGACGGACTTGCCCGAGCCGGTGGTGCCGGCGACGAGCAGGTGCGGCATCGGCGCCAGATCGGCGATCACCGGATCGCCCGCGATGTTCTTGCCGAGGATCAGCGAGAGGTGGGTCGGGTCCTGGTCCTCGAAATTGTGGCTGGCGATCAGCTCCGAAAGCATCACCGCCTCGCGCTTCTGGTTGGGCAGCTCGATGCCGATCACGGTACGTCCCGGAATCGTCGCGACGCGCGCCGAGAGGGCGGACATGTTGCGCGCGATATCGTCAGCGAGGGCGATCACGCGGCTCGCCTTGATCCCCGATGCCGGCTCCAGCTCGTACATCGTGACGACGGGGCCCGGCCGCACCTCGGTGATGCGGCCCTTGACGTGGAAATCGTCGAGCACCGATTCGAGCAGCCGCGCATTGCGCTCCAGCGCGGCGCGATCGATCGCCTGGCCGGAATTGGCGGGCGGCTGCTTGAGCAGCTCCAGCGAGGGCAGCGTATAATTGTCGGGCAGCGCCAGTTCCGGCTGGCGTTCGCGCTGGCTCCGCCGCGCGGAGGACGCGGGCGGCTGTGACGGCGTGGCGATGACCGGCGGCTTGCGCGGCTCCTCGTCGGGGGCGGGCGTCACCACGGGACGCGGCGGCCGCGCCTTCGGCTCGCGGGCGATCGGCGCCTCGTCTTCCGCTTCCTCATCCTCGGCGTCCTGAACGCCGGGCCAGGTCTTCAGCCGGGGAAGACGGCGGCGGAGCAGCCAGCCACGCTCGCCCGCATCGAGACCCCAGCCCCAGAGCGCCACCGCGAACCCGGCCAGCGCGAGCACCAGCATGATCAGGATCCGGATCTTCGCCGCAAGCGCGGGATTGCCGATCAGCCCCAGCGCCCAGTCGACGAGCCCGGCGCCGGCGAGCCCGAACGCTCCGCCCCAGCCGGCAGGGAGCCCGATCACCGATCCGCCGCGGAACAGGGTGAGCCCCGTGCCGAGGAGGAGGAGGCCGATCGCCACCACGCCGAGCGAACGCTTCCAGCTGCCGAGCGGCACGCCGCGCCACAGCCGCATGCCGGCGACGAGCGGCACGGGCAGGAGCAGCGCGGTCGGCGGGCCGAACAGGTTGAGCAGCAGATCTGCGGCCCAGGCGCCGGGCGTGCCCAGCCAGTTGCGCGCCGGCCCGGCCGCCGCGGTGTTCAGCGAAGGATCGCTCGTATGGTAGCTGGCGAGGGCGAGGCCGACGAGCAGAGCCAGAAGGATCAGCCCCGCGCCGCCGATCAGCGCGCCGCTGCGCGCCACGCCGCGCTTGAGTGCATCCCGCCAGGCCGGCACCTTGGCCGTCATCGCCCCGCTCGCCATCATCTTCCTCGGCTGCTGCCCCGTGCCGATCCGCGATCGTGCACCAAATGTTCCCGGTCGGAGCATGCGCAAGGGCGGACTCGCCGTCAAGCGCATGAGCCGCCGGCTGCGGCGCAAAGCGCTTTCCCCGTGGGCGATCTGCCACTAGACACGCGCGCCATGGAGCGTGCGGACGTCATCATCCTCGGCGGCGGGCTGGTCGGCCTCACCCTCGCCATTGCCCTCGATCGCCACGGCATCGCCAGCATCGTGATCGATCCGGCCGATCCGGCGGCGACGCTGGCAAGCGGCTTCGACGGACGTGCCTCGGCCGTTTCGATCACCTCCTGGCGCATGCTCGAGGCGATCGGCGTCGGGGCGCGGCTGGAAGGGCAGGGCTGCCCGATCCGGTCGATCCGCGTCAGCGAGGGCCTCGCCCCGGATGGGCTCAGCTTCGAGCCGGAGCCGGACGAAGGGCCGCTCGGCATCATGTTCGAGAATCGGCGGTTGCGCTCGGCGCTGCGCGAGAGTGCGCTGGCGGCCCCGCTGGTCTCGCTGCTCATGCCGGCACGGCCGGTCCGCACCGAGCGCGGACAGAAAGGCGTGGAGGTCGTGCTGGCGGACGGACGCACCGTTTCCGGGGCGCTGCTGGTCGGCGCGGAAGGCCGTCATTCGCCCACTCGCGACGCGGCGGGCATCCGGCCGGCGCGGTGGAGCTACGATCATCGCGCGATGATCGCCACCGTGACCCACGCCCGCCCCCACGGCAACATCGCCTACGAGATCTTCTATCCGGCGGGCCCGTTCGCGATATTGCCGCTGCTGCCGGACGAGGACGGGTCCCATCGCTCGGCGATCGTGTGGACCGTCAGGAGCGCCGAGGCGCCCGCGACGCTGGGGCTTTCCGAGCGCGCCTATGCGGCGGAGGTCGAAAAGCGGATGGGCGGCTTCCTCGGCGAGGTGAAGCTGTGCTCCCCGCGCTCCAGCTATCCGCTCGGCTTTCACCACGCGGCGCGGATCACGGCCGAACGGCTGGCGCTGGTCGGCGATGCGGCGCATGGCATCCATCCCATCGCCGGCCAGGGCCTGAATCTGGGCTTTCGCGATGTCGCCGCGCTCGTCGAGGTGCTGGTGGAAGGGGCGCGGCTCGGCCTCGATCCGGGCGATGCGCAGCTGCTCGCGCGCTACGAACGCTGGCGCAGCCTCGATACGCTGATGGTGGCTGCGGCGACCGACGGGCTCACCCGGCTGTTCGGCATCCCCGGAGGGTTGGCCTCGCGCGTGCGGCGCATTGGCCTCGGCGCGGTCGCGCGGGTTCCGGCGCTCAAGCGGCGCTTCATGGACGAGGCGCGCGGCCAGTCCGGCGAATTGCCGCGCCTGCTACGGGGGGTCGCGGTATAGTCCCACGCGAATCATGGGAAGGAGCCGAAATGACCGCCATCCAGGATATTCCGCTGAAGACGATCAAGGGCGAGGATGCGTCGCTCGCCGATTACAAGGGCGAGGTGCTGCTGATCGTGAACGTCGCCTCCAAATGCGGTCTCACGCCGCAATATGAGGGGCTGGAGGCGCTCTATCGGAAATATCACGACCAGGGCTTCGAGGTGCTCGGTTTCCCCGCGAACGATTTCGCGGGTCAGGAGCCCGGCACCAACGAGGAGATTCAGAGCTTCTGCACCACCAATTTCGGCGTCGATTTTCCGATGTTCGAGAAAATACCCGTGACGGGCGAGGGCAAGCACCCGCTCTATGCCGCGCTGACGGCGGCGCAGCCCAAGGCGGAGCCCAACGGCGGCGCCGATTTCCGCGCCCGTCTCTCGGGCTACGGCATGACGCCCAACCCCGAGCCGGAAGTGCTCTGGAATTTCGAGAAGTTCCTCGTGGGCCGCGACGGCGAGGTGGTTGCGCGCTTCTCGCCCGATACCGCCCCGGATGCGGATATCGTCATCGCGGCGATCGAGCGCGAGCTGGAAACCGCGAAGGTCTGATCATTCCGTCTCGCCTACCGGGCGTGCCGCCTCGACGAGGAGCACCGGCACGCCCGATCGGATAGGATAGGCCAGCCCGGCCGCGTCCGAGATGAGCTCGCCCCGCCCGGCGTCCAGCCGGAGCGGCGTCCGGGTGAGCGGGCAGACGAGCAGGGCCAGCAGATCCGGGTCGAGGCTCATTGCAGCGTCGGCCCGTTGTCATTCTCTCCCAGGCGGAAGAATTGCAGGAACTGGATAGCGAGATCGGCGCGCTCCGTCAGCGTGCGGGTCTCAAGCAGCGCCTGCTTGGCCGCGATGTCGAACGGCGCCACCTGGGCGATCCCGTTGACCAGATTCTCGTCGTCGAGGCGCGAGACGGCGTTCCAATCGATCTGATAGCCTCGCGCCGTGGCGAAGCGGCGCGATTCCTCCTCTAGGGCTGCGCGCATCGCCGATGCGAGCGGCGGCTGCTCGCTGCTGTCGTCGAAGGCATCGAGATCGGCTTCGATTTGGCGAAACGGGGTCGAGACGGGAAGCTCCGCGGTCATCCGGAAGCGTTTAAGCCCCTGCAGGACGATGTTGAAGCGCCCGTCGTCCAGCGCCTCGACATGCGCGATGCGGCCGACGCATCCCACCTCGAACAGCGCCGGCCGCAGCGGCGGCCGCTCGGGCTCGCGCGGCTGGATCATCGCGATCTGCCGGTCGCGGGCCAGCGCGTCGGTCACCAGCGCGCGATAGCGCGGTTCGAAGATGTGGAGCGGAAGCTGCCCGCGCGGAAACAGCAAGGCGCCGGCCAGGGGAAAGATCGACAGCCGGACGGCGCCTGCAGCCATCAGGTGAACAGGATCGCCGAGAGCCGCCGCCGCTGCGCGCTCACCCAGGAATCCTCCAGGCCCACCGCCTCGAACAGCTTGAGCAGGCGGGTGCGGGCCGCATTGTCGTTCCAGTCGCGTTCGCGCGCGATGATCTCGAGCAGGGCGTCGGCGGCGGCGTCGCGGTCGCCGGCGGCCATCAGGCCGCCCGCCAGGCGGTAGCGCAGCGCATGATCGTCCGGGTGCGCGGCGACCTCCGCGGCAAGGCCGGCGAGATCGGCGACCGGTTCGGCCTCCTTCGCCAGCGCGACAGCCGCGCGCGCGCGCGCGATCGCGGGATCCTTCGCTTTGTCCTCGGGAACGGCCGCGAGCAGCGCTTCCGCCTCGGCCGCCCGACCGGCGCGAACCAGCGCGCGCGCCTGGCCGGAGACCACGGCAGGATCGTCCGGCGCCATTTCGGCGAGTTGGCCGAAGATGGAGAGCGCCCGCTCGGTATCGCCTCCGGCGAGCACCTCCTCGCCCATCTCGATCAGCGGCGCGATCTCCTGATGCGCCTGGGCGGCGGCGCCGGTGATCGGCAGCTGCCGCAATATCTGGTCGAGCATCTGGGAGAGCTGGCTCTCGGTGCGCGCGTTGGTGAGATCCGCGATGAGCTGGCCCTGGAACACGGCATAGACGGTGGGGATCGATTGCACGCGGAACTGCGCGGCGATGACCCGATTCTCGTCGACATTGACCTTGGCGAGCGTCACGCCACGGTCCGCATAGGCGGCAGCGACCTTCTCGAGCACCGGCGACAGCGCCTTGCAGGGGCCGCACCATTCGGCCCAGAAATCGAGGATGACGAGCGAGGTCATCGACGGATCGATGACATCGCGTCGGAATGCCTCGATCGCTTCGCGCTCCGCCGCGCTCAATCCCAGAGTTGCCACATCAATCTCCTGCTCTTTGCGCATCCCTATGTGGGCGCCCGATAGCCGGTGCCAAGTCCTCTACCAAGCTGCGCGCTTTCCGTCGACTTCGGGCTTGCTACCCCGCGCGACCCACGCTATTAGCCGCGCCTCGCCGCCGGGCACGAGAGGTGCCGGGCGCGACGCCAGAGCGGGCGTAGCTCAGGGGTAGAGCACAACCTTGCCAAGGTTGGGGTCGAGGGTTCGAATCCCTTCGCCCGCTCCAATTTTCCAAAGAAAAATCAAGCGCTTGAAGACGGCCCTTCGGGGCCGTTTTTGCTTAGAGCGGCCCCTGTCGGTTGTGATCTAGGTGCAATCTAGGCAGCAGGACGAAAGTCGCCGGATGCCGTAGCGCGCAGACGGCGGTCTGCTGACAAGCGAACCAACCGTCGCCGACATATGCGAATGCTTCTCATTAGCGTTCGGAGACTCATCGGATTATACTCCTGTCAGCGGCTGACGATCCGAGTCGGTTGCGCAGTCCGGGTGCGACACAATTCCGGCGTGTCTAGGGCATACCGTTGAAACGGTCGCGCATCGGCCGAACATCAGTCTCCCGGTGACGCCAGGCTGGGCGGGGCCGGAAGCGCTAGGAGGAGTTCCGATCGCTGGCAGCGGGTATCGAACTGAGACATCTACGCTATGCGGTCGCCGCTGCTCATTTCAGGAGCTTCAGACGCGCGGCTGAGGAACTTGGTGTCAAGCAGTCGACACTGAGCCGCTGCATTCGGCAGATGGAAGACCGTCTGGGCGTCAAAGTGTTCGAGCGAACCAGCGGCGGTGTGCGCCTGACGACCGCCGGCGCCGAAGTGCTGCGGACCTCCCGCCATCTTGTCGAAACCGTCGACCATATGGCGGCGACCGCCAAAGACATGGGCAAGGGCGAATCCGGCCAGCTCACCATCGGGTTTTACACGTCGCTCTCGGCCGGAAATCTTCGTGCCAGCCTGATGGAGTACGCGGCCCGCTTCCCGAAGGTGGACATTCAGACGATCGAGGGAACGCGGAGGAGCCTGTTCGCCGGCCTGGAGCGCGGCACGCTCGACGTCGCCATCGTCACCGGAGAGCCGACCGCACGCAATATGAAGGCCATGCCGCTGTGGAGCGAGCGCGTCATGGTCGCGCTGCCCGAAGGCCACCGGCTGGCGAGCAACAACATCGTCTACTGGACGGATCTCAAGGACGAGACCTTCCTCCTCAGCCAGCGCGATCCGGGACCGGAGATCCAGGACATCCTTTTGGCGAAACTCGCCGCGCCCGGCGAGCGGCCGAAGGTCATCAGCCATGACATCAGCCGCGAGAACATCAAGAGCCTGGTCGGCGCGGGATTCGGCGTCAGCCTGATGTGCGAGGCATGCATTGGCGCCAGCTATGTGGGCGTCGTCTATCGCGAGGCGCGCGACGGTAACGGCCCGAGCCGGATCAGCTACGCCGCCTACTGGCAAGGCGACAACGACAATCCGGCGCTGGCGCATTTCCTCAAGCTGCTCGAAGAACGCTATCCCTTGCTGTCCAATGGCGACTGAGGTTTTCGCCGCGCCTTCGCGAACGCGCGATCGGTCGCCGCGAAGCGTTCCACCATCGGTGCGATCAGCTTGGCCGGCCCACCAACAGGCTGGCCCGTCTCCCGGCCCAGGACCTCGGCATAGACGACGATGTCGCGATGCTCCGCGGCGGGAAGCTCGATGGGCTCAGGCCAGGGCCACGAGCTCGCGGAAGTCCGTTTCTCGGATGATGCGGATGGGGAAGCCCTTGCTGGCCAGCTCCTCCGCCTTGCGATGTTTGGAACTCTTCTCGTGCCCAGCGAGGCGTTGCACGTCGGTGTCGCCCACCACCAACAGCGTCGTCTTCTTCGTGACGCCGGAATCAACCTCGCACCCTACCGATGCAGCTAGATCGGCGGCTTCACGACGCGGAATCGCAAGCGCCCCGGTGAACACGATCACTTCCCCAAACAGCGGACCGTCCGGGTTGCCGTCGCGCCGGATAGCAGCGCCAGCGCTACTGGAGGATGGATCGATGGGCTGCCGAACCCGGGATAGCCAGCCGTCGAGGTCGAGGCCGGTCTTCTGCATCGCAGTCAGAAGGATGTGTCCGGCCGCCTTCGCATCCTCCAGGGCATGGTGGTGCTGGAACTCGTATCCGATCAGCCTGCAAACGTCCGCGAGACCGTAGCCGCTGCTGGCGCACTCCGCCCAGGTGCGACGGGCAACACGGGCTGAGTCGAGCCATGTGCAGGTTGGCTCTGCAACAGCCCATCGGTTTGACGCTTGGTGCGTGGCGACCCGGTCGAAGTGGGTATGGGTGACGGCAACGGCGTCCCGAAGCATGTCGTGAAGTGTCCGCGACGCTTCCGCATAGGTCGGCGCGCCCCTCACCATGTCCACGTCGATGCCATGGATAGAGACATTGATGCCGTCGAAGTAATCTTGCGGATCGACCAGCGAGTACCATTCGCCGACAATCTTGCCACGCTCGAATTTCACGGCTCCGATAGAGCAGATTGACGCCATATCTGCATTGGCGGTTTCCACGTCTATTGCCACGAAGTGTCCGTCGTCAGAACATTCGGCACAACTCGCGGCGTAGATTAGCGGAGTGCGGGCCTCGTCTTGGGGTTGATGTTAAGCGGCGAGCTTGCGGTGTTGCAAGCGCCGATGCTCGATGGTCTGTCGCT
>Ga0180222_1001191_pt1 | contig 29181 bp, 30 predicted proteins | sample eDN5th37CKraftOP_FD_151336 | JGI IMG/M metagenome (GOLD analysis project Ga0180222, IMG submission 151336) | Enriched Organic Plus compost microbial communities from Emeryville, California, USA - eDNA 5th pass 37_C Kraft OP (version 2) (version 2) ...
CTCGAACATCGGCGCGAGGCCCTGGCGCCTGTAGGCGGCGAGGACGCGCGGCTTCTGGCTGTCGAGCAGGCCGGCCAGGATCAGCCGCCCGCCCGGCGCCAGCGCCGCCGCGAAGGCGGGCGCGAGCTCGATCAGCGGCCCGGCGAGGATATTGGCGAGGATGAGGTCGTAGGGCGCGCGGGCGACCAGCTCGCGATGGTCCAGCCCTGGCGCGACGGCGAGCGCCAGCCGGCCCGGCCCGCGCCCCACCGGCACGCGGTTCACCGCGGCATTCTCGGCCGCGACCTCGATCGCGACCGGGTCGATGTCCGAGGCGATCGCGCGCGCCGCCGGCCACAGCTTGAGCGCGGCGAAGGCGAGCAGGCCGGTGCCCGTGCCGATGTCGGCGATATTGGCGAACACGGCGCCCCGCCGCCTGAGCAGGTCGAGCGCCTCGAGGCAGCCCGCCGTCGTCTCGTGATGGCCGGTGCCGAAGGCGCGGCCGGCCTCGATCTCGAAGGCGATGGCGTCCGCGGGCGCCTCGCCGCGATGGGCCGGCGTATGGACGAAGAAGCGCCCGGCGCGGATCGGCTCCAGCCCCGCCTGCGAAAGGGTGAGCCAGTCCTCGTCCGGGAGTTTTTCGACCTTCGCCTCCGCCCGCGCGGCGCTGGGCACGAGCGCGCGCAGCACCTCGATATCGTCGCTGGCGGGCTCGCTTTCGAAATAGGCATCGAGCCGCCATTCGTCGGGGCGCGAGGGATCGGGCTCGCTGGTCATCAGCGCTGGCGGGAAATCGAGCGTGGCGAAGGCGGTGACGTCGCCCTTCAGCGCCTCCGCGTCGGCGCGGGTGCAGGGGAGGGTGACCTTCCAGCTCATCGCGCCGCGCGCTCCTCGGCCAGCCGCGCGTCCAGCGCCGCGGCGGCACGGTCGGCATAGGCGCGGCACCCGCCCGGCGCGGCGAGCGCGCCGCGCCGGAGCCGGCCGAACAGGTCGCTCGCGCCCGGGTGCGGCGTGACCAGCAGGTCGCAGGGGAGCGCGCTAACCGTCGCGATGCTGCGGCGGAAGGCGGCGAGGTGGTCGGGATGGTCGGAATAGCGATAGTCCGGCGCGCTGACCGCGGTCAGGCTGTCGGCATAGGCGATGGCAAGGCAGCGCTCGCCCTCGCACGAGCGCCAGGTCCAGCTCGTGCTGCCCCGGGTATGACCGGTGGTGGCGTGCGCGGCGAGTCGAATCGGCCCCAGAACCACCGTCTCGCCGTCCGTCACGGTCCGGTCGACGCGCACCGGCGGGAAGGGGTCGAGGCTGCCATATTGCGGGTCGCCCCGCTGCGGCTGGCCGGTGGCGAGGGTCGGCACCGCCGGCGCGCGCGCGGCCACCGCGGCGCCGCTCAGCCGTTGCAGCTCGGCGATCCCGCCGGCATGGTCGAGATGCTCGTGGGAGGAGAGGATCAGCTTCACGTCGCGGATATCGAAGCCGAGCCGCGCGATGTTGGCGGCGATCTGCGGCGCGGCGCGCTCGGTGGCGCCGTCGATCAGGACGTGGCCTTCGCTCCCGGCGACGAGGATCGCGGCGACGCCGCAGGTGCCGACATAATAAGTGTCGCCGAAGATGCGGAAGGGCGGCGCGGGGTCGCTCCAGCCGTCATGGCCTTCGCAGGCGCGCCCGACCTCTCCCGCGTCGGCCGGCCCGGCGACGGCGATCAGCAGCGCGAGGCTAGCGAACATAGCTCGCGCCGTTGGCGTCGACGATCGCGCCGGTCGCGGAAGCCGGCGCGCCGGTCGCGAGCCAGCGGACGATCTCGGCGATCTCGACCGGCGTCGCCGGCCGACCGAGCGGCAGTTCGCCGAGCGCCGCCACGCCGCCGCGGCTCGCCAGATAGTCGTCGACCATGCCGGTCACGGTGAAGCCGGGGCACACCGCGAAGGCATAGATGCCCTCGCCGGCATAGGCGCGCGCGATCGACTTGGTCATGCCGATCATTCCGGCCTTCGAGGCCGCGTAATGCCAGTGATCGGGGCTGTCGCCGCGATAGGCGGCGCGGCTGGCGACGTTGACGATCCGCCCGCCGCCGCCGCGGTCCCGGAAATGCCGGACGGCGAGCCGGCACAGCTCCGCGCTCGCGGTGAGGTTGACGCGCTGCGTGCGCTCCCAGGCGGCGACCCATTCGGCATGGTCGAGAGCGAGCGGCGCCGCCTCGAAGATGCCGGCATTGTTGACGAGCACGTCGATCCGCCCGTCGAGCCGCGCAAGCGCCTCGGCCCACAGCCCCTCGGCGACGCCCGGCTCGCCGAGGTCGGCGGCGATCGTGCCGCCGTCGCCCTTGCTGGAATGGCCGACGACGCGCTGGTCCTCCAGTGCGCCGACGATGGCGGCGCCGATGCCGCGGCTGGCGCCGGTGACGAGGATGTGAAGCCGCTCGCTCATGGCGCGCTGGTTACGCGCCATCGCGATGCGTGGGAAGCCGGATCAGGCCGCCAGCGTCTGGACGAACCTGGCCGCGGTCGCCTTGAACTTCGTCATCTGCTCGTCGATCTCGGCGAAGCCCTGCTCCACCTCGTCGATCTCGGCGGCGACGCTTTCGGTGTCGGCGCGGATCGCGGCGATGGTCGACGACATCGAATCGGCCGCGAGCGCCGTCTCGTCCACCGCGGCGGTGATCATCGTCACCGTCTGCGCCTGCATCTCCATCGCCTTGCGGATACGGTCGGCGCTGACCTGCACCTCCTCCACCGTGCGCTGGATCGAATCGTTCGCCTCGACGGTCTGCTTGGTCGCGGACTGGATCGCCGCGATCTTGGCGGCGATGTCGTCGGTCGCGCGCGCCGTCTGGTTGGCAAGGCTCTTCACCTCGTTGGCGACGACGGCGAAGCCGCGCCCGGCGTCCCCGGCGCGCGCGGCCTCGATGGTGGCGTTGAGCGCGAGCAGGTTGGTCTGGCCGGCGATGTCGCGGATGAGGCCGAGGATCGATTCGATCGCCACGACATGGTCGGAGAGCATCTTGCTCACCTCGACCGCCTTGGCGGACTGGTCGCCGGCGCGGGTGGCGACGCCGGCGGCGACCTCCACCTCGCTGCGCGCCTCGTCGATCGCCATGATCAGCCCGGCCGCGGTCTGCGCCGCCTCGCGCATCGCCACCGCCGACTGTTCGGCCGCAGCCGCGACCTCGCTGGTCTTGCCCAGCATCCCGCGCGCCGCCTGGCTCGCCTCGGTCGCCTGGTCGCGGACCTTGCGGCTGCCGCTCGCGGCGTGGTCGACGACGGAAAGGATTTCCTTGTTGAACTCGGCGCCCAGCGCGCCGCGCCGCACGCGCTCGCCCTCGGCCCGGAGTCGCTCGAAATGATTGCCGTGAATGTCGACCTCGAGCAGCGCGGCGCGCGCCGCGACGCGGGCGAGCCGAAGCTGCCGCTCGGGATCGTCGGCGAGCTTGCGGGAGAGGATCGCGATCGCGAGGTCGCTTGCCGAGGCGATGCCGGCGTAGAGAATCGTCATCGGCACCTTCGCCCGCGCCGCCGCGGCGACGTGCTTGCCGACCATCGACACCCAGGCCGGATCGGTGATGTCGCCATAGCGCGCCTCGACATAGGGGACGAGCCGGTCGGTGAGCTCCTCGGTTCGGCTCGCGTCGAACTCGACGGGCAGGTCGGGCGCGCGGCCATATTCGATCCAGAACTGGCGCGCGATTTCGCGCTTCTCCGGCTCGATCAGCGGCCAGATTTCGCGCAGCCCGGCCCGCATCGTCCCGTCCGGATCATAGGTCGCGATCCGCCGTTCCAGCGCAGCCGCATCCAGGTCCTTCGTCGTGCCGACCATCTTGCCCTTCCTCAAGTCGCTTCGGCACGGCTCTAGTGCGCCAATGGTTAAAAGGGTGTTAGCCATCGACGCCGTTTCGCCGACATTCGCGGGGCGATCACGCCCATTGCCGGATGCGAACGCAGACCCTAAAGCGGGTCGCGCAGCGAAGGGGAGCGTCGCGTTCATGAACCGCAATCCGTCACGGCCATTGTCGCCGCATCTCACCATCTGGAAGTGGGGGCCGCACATGCTGGTCTCCATCCTGCACCGGATCACCGGTGTCGGGCTTTCGCTGGTCGGCGGCTTCAGTCTCGTCTGGTGGCTCGTCGCCCTGGCGAGCGGGCCGGAGGCTTATGCGACCTTCCTGGCCTGGGCGACGTGGAAATGGGCGCTGATCGTGCCGATCGGCCTTAGCTGGGCCTTCTTCCAGCACCTCTTCTCGGGCCTGCGGCATTTCGTGCTCGATATCGGCGCCGGCTTCGAGCTGCGCACCAACCGCTTCTGGTCGATCATGTCGCTGGTCGGATCGGTAGTGCTGACGATCGCGCTTTGGGTCTGGATCATCGTGGTGAGGAGCGCCTGAGATGGAAACGCCGCTGGCACAGGTGCGCGGGCTCGGCTCGGCGAAGAAGGGCGGGCATCACTGGTGGGTCGAGCGGGCCGTTTCGGTCGCCACCCTGCTGCTCTTCGTCTGGTTCTTCGTCTCGCTCTGGCGGCTGCCGGACCTGTCCTACGCGATGGTGCGCGAATGGCTGCACGGCACCTTCGCCGCCGTGCCGATGCTGCTGCTGGTCGCGGCGACCTTCTGGCACATCAAGATGGGCCTTCGCGTCGTCGTCGAGGACTATGTCCATGACGAGGGCAACCGCTTCTTCTGGGTCATGATCATCGATTTCGCCGCGATTTTCGCCGCCGCCCTCGCCGGCTTTGCCGTTCTCAAGATTGCCTTCACCGGGAGCCCCGCCTGATGGCCGAGTCAGCCTACAAGATCATCGACCACCGCTACGACGTCGTCGTCGTCGGCGCCGGCGGATCGGGTCTGCGCGCGACGATGGGCGCCGCGCAGGGCGGTCTGAAGACCGCCTGCATCACCAAGGTCTTCCCGACGCGCAGCCACACCGTCGCCGCGCAGGGCGGCATCGCCGCCAGCCTCGGCAACATGGGTCCGGACCACTGGACCTGGCACATGTACGACACCGTCAAGGGCTCCGACTGGCTCGGCGATCAGGACGCGATCGAATATATGGTCCGCGAGGCGCCGGCGGCTGTCTACGAGCTCGAACATGCCGGCGTGCCGTTCAGCCGCACCGAAAAGGGGCTGATCTACCAGCGCCCGTTCGGCGGCATGATGCAGAACATGGGCGAAGGCCCGTCCGCGCAGCGCACCTGCGCCGCCGCCGACCGCACCGGCCACGCGATGCTGCACGCGCTCTACCAGCAGTCGCTGCGCTATGACGCGGACTTCTTCGTCGAATATTTCGCGCTCGACCTGATCATGGAGAACGGCGTCTGCCGAGGCGTCATCGCGCTGTGCCTCGAGGACGGTTCGGTCCATCGCTTCAGCGCGCACGCGGTCGTGCTCGCGACCGGCGGCTACGGGCGCGTCTATTATACCTGTACCGGCGCCCACACCTGCACCGGCGACGGCGGCGGCATGGCGCTGCGCGCCGGCCTGCCGCTCCAGGACATGGAGTTCGTCCAGTTCCACCCGACCGGCATCTACGGCGCCGGCGTGCTGATCACCGAAGGCGCGCGCGGCGAGGGCGGCTACCTCACCAATTCCGAGGGCGAGCGCTTCATGGAGCGCTACGCGCCCAGCGCGAAGGACCTCGCCAGCCGCGACGTCGTCAGCCGCGCGATGGCGATCGAGATCCGCGAGGGACGCGGCGTCGGCCCGCACAAGGACCATATCTATCTGCACCTCGACCATATCGACCCGAAGATCCTGGCCGAGCGTCTTCCGGGCATCACCGAATCGGGCAAGATCTTCGCCGGCGTCGATCTCACCCGCGAGCCGCTGCCGGTTGCGCCGACGGTGCACTATAATATGGGCGGCATCCCGACGAACTTCCACGGCGAGGTGGTCGCGCCCAAGGACGGCGATCCGGACGCGGTGGTGCCCGGCCTGTTCGCGGTCGGCGAGGCGGCCTGCGTGTCGGTCCACGGCGCCAACCGGCTCGGCTCGAACAGCCTGATCGACCTCGTCGTCTTCGGCCGCGCCGCCGGCCTGAGGCTCGCCGAGACGATCAAGCCCAATAGCAAGCATGCGCCGCTGCCCAAGGACAGCGCCGACTTCGCGCTCGGCAGGCTCGATCATTTCCGTCACGCCAAGGGCGGCTCGCCAACGGCCGAGATCCGCGTCGAGATGCAGCGCAACATGCAGGCGCATTGCGCCGTCTTCCGTACCGAGGAACTGCTCGCCGAGGGAATCGAGAAGCTCTCCCAGACCTACGCGCGGATGCAGGACATCCAGGTCACCGACCGCAGCCTGATCTGGAACACGGACCTGGTCGAGACGCTGGAGCTGGACAATCTGATCGCCCAGGCGAGCGTCACCATCCACGGCGCGCTCAACCGCAAGGAGAGCCGCGGCGCCCACGCGCGCGAGGACTTCCCCGACCGCGACGACACGAACTGGATGAAGCACACGCTCGCCTGGTTCGAGGGCTGGGGCGGCCAGGGCGGCGCGGTCCGCCTCGGCGACCGCCCGGTCCACACCTACACGCTCACCGACGAGATCGAGTACATCAAGCCGAAGAAGCGGGTGTATTGAGGAGGTCCGGCATTTCCGTTACACTTTAGCGTCGGTCTCGGGAGGGGGCTCGATGCGATTTATCGTTGATGCATACCGGATTATTATCCTGGCTGTTCTGGCCTTGGGATTGATAATCGGCTCTTACTTGGTTTTCTCAGCATTTCTCGCGGGGGATGGCATCATCGGCGGTGCCACTCTCCTTTGGTTTTTGTGGATTGCAATTGTCGTAATTCTGATTCTTGGCTTCCTGGCGGTCATCATTTCCACTCATGATCGCATTGCGGAAATTTCGGAGCAGTCGCGCCGTATTGCGGATGCGCTTGACCAGCTTCAGGCGAAACCGAGTTGAGCGTCGATGACGCGCAAACACGTTTCCACCGGTCTGAAGTTCATAGGGGTCTGCGTCGGTGTAGGCCTGGTTCTGGCCCTGCTGACCTATTTTGCCGTCAGCCTTTTCAGGCTCGCTGCGACGCAGCCAACCGCCTTCGATGATGGCCTGCCGCCCATGAACGAGGCGGAGCTTGTCGCGGCAAATCGCGAACCTCCGGTCGCGGAGCTGCCGCCGACTGACCCGGCTCTCGACCAGCCGATCGGGGGGCTGAGCGAAGGGGGAGGTGCTCCAGTGGGCACCAAGAGCGTGTCGGATTCAGGTTTTTCCGTTACCGATTCCGATGGGCAGACCTATTTCGTACAAACTCGTTCGAACGACGTTCTTCTTTCCCGGTCGGGCTTGGCGATCCGACTCGATTTCGAGTGCGGCGCGGAGTCACCCACGTTGGGGCGCGGGGAATGGCATTGGGCGAATGGCGGTTTCGAGATCTCGTTTGGGTCGAGCCAAATCGTCTTCCCGCGCCAGGAGCCGCCGATGCCTGAAGGAATCGACATCTACGACTGTCGTTTTTGAGCGCCTTCGGATTCGCAAGGCTTCCGGTACGACCGCCTCGGACATTCCCCTCGTCGGGATCGGGCGATAATTTGGTTTTGCGTCCCCACCGCGCCCCTCGCGTCAACGGGGCGGCGCTGCTATCGCGCGCCCATGAGTGACGAATTCGATACCGTCGTCGAGCATCCGTTCGACGACGCCCTGTCCCAGCGCTACCTGGTCTATGCCCTCTCGACGATCACCGCGCGGTCGCTGCCGGACCTGCGCGACGGGCTGAAGCCGGTGCAGCGCCGGCTGCTCTGGGCGATGCGGCAGCTGAGGCTGGAGCCGGGCTCGGGCTACAAGAAGAGCGCCACCGTGGTCGGCGAGGTGATCGGCAAATATCACCCGCACGGCGACGCCTCGATCTACGATGCGATGGTCCGGCTCGCGCAGGATTTCTCGCTGCGCTACCCGCTCGTCGACGGGCAGGGCAATTTCGGCAATGTCGACGGCGATAACGCCGCCGCCTTCCGCTACACCGAGGCGCGGCTGACGCCGGCGGCGGCGGACCTGATGGCCGGCCTCGACGAGGGTACGGTCGCCTTCCGCAAGACGTTCAACGGGGAGCACGAGGAGCCCGAGCTGATGCCGGGCCTTTTCCCCAACCTGCTCGCCAACGGCGCGAGCGGGATCGCGGTCGGCATGGCGACCTCCATCCCTCCCCACAATGTCGCCGAGCTGCTCGACGCCGCCACATTGCTCATCGACGATCCGAAGGCCGACGACGCGGCGCTGCTCGAATTCGTGAAGGGCCCGGATTTCCCGACCGGCGGCATCGTGGTGGACAGCCCCGAGGTCATCGCTGCGGCCTATGCCGCCGGGCGCGGCGCTTTCCGCGTGCGCGCGAAATGGTCGGTCGAGAAGGGGCCGCAGGGCACCTGGCGCGCGATCGTCCACGAGATTCCCTATCAGGTGCCCAAGTCCAAGCTGATCGAGCAGATCGCGGCGCTGATTTCGGACAAGAAGCTGCCGATCCTGGCCGACGTGCGCGACGAATCCGACGCCGAGATCCGCATTGCGATCGAGCCGAGGAGCCGCACCGTCGAGCCGGACGTGCTGATGGACAGCCTGTTCCGGCTGACCGACCTCGAGGTGCGCGTGCCGCTCAACCTCAACGTGCTCGACGCCACGCGCACGCCGCGGGTGATGAGCCTCAGGGAGGTGCTCTCCCAATGGGTCGCCTTCCAGATCGAGATGCTGGTCAACCGCGCCCGGCACCGGATCGGGCGGATCGACGACCGGCTCGAACTGGTCGAGGGCTATCTCGTTACCTTCCTCAACCTCGACCGGGTGATCGAGATCATCCGCAACGAGGACGAGCCCAAGCCGGTGATGATGGCCGAGTTCGCGCTTACCGACCGGCAGGCCGAGGCGATCCTCAACATGCGGCTACGCGCGTTGCGCAAGCTCGAGGAAATGGAGCTACGGCGCGAGCGCGACGAGCTCATCGCGGAGCGCGAGGAGCTACAGAAGCTGGTCGATTCGCCCGCGCGGCAGCGCACCCGGCTCAAGAAAGACCTCGCCGATCTTAAAAAGCGCTACGGCACCGACACCGATCTCGGGCGCCGCCGCACCCTGATCGAGGAGGCCGCGCCCGCGCGCGAGATCCCGCTCGAGGCGATGATCGAGCGCGAGCCGATCACGGTGATCCTCTCGAAGCGCGGCTGGATTCGCGCGATGAAGGGCCACGTCGAGCCTTCGAGCGCCGACACGCTCAAGTTCAAGGAAGGCGACGGGCTCGCCTTCATGTTCCACGCCCAGACCACCGACAAGCTGCTGCTCGCGGCCACGGACGGGCGCTTCTACACGCTCGCCGCCGACAAATTGCCGGGCGGGCGCGGCTTCGGCGAGCCGGTCAAGCTGATGGTCGACATCGAACGCGAGGGGAATATCGTCGCGATCTTCCCCGCCAGCCGGTCGGAAAAGCTGCTGCTCGCCTCCAGCGACGGTCGGGGATTCGTGACGAACACGGCGGGCTGCATCGCCGAGACGCGCAAGGGCAAGCAGGTCGTCAATCTGAAGCCCGGGCGGCGGCTCGCGGTGGTCCGGCCGATCGCGGCCGAAAATGATTACGTCGCGGTTGTGGGCGAGAACCGCAAGCTCGTCGTCTATCCGCTCGCCGAGCTGCCCGAAATGGGCCGTGGCCAGGGCGTCCAGCTCCAGCGCTATCGCGACGGCGGCCTTTCGGATGCGACGACGTTCAGGATCGCGGACGGCCTGTCCTGGCCGATGGGCGGCGAGAGCGGGCGCACCCGCACCGAGACGGAGATTGCCAACTGGCGCACCGCGCGCGGCGCCGCGGGCCGTGTCGCGCCCACCGGTTTCCCGCGCAACAACCGGTTCGGTTGAACCGAACCGCGGCCGCAACGACGCGTTAACCTTATTTGGTTACGCCGCCTGGACCATGCAGGCCGCGGTGAAAAGCAAGCAATCCAGGGCGATGGCCAGGATCCGGCGTTCCTGGCCGGGTGTCGGGCCGGAAATGGTCGAGGCGCTGACCTCGATCGTGGAATCCGTGCGCCAGGGATATCTCGACGCGCTCCCGATCGCCGCGGCGATCATCACCGAGGGCGACGAGCCCTATGTCGAATGCGCCAACGACCTGTTCCGGCTGATCGCCGAATGGGACGAGCGACTTGGCGAGCGCGCCATCAACCGCGTGCCGCTGCTCAACTCCGGCCCGATCGGCGCCCGCCTGGCGACCTTCATGCAGGGCAATGAGTCGGCCCACCAGTTCGAGACGGCTGACGGACGCACCGTCGCCGGCCGCCACTTCACCGTTCGCTTCGCTCGCCTCAAGGTCATCGACGGCCAGCCGCCCCGCTTCCTGCTCTCGCTGATCGACAAGACCGCGCAGGTCGAAACCGAGAAGAGCCTGCGCTCGGAGATGCTGCGCGACACGCTGACCGGCCTGCCCAACCGCTTCGCCTTCAACGAGCGCGTGGATACGGTGCTCGCCGATCCCAATTTCCGGGAGGGCACCTACGCGGTGCTCGCGGTGGACATGACGCGCTTCAGTCGCGTCAACGAGTGCATGGGCGCGCTCGCCGGCGACGAGTTGCTGATCACCTTCGCCCGCCGCCTGGTCTCGGCGCTGAGGCCCAGCGACATGCTCGCGCGCATCTCGGGCGACGAGTTCGGCATCCTGCTGCGGCTCGACCGGGGCCTTTCGGACGCGCTGCGGGCCGCCGAGCGCATCAAGGCGGTGCTCACCCTGCCGTTCCGCCTCTCCGACCTCGAGATCCGCGTCGATTGCGCGATCGGCTGCGCCATCCTCAACCATGGCGTCGTCAGCGCCGACGAGGTGCTCCGCAACGCCCAGTTCGCGCTGAAGCGCGCCAAGCTGCACGGCAAGACCGAGGTCTACGAGCCGATCGAGGCGCAGGCCGTTCGCCGCCGCTTCAGCCTGGAGACCGAGCTTCGCGTCGCGATCGAATCGGACGCGCTCCATCTCGCGTTCCAGCCGCTGATCGCGCTCGACACGGGCCGGGTGGCGGGATTCGAGGCGCTGGCGCGCTGGACGCATGACGGCATCCCCGTGCCGCCCGGCGAGTTCATTCCCGTCGCCGAGGAGTCGGGGCTGATCGTCCAGCTCGGCCGCTGGGCGCTGACCAGCGCGCTGCACACGCTATCGGAATGGGACCGGCGCGCCGGCGGCGCGCTGCCCGTCACGGTCAGCGTCAATCTCTCGCCGATCCAGATCGCCCGCGACGACGTCGCCGCGCTCGTCTGCGGCGCGCTCGCCTCGAGCGGCGTCAAGGGCGACCGGCTCACGCTGGAGCTGACGGAAGGGGCGATCATCCGCGATCCGGACCGCACCGCTTCGGTGCTTCAGGCGCTGAAGCAGGCGAACGTGCGCATCGCGATGGACGATTTCGGCACCGGCTACACCTCGCTCGCTTTGTTGCAGAAGCTGCCGATCGACGTGCTCAAGATCGACCAGAGCTTCGTCTCCGAAATGCTCGCCGACGGCGACTCGACGGCGATCGTCCGCGCCATCCTCAGCCTCGCGCGCTCGCTCGGCATGGCGACGACTGCCGAGGGCATCGATTCGGATGATCTCGCCGAAATGCTGACCGAGCTCGGCTGCACCTATGGCCAGGGCTATCACTATTCCGAGCCGCTCGATGCCGACGCGGCCTTCGACTATTTCATGTCGCGCAGCGCCTGATCGACATGGGCGCGCGCGATCGCCCGCGCCGCCTCCTCATCCGGAAATCCCGCCCGCGCCCATTCCTGCGCGACCGCGCGCAGCGTCTTCGCGACGATCGGCCCTTCGGTTAGCCCCATCGCGACGAGATCGCCGCCGCCGATCGGCAGGCGCGGCGGCTGCCAGTCCGCGATCGCGGCGACCTCCGGCCCGGTCCGGCCGGAAAGGAGCAGCCGGTCGATCGCCTCATCGACGCCGATCTCCCAGGCGAGAATGCGCGGCTCGTCGAGCCCGGTCGCGGCGGCCGAGGCAAGCCGTCGCCGCTGGAGCTTCGACAGGCGCAGCCGCGCCGCGACCGCCTCGGCGACCGCCTGGTCGGCGGGCAGCAGCGCGGCGAGCCGACGGATCGCCGCCGGCGCGACGCCGGCCGCGCGCTCCGCCTCCACCAGCGCCGCCAGTCGGGCCGCGTCGGCAATCTCGGGCAGGACAGGGCGGAAGATGCCGCGCTCGACCATCAGCGTGACGGTCGGCGCCGGATCGGGGAGCTGGAGCAGCTTCAGCAGCTCGTCGGCGATTCGCTCGCGCGAGAGCGCCATCAGGTCGTTGGCCCGCGCCGCGCAGGCGTCCAGCCCCGCCGGATCGGGCGCGCCAGCCCCGAAGCGCGCGTGGAAGCGGAAGAAGCGCAGGATGCGCAGGTGATCCTCCGCGATCCGGGTGAGCGGGTCGCCGATGAAGCGCACCCGCCGCGCCGCGAGGTCGCCCAGCCCATCGAAATAGTCGAAGATCTCGCCGCTCGACGGGTCGGCGCTGAGCGCGTTGATCGTGAAATCGCGCCGCGCCGCGTCCTCGCGCCAATCGTCGGTATAGGCGATGGTCGCCCGCCGCCCGTCGGTCGCGACGTCGCGGCGCAGCGTCGTCACTTCGACCGGGCGCCCCTCGACGATGGCGGTGACCGTGCCGTGGGCAAGGCCGGTCGGCACCGACCTGATCGCAGCCGCCTCGAGCCGGCGCATCACCTCCTCGGGCGCAAGGCGCGTCGCGAGATCGACGTCGTTGACCTCGATCCCCATCAGCGTGTCGCGCACGCAGCCGCCGACGAACCGCGTCTCGCCCGCCTCCGCGCCCAGCACGCTCAACAGGTGAGAGAGGCCGGGCCGGCGGCGCCAGGGAATGTCGGGCAGGATCATGGCAGCTCCAGCCGGCGGGAGAGATTGACGATCATCGCCGCGGTCGCGCCCCAGATCCGCCGCCCCTGCCAGTCGATCTCGTAATAGGTGCGCTCGCGCCCCCTGAAGACGGCGGTGCGGACCTGCTGGTGTGCCGGGTCGAGCAGGTAGCGGAGCGGCGCCTCGAACAGGTCGGCGACCTCGCCGGGATGGGGGCTGAGCGGCAGGTCCGGCGGCAGCACGCCGACCACGGGCGTCACCTGGAAGCCGGTGACGGTGACGTAGAGATCCGCGACGCCGATCACCTCGACCCGCGAGCGCGGCAGGCCGATCTCCTCCTCCGCCTCGCGCAGCGCGGCGGCGATCGGGTCCGCGTCGTCGGGCTCGATGCGGCCGCCCGGGAAGCTGATCTGACCGGCGTGCTGGCGCAGCGTCTCCGGGCGCTGCGTCAGGATCACCGTCGGCTCCGGGCGATCGACCACCGGCACCAGCACCGCCGCCGGCGTGCCCTCCGCCGCCTCCGGCACGTCGCCGGCGAGCAGGCGCGGCTGACGGGCATGGCCGCGCGCCAGCGCCGCGCGCAGCTCCTCGGCAAGGCTCATTCCGCCTCTCCCAGCGCGAAGAAGGCGCCATCGCTCCACAGGCCCGGCGGCTCCGCGCCCTCGGCGAGCGCAATCTCGGCAAGCTCGTAATAGACGCTGCGCGCGATCAGCGCGTCCAGCCCGCCGCGAACGGCCAGATAGGGCCGCTCGCCGAGCCGGAGCGGATGGTCGGGTCCGGCGACGACCATGTCGCCGGTGTTGAGCCGGAAGGCGAGCCGCCGCGCCGCGCCCTCGCCCTCGCTCGTCATCTCGACCGCCACGAAAGGCGCGTCCTCGACCTCGATCGAAAGCTTCTCGACCGGGGTGACGAGCACATAGCTTCCGTCCGGCTCGCGCCGCAGGATGGTGGAGAAGAGCCGCACCATCGCCGGGCGGGCGATCGGGCGGCCCTCGTGATACCAGGTGCCGTCGCGCGCGATCCGCATGCCGCTGCCGCCGCAATGGGGCGGGTTCCAGGAGTCGACCGGCGGCAGCCGCCGCGCCTCCGCCAGCCGCGCGATCTCGGCCAGTCCGAGCCCGGCGAAGTCTTCCGGCGGTGGCGCGCTTTCGGGCATGGAAGGCATCTAACCGCGCGCTGGCCTTGCGCCAAGCGCGCCGCTAAGCGGGCGCCATGAGCGCAGAGTTCGAGGGTCCGAAGACGGCGATCGTCACCGGCGGCGCACGGCGGATCGGCGCCGCGCTGTCGCGCGCGCTCGCCGAGGACGGCTGGCACGTGCTGATCCATCACAATGCCTCCGCCAAGGAGGCCGCCGCGCTCGCCGGGGAGATTGGCGGCTCGACGGTGGCGGCCGACCTTGCCGATCCCGGCGCGGCGGAAAGGATCATGGCGGCGCTGGACGGCCTGCCGCCGGCGCGCCTGCTCGTCAACAACGCGTCGCGCTTCGTGCTCGATTCGGGGCACGATTTCACGGTCGAGGGCTGGGACGCGCATCTGGACATAAATCTGCGCGCGCCGGCCCTGCTCTCACGGGCGTTCGCGGCGCGCGCGGGACGGGGCCTGATCGTCAACCTGCTCGACGCGAAGCTTTCCGCGCCGAACCCTGACTTCTTCACCTACACGATCTCGAAGATGGGCCTTGCCGGCCTCACCGAGCTTACCGCGCGCGCCTATGCGCCGGCGATCCGCGTGTGCGGCATCGCCCCTTCGGTCACGATGGTGTCGGGCCCGCAGAGCCGGGACAATTTCGAGGCGGTGCACGCGCTCAACGCGCTTCGCCGCGGCGTCGACGTCGCGGAGATCGTCGCCGCGCTGCGATTCCTGATCGCGACGCCGACGATTACCGGCCAGACGATCACCATCGACGGCGGCCAGCGCTTCCTGTCGCTCGCGCGCGACGTCCAGTTCCTGTCGCCTTCCGGCGGCGGTCAGCCTTCGGAGCCGAAATGACGCAATCCCCGATCATCGACGGGCTCGTGCCCGATCGCCTGCGCCCGCGCACGCGCAAGGTGCTGCTCGAAGATTACGAGCTGATGCTCGACATTGGCTTTCACGATTTCGAGGTCGGCAGCCCGCAGCGCCTGCTCGTCACGGTGGAGGTCTGGCTCGACGAGACCGCGCTCGCGCACGACGACGCCGCCGCCGCGACCTGGGACTACGATTTCTTGCGGCAGGAGATTGGCCAGCTCGTCGCCGGGCGGCGCTACAACCTGCAGGAGACGCTCGCGCGCGAGATCTACGACCTCGTCGCCGCGCGGCGCGGCGTCACGGCGCTGCGCGTCGCGACCCGAAAGCCCGATGTCTACCCCGACTGCGCCGGAGTGGGCGTCGAGCTCGCCTCGTTCTGATTCAGTTCGCCGCCCGCCGGCGCACGCAGGGCCCGAGGCCGCGCAGGACCAGCCGATAGTCCGCCACGATCGCGGCCGCGTCCTCGGCGCCCGAATCCGCCACGCTGGCGCGCGGCAGGGCGGGGGGCAGCCCGCAGGCGAGCCGGTACCACAGCAGCGTGTTCGGCGCCGGCGGCGCGGCCGCGTCGTCGACGATCTCGGACAGCGCGACCGACCAGCGCGGCGTTTCGCCGGGCCGGCGCAGGATGTTGAGCGAGATCGGCCGGCCGTCGGCCGTCTGCAGGAAGATCTGGGTCTCGCTTTCGCCGGGGAGCGTTCCGGCGACGTGGAAGGCGCGCCCGATCCCCGTGATTCGGGGCGGCGCGTCGGGGCTCATGGCCTCGCGCAGGATCGCGCGCACCTGCTCGGCGGTGGCCGGATCGCAGGGCAGTTGCGCGTCGGGAGCGACGAGCCGCAGCTCGCCGGGCCGGCCGCCCACCGGCGCGGCGAGCAGCAGGAATTCGCTGCGGCGCTCGATCCGCGCCGGCCGGCCGCGCGCGTCGTCCGGCAGATCGACAAGCCAGGACACCGAAGCGGGAAGCTCCGCGGGGCTACGAATCAGCGCCGCAACCTCGGCCTCGACCAGGAACCGACGCCTTCCGGGTGGTACGTCCGGCGCCTCGCGTGGCGACAGGCGCGAGGCGCGCGTCACCCTGACCTGCGCCACGACCGGCGCGGCGAGCGCCAGATCGACCAGGTCGGCATAGGCGAGCCCGTTCTCGGCGGGTGCCAGGGCCGGTGCCGAAACGGGTTGCGAATCAACGCCTTGCGCGGCAACCATGGCGAGCGCGGCGGCGGCGAGCAGTCGATGGGGACGCATGGGGGACGCTTTTAGCGGTGCGGGAATGAACCGTCCATTGATCGAAGCCGCCTTGACTCACGACCGTTTTAAGGAAGGATTGCGTCGGTGACGGCGTCACGATAGAGACACCGACCGCATCTACGGTCCGTTGCGTGGATGAACCGAATTCGGCTCGCTGCGTTGTCAGCGGGCCCCTGGCACAGGAGAGGAGCGCGGCTGATTAATGTCGTATGTTGACAATCAGGGGATGTCCCGTAGCCGGTTGGCGGCGATCATCAGCGTCGCACTCCTGCACGCGCTTCTCGGCTATGCGTTCGTGACGGGCTTGGCCTACACCGTCGCCAAGAAGATGGCGGAGGACCTCAAGACCTTCGACGTCACCGAACCGCCGCCGCCGCCGGAAGAGCAGCCGCCGCCTCCGCCGCAGCAGCCGCAGCAGGTGCAGCCGCCTCCCGTCGTTGCGCCGCCGCCGCTGGTTCGTGTGAACACGCCGGCCCCGCCGCAGATCCAGACCGTCCAGGTCGCGCCGCCGCCGGTCATCACGCCGACCGCGCCGCCGGCCCCGCCGGCCCCGCCCGCGCCGCCGCGCGTCGTCGAAGCGGCCCGCGCCCGCGCCAATCTCGGGTCCTATTTCTCGGACGCCGACTATCCGGCCAGCGCGATCCGAAACGAAGAGCAGGGTACAACTCGCTTTCGTCTTACCGTGGGTGAAAACGGCCGCGTGACGGATTGCGAGGTCATCGGATCGAGCGGGTCTGCGACCCTCGACCAGGCAACGTGCCGAATCTTGCGCAGCCGCGCTCGATTTACCCCCGCGCGTGATGCCAACGGGAATCCCACGACGGACACGGTCGTGAACAGTGTGCGATGGGTGCTCCCGAACCAGTAGCTCAAGCCCTCGACACCTCAACATCTTTATCTGGAAGGAATTGACACAATGGCAGCATCAGCAGCTTCCGGCGCGGCGGCCCCTCACCCGAACGCCAATTTCGGCTTCGTCGCCGCGCTCGAGCAGGGCGGCGTCATCGCCTGGGGTACCGTCATCATTCTCGGCGTCATGTCGTTCGGCTCCTGGTACATCTTCTTCACCAAGCTGATCGACCAGAACCGCATCATCCGCGAAGGCCGCCGCGCGCGGACCTCGTTCTGGCAGTCGGCCAACCTGCGCGAAGGCGCGAACAAGCTCGACAAGAACGGCGCCTATCGCCTGATCGTCGATGACGCGCTCCTCGCCCAGGAGCAGCACAGCAAGCTGACCGACCCGATCGATCAGCACGACTGGATGCTGGGCAGCCTGGCCCGCACCCAGGGCGCGATCACCTCGAAGCTGGGCACGGGCCTCGCCTTCCTCGCGACCGTGGGCGCCACCGCGCCGTTCATCGGCCTGTTCGGCACCGTCATCGGCATCTATCGCGCGCTCATCAAGATCGGCGCCGCCGGTCAGGCCTCGATCGACGCCGTCGCCGGCCCGGTCGGCGAGGCGCTGGTCATGACCGCGCTCGGTCTGGCCGTCGCCGTTCCGGCGGTCATGCAGTACAACTGGCTGATGCGCCGCAACAAGGCGCTCGGCGAGGACCTGAGCCGCTTCACCAACGACATCCACGGCTACCTCATGTCGGGTGGCGCGGTGCGTCCGGCGGTTCCGGCCGCGCGTGCGCCTGCCTCGACTTCGGCGCGTGCGCCGGCGTCCGGCGCGGCCAGCGCGACCAAGGCCTAAGCAAAGTCTGGCGGCGGGGGGCACGGCTCCGCCGCCTGTTCACGCCGCCCGGCGCGGCGACAAGTTAGGGATAGGAACGCGAAACATGGCAATGCAGGTCGGCGAATCCGGCGACGGCGAAGAAATGCCGATGTCCGACATCAACACGACGCCGCTCGTCGACGTCATGCTGGTGCTGCTGATCATCTTCCTCATCACCGTTCCGGTCGTGCTGCAGACGGTTCCGTTGACGCTGCCCAAGGTCATCTACGAACCGACGCAGACGAAGCCGGAGAACGTGAACCTCTCGGTGCGGGCCGAGAATGGGGAGTGCGAGGTCTACTGGGGCCTCACGAGGATGACGGCCGATGCGCTGCTCGAACGTGCCGCAAACACGCTGCAGCAGCAGATCGATGCGGCGGGCGGGCCGGGCGCGTTGACCGAGGATACGATCCCCGAGGTCCATATTCGCGGCGACGTCAACACGCCATACCGTTGCATCGGCGGCACGATGTTCGTGATGCAGCGGGCCGGCTATCCGCGGATCGGCTTCATCTCCCAGCCCGAGCCGAACGCGCTCTGAGGGCGCGCATCAGGAGCGAAAAAGAAAATGAGTGCAGCTACCCTCAATCCTGAAACGGCCGAGCCGATGATGGACATCAACACGACGCCGCTCATCGACGTCATGCTGGTGCTCCTGATCATGTTCATCATCACGATCCCGCCGCAGACCCACGCGGTGAAGCTGGACCTGCCGCAGGACCGGCCCAGCAATCCGCCGCCGATCGAGCCGGTTCGCAACAAGATCGTGATCACGCCGCAGGACGCGGTCCTGTGGAACGGAAATCCGGTTAACCTGGTCCAGCTGCGGCAGTATCTCGACATCACCACGACGATGTCGCCGGTGCCGGAACTCCACATCCAGCCCGATCCGCAGGCCCGCTACGAGACGGTGGACGAAGTGCTCGCCGTCGCCAAGCGCGCCAACGTCACCCAGATGGGCTTCGTGGGCAACGAGGCGTATTCCAACGCCTTCTAGGCCGGGCATCTTCACCAGACGAAGGAGGGCGGCGCTTCGGCGCCGCCCTTTTTCGTTGGCCTGGTGTCCGGCGCCCGGCGGCGGCGCAACTGCTGATTGCCCTCCCATCGCAGCTTGATCGCGCCCGGCCCGGCGAGGCAGCTCGCCACGCGTCCGCCCCCGGCGCGGGTCTGCTCTGTCGCTGCTTGGTGATGCCCCGGAGCCGTTATGCCTGGCTTCCCGTGGCGGTAGTCCCCGGCAGCCGGCTAGGCGGCGACGCCCTCGAACTGCATCCGCGCCAGACGGGCGTAGAGGCCGTTCTGGCGCGCGTTGAGCTCCTCGTGCGTGCCCTCCTCGACGATCCGGCCGCCGTTCATCACGATGATACGGTGGGCCGCGCGGACGGTGGCGAGGCGATGGGCGATGACGATGGTCGTGCGGTTCTCGAAAAGCCGTTCGAGCGAGGTCTGGATCAGCCGCTCGCTCTCGGTGTCGAGCGAGGAGGTCGCCTCGTCGAGCAGCAGCAGCGGCGAATCGCGCAGGAGCGCGCGGGCGATCGCGATGCGCTGACGCTGGCCGCCGGACAGGCGCGCCCCGCCTTCGCCGAGATAGGTGTCGAGCCCGTCCGGCAGCGCGCGCAGGAACTCGGCGGCGTTGGCGGCCTCGGCGGCGGCCCACAGCTCGTCGTCGCTCGCCTCCCAGCGGCCGTAGCGGAGATTATCGCGGGCCGAGGCGGCGAAGATCACCGTCTCCTGCGGCACGTAGGCGATGCGCGCGCGCACCGCGGCGGGATCGGCCTCCCTGAGGTCGACGCCGTCCATCGCAATCGTGCCGCAGTCGGGATCGTAGAAGCGCTGGGCGAGGTTGAAGAGGGTGGACTTGCCGGCCCCCGACGGCCCGACGACCGCCAGCATCTCGCCCGCGCGCACCGACAGGCTGAAATCGTCAAGCGCGCTGACCTCCGGCCGGGTCGGATAGTGGAAGGTCACATGGTCGAAGGCGAGGGTGCCGAGCGGCGGCTCGGGCAGCGGCCGCGGCCGCGCCGGCGCGCGGATCTGCGGCTGCTCGCGCAGCAGCTCGGAGAGGCGACCGGCGGCGCCCGCGGCGCGCAGCAGGTCGCCGTAGCTCTCGGTGAGCTGGCCCAGCGCGCTGGCGACGATCGCGCCGGTCAGGATGAAGGCGGCGACGGTGCCGCCGCTGATGCTGCCCTGCGACACGCCGAAGGCCGCCTGGCGCATCAGCAGGGTGATCCCGCCGAACAGCATGGCGATGACGATGCCGGTGAGCACCGCCCGCACCCGGATGCGCCGCCGGGAGGTGGCGTAGGCATTTTCCACCGCGGCGCGGAATCGCTCGCTCTCGCGCCGCTCCTGGCCGAAGGCCTGGACGATCTTCATCGCGCCGAGCGTCTCGGCCACGATGGTGCCGACGTCGGCGAGCCGGTCCTGGCTGGCGCGGCTGAGGTTGCGGACGCGCCGGCCGATCAGCACGATTGGCACCACCACCGCCGGCAGGCAGAGCATCAGCCCCAGCGTTAGCATGGGCGAGAGGGTGAAGAGATAGGCGATGCCGCCGATGCCCATGACGAGGTTCCGCAGCGCCACCGACACGGTGGAGCCGACCACCGTTTCGATCACCGTGGTGTCCGCGGTGATCCGCGAGGCGATCTCGGAGGGGCGGTTTTCCTCGAAGAAGCGCGGCTCCAGCCGGAGCAGGTTCGCGTGCGCCTCGGTCCGCAGGTCCGCGACGACGCGCTGGCCGAGGATCGAGACGAAGAAGAAGCGGCAGGCGGTCGCGATCGCGAGCACGCCGACGATCATGAACAGGTAGTTGAAGCTGTGCGCGATGTCGGCGCTGCCGCCCTGCGCGCCGAAGCCGCGATCGATCACGCGGCGGAAGCCGTCGGGAATCGCGAGCGTCGCCCCCGAGGTCGTCAGCAATGAAATGCAGGCGGCCGCGATCACCAGCGGGTAGCGCATCATCCTGCGCCACACCATGCGCAGGTTGCCGAGCTTTCGGCTCGGCGCGGGGTCGGGTCGCGGTGCGGCCATGCCCCCCCGCCTAGCAGCGCCGGCGCCGCCCCTCAATAACGGGACGGCAACGATTGTGCGCCCGCAGCATTTTTAATGGACCTGACAGCCCCGCGCCCCCATATGTGCTTCACCGGGGAGAGAAGATCGATGCTGTACGACGCCTATGAATTCCAGCGCTCGCTCCTCGCCGGGGCGAGCACGCTCGCCAATATCGGCGCGGGCTGGATGCAGAATCCTGTCAATCCGCTCGCCTACTCCCCGATCGGGCCGATCGCCGCCTCGGCGCTCGACGTCTTCGCTCATGCCGCCGCGCCGCGCGGCAAGCCGCGGTTCGGCCTCAAGGGGACGGTGGTGGACGGCCGCGAGGTCGCGGTGCGCGAGGAAGTGGTGCTGCGCAAGCCGTTCGGCCAGCTCAAGCATTTCCTGCGCGAGGGCGTCGAGGGCGGGCCGAAGCTGCTGATCGTCGCGCCGATGTCCGGCCACTATGCGACGCTGCTGCGCGGCACGGTGGAGCGGATGCTCCCCCGCCACGACGTGTACATCACCGACTGGCGCGACGCGAAGCTGGTGCCGGTCGAGGAAGGCTCCTTCGATCTCGACGACTATATCGACTACCTCATCGCCTTCCTCGAACATCTGGGCCCGGGCACGCACGTGCTCGCCGTCTGCCAGCCGGCGCCGCCGGCCTTCGCCGCGGCCTGCCTCATGTCCGCCGAGAACAATCCGGCGCGGCCCAGGACGCTGACGATGATGGGCGGGCCGATCGACACCCGCAAGGCGCCGACCGAGGTCAACACCGTCGCCACCCAGCGCCCCTTCGCCTGGTTCGAGCGCAACGTGATCGTCACCGTGCCCTACCAGTATCCGGGCGCGGGGCGCCGGGTCTATCCGGGCTTCCTGCAGCTTGCCGGCTTCATGGCGATGAACTTCGGCAACCATCTCGTCAGCCACTGTGAGATGTTCCGCCACCTCGTCGAAGGCGACGGCGAAAGCGCCGAGGCGACCAAGGCGTTCTACGACGAATATCGGTCGGTCTGCGACATGACCGCCGAGTTCTACCTGCAGACGATCGACATCGTCTTCCAGCGCCACCTGCTGCCCAAAGGCAAGATGACGCACCGGGGCAAGCCGGTCGATCCGGCGGCGATCCGGGACATCCCCCTGCTCGCCATCGAGGGCGAGCGCGACGACATTTCGGGCGTCGGCCAGACGAAGGCGGCGCTCACCATCGCGAAATCGCTGCCCGAGCAAATGAAGCAGTATCACCTCGCCGAGGGCGTCGGCCATTACGGCATCTTCAACGGCAGCAAGTGGCGGACCCGGATCGCTCCGGTGGTCGAGGAGTGGATCGCCCGATTCGATTGACCGCGCGGGGCGCGGCCCGCCCGGCCCGCGCGCCTGGCCGACCCTAGTCCATCACCGCCGGGCCGCCGGCGCCCCGGGCGCGGCGCAGTAGCAGGATCAGCGGGATCGAGCAGAGGCTGATGATCATCATCAGCCTGAAGTCGTCGATATAGGCGATCATCAGCGCCTGCCGGTTGACCTCGGCATCGACCATGGCGACCGCCATGTCGGTGACACCCGGCGCGGCGTTGACGACGTTGGTCAGAAATTGCGGGATCGAATAGGGCGTGATGTGCGCCGCGAGGTCGCTGTGGCTGATCTGCGCGTTCCGCGCCAGCAGCACCGTCACCACCGAAATGCCGATCGAGCCGCCGACATTACGCGACAGGTTCAGCAACGCGGCGCCGGTCGTGCGGTAGCGCGGGTCGAGCGTGCCGAAGGCGAGCGTGTTCAGCGGCACGAAGATGCAGCCGAGCGCGAAGCCCTGGATGACGCCGCTGACGATGATCGGCCGCGAATCCATTTCCAGGGAGAAGCCGGACATCTGCCAGAGCGAGATCGCCATCAGGCAGGTGCCCAGAAGGATGATCAGCCGCGCGTCGACCTTTCCGAGGAGCCGCCCGACGATCAGCATCGAAACGAGCGTGCCGATGCCGCGCGGCGCGGTCAGGAAACCGGACTGGAGGACCGAATAGCCGAACAGGCTCTGGAGCAGCGGCGGCAGCAGCGCCAGCCCGGCGAGAAGCATCACGCCGGTGATGCCCATGAAGACGAGGCTGGCGACGAAGTTGCGGTCCCTGAAGATCGGCGGGTCGAAGATCGGTCGCTGGCTGGTCACCATGTGGACGAGGAACATCCAGGTGCCGGCGATGGTAACGCCCAGCTCGATGATCGTCTCCCAGCTCGAGAACCAGTCGTTCTGCTCGCCCCGGTCGAGCATCAGCTGCAGGCCGCCGAGCGCGAGCGCGATCAGCGTGAAGCCGAACAGGTCGAAGGGCCGGCGTACCTTCTGCGTATCGGGCAGGCCATAGAACATCAGCGCCGCGGCTAGGACGCCGACCGGAAGGTTGATCAGGAACACCCAGCGCCAGTTGTAATTGTCGGTGAGGTAGCCGCCAACCACGGGCCCGAGAATCGGGCCGATCATCACGCCCATGCCGAAGACCGCCATCGCGCGCGCGTGCTTTTCAGGCGGGTTGATGTCGAGCATCGTCGACTGGGCGAGCGGCACCAGGAAGGCGCCGGCCACGCCCTGCAACGCCCGGAAAATCACGATTTCCTCGAGCGACGTCGCGATCGCGCAGAGCAGGGAGGCGACGGTAAAGGCGCTCACCGACCAGATGAACAGCGGCTTGCGCCCCATCCGGTCCGACAGCCAGCCGGTGATCGGGATCGCGATCGCGGAGGCGACGATATAGCTGGTGAGCACCCAGCTGATCGTGTCGCGGGTCGCGCCCAGGCTCTCCTGCATGTGCGGCAGCGCGACGTTGGCGATCGTCGTGTCCAGCACCTGCATCAGCATGCCGGCGATCACGCCGACCGTGACGAGCAGCTTCTGGGTCGGATCCAGATCGTAGCTGTGGTGAGCGGGGCCGGCGCTGGCCATGGCTTTAGCGCTGCGCCGGCGTCTGCGGTTGCGGCCGGGCCTGCGGCTGCGCGGGCTGAGCGGCGCGGTACTGGCCCATCCGGTAGGGCTGGCCGAGCTGCTGCTGTAGCACCGGCATGATCGGATGGGCCGGCGGCCGCTCGCGCGTGTCCACCGTTACGTTGACCGACAGGCCGGCGATCAGCGGCCGCGGCGGCGTGCCGTCGATATAGATGCGCACCGGCACGCGCTGCGTCACCTTCACCCAGTTCCCGGTCGCATTCTGCGGCGGCAGGATCGAGAACTGCGCGCCCGTGCCCGCGCCGATGCTCCACACGTGGCCGCGGAAGCGCACGCCCGGATAGGCGTCGAGCGTCACCTCGGCCGGCTGGCCGACATACATGTTGGTGAGGTCGGTCTCCTTGAAGTTCGCCTCGACATAGGTGGTGTGGCTGCGGACGATCGTGACCATCGGCACGCCGGATACGGCGGTCGCGCCGACCTGGAGCCGGTCGACCTGCGTGGCGACCCCGTCGGCGGGGGCGCGCACCACGGTGCGCTGGAGGTTGAGCAGCGCCTCGTCGCGCGCCGCGCGCGCCGCGAGGACGGCGGGCTGGCTCTCGACGCCGCCGCGGGCGAGCGCCGCCTGGGCATTGGCCTGCGCGGCGCGGGCATTTTCGAGCCGCTCGCGCGCTTCCTCCACGTCGTGGAGCTTGTCGCTGTATTGCGCGCGCGTCGCGAAGCCGCGCCGCAGCAGCTCGGCATAGCGCTCGAACTCGCGCTGGGCATAAGCAAGGTTGCGCTCGGCGCCGGCGATGTCAGCAACGGTGCCGACGGTCTGCGTGCGCAGCTGGTTCACCTGGACGAGCGCGCTCGCCATCTGCGCCTCGGCCTGTTCGAGCGCGATGCGGTAGGGCCTGGGGTCGATCCGGAACAGCACGTCGCCGCGGCGGACCGGCTGGTTCTCGTGCACCAGCACCTCGGTCACGATGCCGCCGACTTCCGGCGCCACCGAGACCATGTCCTGCTGGACATAGGCGTTGTCGGTCGAAACGTAGCGGCCCGAGGTCAACCACAGGTAACCGCCGATCCCGAGCAACAGCAGCGGGACCGACAGCATGACGATCAGCCGCCAGCGATTACGCCGCGGCTTGGGTTCGGCAACCGCCTCCTCGGTGAGGATGGTTTCGGTCGGCAGCTTGGGGTCGGCCTCACTCATGCGATATTCCCTGTTCGAAACGCTCGAGATTCCGGCGGATGGCCGCGAGAACGCGGCTGGCGGCCCGCCGGTCCGCCTCATCGACCCCCTCGAGAATGTCCGCGTTGAAGCGGACGCTCACCTTGTCGAGTTCCCGGATGATCGGCGCGGCCTTTTCGGTCAGGTGGATCCGCCAGGCCCGCCGGTCCGCCTCGTCGCGACGCCGCTCGACGAGGCCTGCCTCCTCGAGCCGGTCGATCATCCGACACAGGCTGATCGGCTCCACGTCGAGCGCGTCGGCGAGCTCGACCTGGCGGAGGTTGCCCCCCGTGTGCGCCAGCATCTTGAGCACCCGCCACTGCGCGCGGGTGGCGCCCAGGAAGGCGACGCGACGGTTCGCCTCGCGCCTGATCAGCCGCGCCGTTTCCGAGATTTCGAAGGCGAAATTCTCCATGACGCGCTGCCAGATAATAAGCACGCTTATTATGTGCAAGGCAGTGCCGAAAAAATTTTCCGGCCCGCTGGCGCCGCGAACGGCGGAAAGGGTCGGAGGTTCCCGCGGCGAGCCGCTCAGGCGTGCTGGCTGACGGCCTCGAGCAGACCTTCGAACAGGCGACGGCCGTCGGTGCGGCCGTGCGCCTCCTCCACCGCGCGCTCGGGATGCGGCATCATGCCGAGCACGTTGCCGGCCTCGTTGAGGATGCCGGCGATCCGCCGGGCGGAGCCGTTGACCTCCTCGGCGTAGCGGAAGGCGACGCGGTCCTCGCCCTCCAGCCGGTCGAGCGTCGCCTCGTCGGCCTGGTAGTTGCCGTCGTGGTGGGCGATCGAAATGGTGATCGCCTCGCCGGCGGCGTAGCGGGCGGTGAAGGCGGACTGGCTGTTCTCGACGGTCAGCGGCACGTCGCGGCAGATGAAGGAGAGGCCGGCATTGCGCATCAGCGCGCCGGGCAGCAGCCTCGCCTCGGTAAGCACCTGGAAGCCGTTGCACACGCCGAGCACGAACACGCCGCGCGCTGCCGCTTCCTTCACCGCGCGCATCACCGGCGACTGCGCCGCCATCGCGCCCGAGCGCAGATAGTCGCCGTAGGAAAAGCCGCCGGGAATGGCGACGAGGTCGAGCCCGTCCGGCAACTCGCTCTCGCGATGCCAGACCATCGCGGGCGCGCGGCCCGAGACGAGGCGCAGAGCCTCGGCCATGTCGCGGTCGCAATTGGAGCCGGGAAAGACAATGACCGCGCTCTTCACGCCGCCGTCTCCACCCGCTCGATCCGGTAATTCTCGATCACCGTGTTGGCGAGCAGCTTGCGGCACATCTCCTCGATCTCGGCGTCGGTGACGCTGTCGGCGATGGCCAGCTCGATCAGCTTGCCGGCACGCACGTCGTTGATGCCGGAAAAGCCGAGCCCTTCGAGCGCGCGATGGATCGCCTTGCCCTGCGGATCGAGCACTCCGTTCTTCAGCGTGACGAAGACATGGATTTTCATGGGCGGCTCCGAGGGCTGGCGTCGCCGGCCATATGGCGCGACCGGCGGCGCGGCACAAGCGCCACTGGCCAGCGCGCGCGGGCGATCCTATCTAGGGGGCGATGAGCGAAGCAGCGGACATTACCCTCTCTCCCAGCGCGGCGGCGCGCGTCGCGGCAATCGCGGCGAAGCAGGGCAAGGCGCCGATCCTACGCCTCAGCGTCGAGGGCGGCGGCTGCGCCGGCTTCCAGTATCGCTTCGGCCTCGCCGAGGCGGTGGAGCCGGACGACGCGACCGCGGAGCGCGACGGCGTGATCCTGGCCGTCGATCCGGTGTCGCTCGATCTTGTGCGCGGATCGACCGTGGATTTCGTCGAAAATCTCGGCGGCGCCGCCTTCCAGGTCGCCAATCCCAACGCCCAGTCCGGCTGCGGCTGCGGGACCAGCTTCAGCGTCTGAGCGCGCCTAGCCGCCGCGCGCCGCGCGCAGGATCGCCGCGCGCTCCCCGTCGGCGAGGTCGAGGCGCGCCAGCTCCTGGTCGAGCAGCACCGGCCGGCCCTTCGGCGTCAGCAGCGCCGCCGCCCATTGCCGGTCCGGCGGCGATCCCGGCGGTGGCATGACGAGCAGCGGCGTGCCGGTGGGGAAGATGGCGAACCCCTCCTTTCCGTCGGCCGGTCGCTCGAACCAGATCTCCAGCCGGTTGTTGCGCGGGTTGCGCGCCGCCCGCAGGATCGGGACGATCGCCGGCTTCGGCGCGGCGGCCGCCTGGCGCAGCGCCCTGTCGCCGCTGGCGAGCCAGGCGAGCAGCGCGAAGGCGGGAATGAGGATGAAGAAGGCGAGCGGAATCGCGACGTTGACGATCGATTGCTCGCCCTCGACATTGGCCTGCGTCATCACCCGGCTCGGGTCCTCCGGGTCGTAAAGGACGGGCGGGGCAAAGACGAGCGGCGCGCGGCCGGGCAGGTAGACGCTCGCGCTGCGCTCCTGGTCCTCGCCCTGCGCGCGGTAGCGTATGTCGAGGTTGCAGCCCTTGGGCTGGTCGCCGCTGATCGTCCGACGCGCGTAGCAACTGCCCTCCGCGCTGATCACCTCGGCCTGGACGCCGCGCTCGCGCAGGTCGGCGCGCAGCGTCCGCTCCTGCCACGTCTTGGCGGAAAACCAGATCAGCGGCACGAACAGCAGCAATATGCCGACGAGCGCGAGCCGCCGGCGCCGCTGCGCGGCCGGATCGGTGACGAGCGCGATCGGCCGGTTCGGAAAGGCGTGGAGAATGGGATGTTCGCTCATAGCCGGCTTCCCCCCAAGCGGCACTGCAAGGGGGGAGCTTAACCTCGCCCGGACCGGGCGGCAACAGGGCGACTTCGCTTTGGCGAACGGCGCGCGCGGTGCTAGGCCGTCGCCATGAAGATCGTCTCCTATAACCTGAACGGCATCCGCGCGCGGCTGCCGCGGCTCCTCGAATATCTCGACGAGCAGAAGCCGGCGGCGGTGTGCCTGCAGGAGCTGAAGTGCCAGGACGACGCCTTCCCGATCGAGGAGGTCGGGGCCGCCGGCTACGAGGCGGTCTGGCACGGGCAGAAGGGATTCAACGGCGTTGCCATCCTCGCGCGCGGCGCCGAGCCGAAGCTGAGGCGCATGGGTCTGCCCGGCGACCCGGACGACACCCACAGCCGCTATGTCGAGGCCGAGGTCGGCGATCTCGTCATCGCCTCGATCTACCTGCCCAACGGCAATCCGGTGGGGAGCGACAAGTTCGCCTACAAGCTCGCCTGGATGGACCGGCTCCATGCCCACGCGAAGGAATTGCTCGCGCAGGAGCTGCCGGTCGTCCTCGCTGGCGACTGGAACGTGATCCCGACTGACGATCCCGACGACGTCTTTTCGGCGCGGGCGATGGCCGCCGACGCGCTCGCCCAGCCCGAGAGCCGCGCCGCTTTGCGTCGCATCCTCAACCTCGGCTACACCGATGCGCTGCGCGCGCGCTATCCCACGGGAGCGCTCTACACCTTCTGGGACTATACCGCCGGCTCCTGGCAGCGCGACGCCGGCTTTCGCATCGACCATCTGCTGCTCAGTCCGCCGGCGGCCGACCGGCTCGTCGATGCCGGCGTGGACAAGGCCTATCGCGGCCGCGAGAAGGCGAGCGACCACGCGCCGACCTGGATCGAGATTCAGGGCTGAGGCGGTCTGCGCGTTTCCCGCCTGGCGTCAGGCGGGAAACGCGGCCGACGATCCTTGGGGGGATCGCTGGCGCGGCGGGACTTGCCTTCCCCGCATCAGCGTTCGGACGGCCTGAGGGCCGGACCCGTGCTCCGGTCGCAAGATTCACCGGGTCTCGCGCGCCGCCATCTCCATAGCACGGCGCGGCCGAGTCGCGAAGGACGCTTCCTCTGTCAGCAGCGCTGCGAGAAACCGATCGTCCCGTCCGGGTTCAGGATGATGAGCCGCTGCGCGTCCACGCTTTGGACGTGAAGCTCGATCGATCCGTTCCTGCCGTTCATCGTCACCGTGTCGCCCTGGACCGCCCAGTTGCCGACGCCGCCCTGCGCGGTGGCGAAGGTGCCGTCGCCGCGCATTTCGATGAAGTTCGTGCAGTCGCCATTGTCGCCCCAGCGGCCGACCAGCATGTCCGCGTCGATCGCGCCCGCGGCCGGCTGCGGGTCCTGCCGCGCCGGAACCGGCTTGCCGGGATTCGCCTGCCCGCTCGCATTGGCGGCGGCGGCAGCCTGGTTGCCTGCAGGAACTTCGGCGACCGCGCTATTATTGCCCCCGGCTGGCCAGATCTGTCCGCAGCCCGCAAGCGCAACCGCGGCGATAATGGCGATCGGCCTTTCTCGACGCATCGGCCTT
>Ga0180222_1001194_pt1 | contig 29123 bp, 29 predicted proteins | sample eDN5th37CKraftOP_FD_151336 | JGI IMG/M metagenome (GOLD analysis project Ga0180222, IMG submission 151336) | Enriched Organic Plus compost microbial communities from Emeryville, California, USA - eDNA 5th pass 37_C Kraft OP (version 2) (version 2) ...
ACGATCGTGCAGGTCGTAGTCGGCCGCGAGCTTGCGCAGGGCGAGCCGGGAGCCGTCGTGCTGCTCGACGATCTCGACGGTACCGGGCTCGTAGTTCACCTCGATCGGCATGCGGCTCGACATGTAATCGAGCCGGTTCACCGCCTCGTTGTGCTCGCGCACGAAATCGAAGCTCTTGGTGGAGCCGGCGTGGTTGTTGAAGGCGACACACGGGGAGATGACGTCGATGAAGGCCGCCCCCTTGTGCGCGATCGCCGCCTTGATGATTGGCACCAGCTGCTGCTTGTCGCCGGAGAAGGAGCGGCCGACGAAGGTGGCCCCGAGCTGCAGCGCCATGGCCACCAGGTCGATCGAATTGTCGGTGTTCATCGTGCCACGCTTCGACTTCGAGCCGCGGTCGGCGGTGGCGGAGAACTGGCCCTTGGTCAGCCCGTAGACGCCGTTGTTTTCCACGATATAGACCATGTTCACGCCGCGGCGCAGGCAATGCGCGAACTGGCCGAGGCCGATCGAGGCCGAGTCGCCGTCGCCGGAGACGCCGAGATAGATCAGATCGCGGTTGGCGAGATTGGCGCCGGTCAGGACCGACGGCATGCGCCCATGCACCGAGTTGAAGCCGTGCGAATTGCCGAGGAAGTAGGTCGGCGTTTTCGACGAGCAGCCGATGCCGGAGATCTTCGCCACCCGGTGCGGCTCGATCGACAATTCGAAGCAGGCCTGGATGATCGAGGCGGTGATCGAGTCGTGGCCGCAGCCGGCGCACAGGGTGGACACCGAGCCTTCGTAGTCGCGGTGGGTATAGCCGAGCGCGTTCTTCGGCAGGTTGGGGTGATGGAATTTCGGCTTGGCGAGATAGGTCATGGCCGTCCTCGTAACGGACTCGATGTTGCGGTGTTCAAGTGGCCTTCCGGGCTGCGGCGGCGTTCGGGCGTGCGAGTGCGCGCGGCCGAATTCCGGGGGGGGCGATATAGCTTTCGAAATCCACGGCGTAGAGACGGGCGATGCGCTCGCGCGCGGCCGGCGTCAGGAACGCTTCGTACGGCGCCCACGGTCCTTTGCGCGCCGCCTCGGCGGTGAAGCGCCGGGTATCGACATTCGTCAGGTCGTCGATGCTGCCGCGGGCCACGCGGTGGTCGTTCGAGAGCGCGAACCAGGGGATCGAGGCGAAGTCGGTATGCGGGAGGCTCATATGAGCCTCGAGCTGGTTCAGGCGCGTGAACAGGTCCTCGGTCGATACGTTGATGAGATGCCGCACCCGCAGCTTGTCTTCCACCGGATGGCGCTGGATGCGGAAATGTACGTTGCAGTTCGTGAGATCGATCTGCTCGAGGAAATCGAGGAATTCGGAGAACGAATAGCCGTTCTCCTTGATGTCCCGGCGTCCGAGCGCGCGCGCGATGTCCTGGTCGGCAAAGCCGTAGATCAAGGCATGACGAAAACTGCTGATCGCGCGGCTGTAAGGGTCGCGTACCACACGGATGACGCGCAGCTTGGTGAGGTCCTGGCGAAAAGCGTTCGCATAGAGCTGCGACCGGTAATAGACCTCGATCCGGTATTGGTGCGGCCAACGGTGATAATCGCGCGCGGCCTCGAGATGCCCGAGTTGCTTGAGGAACCAGATAACCACGCTGGTGCAGGCCGACTTGGCCGAAAAAATGACGGCCACCCTCGCCTGGGGCAGAATCAGGGGAGGCGGATCCGTTCTCAGCAGGCGCGCGAGCTCGAGATTGGCGCCGGGCGGCAGCGTGCTGAGAATTTCGTCGCCCTCTCGAATTTGACGCAGGGAGCGAGGCAGCGACGCGGCCGCGGTCTTCAGTCGGTTCAGCGAAGGAAAGCTCATCAGGGCCTTTTTCCAAACTAGCGCGGCAAGCTGTCCCGCCGCACCGCCATTATAGCCGAGCTTTTCGCCTAATTCGACGGTCCCGGGCGGTGGAATTCACGTCGATACCTTCATCGGCGCGACGTTCAGCGCGTCGAGATGGTCGCCGATCGCCTTGGCGATGAAGCGGGCGGTGATCGGCGTGCCGTCGTAATGCAAGATCGGTACCAGCCGCACCGGATCGATGCCGCATTCGTTGACGATCAGCGAGCGCAGCTGCGCGTCGCGGTTCTGCTCCACCACGAAGACGAAGTCATGGTCGGCGACGAAGCTGTTGACCGACGAATGGAACGGGAAGGCGCGGACGCGCATGCGGTCGAGCGCGTGGCCGTTCGCCTCGATCATGCCGATCGCCTCGTCCATCGCGGGCGCGGTCGAGCCGTAATAGACCACGCCGTACTTGGAGGGCCGTCCGGCATTGGCGATCAGCGGGCGCGGCACCAGGTCCTTGGCGGTGTCGAACTTGCGCACCAGCCGCTGCATGTTGTCGACGTAGGGGGCGCCTTCCTCGGTGTAGCGCGCATAGCGATCGCGCGAGGTGCCGCGCGTGAAGAACGAGCCCTTGGTCGGATGCGTGCCGGGATAGGTGCGGTAGGGGATTCCGTCGCCGTCGACGTCGAGATAGCGGCCGAACTCCTTGCCGGCTTCGAGCTCTTCCGCCGTCATCACCTTGCCGCGGTCATAGACCTTGCTGTCGTCCCAGCTGAAGGGCTTCGACAGATGGCTGTTCATGCCGATGTCGAGATCGAGCATGACGAAGATCGGCGTCTGCAGCCGGTCGGCGAGATCGAAGGCGAGCGCGCCGAACTCGAAGCTCTCGGCCGGGTCTTCCGGCAGCAGCAGGACGTGCTTGGTGTCGCCATGCGAGGCATAGGCGCAGGAGATGATGTCGCATTGCTGCGTGCGCGTCGGCATGCCGGTGGAGGGACCGGCGCGCTGCACGTCGAAGATCACCGCCGGGATTTCCGCGAAATAGGCGAGCCCGATGAACTCCTGCATCAGCGAGATGCCGGGGCCCGAGGTGGCGGTGAAGGCGCGCGCGCCGTTCCAGCCGGCGCCGATCACCATGCCGATGGAGGCAAGTTCGTCCTCGGCCTGGATGATGGCGTATTTCGCCTTGCCGGTTTCCGGGTCGATCCGCAGCTTCGCGCAATGGCGCGTGAAGGCGTCGGCGAGCGAGGACGAGGGCGTGATCGGATACCAGGCGCAGACGGTGGCCCCGCCATAGACCGCGCCGAGCCCGGCCGCGGAATTGCCGTCGATGAAGATGCGGTCGCCGACTTGATCGGCCTTTTTCAGCTTGAGGCCGATCGGGCACTGCAGGTTGAGGATGGCGTAGTCGCGGCCGATATGCAGCGCCTTGACGTTGGGCGCGATCAGCTTGTCCTTGCCCTTGTACTGCTCGCCGATCAGTTGCTCGACGACGGTCACGTCCATGTCGAGGAGAGCGGTGAGCGCGCCGATATACATGATGTTCTTGAACAGCTGGCGCTGGCGCGGATCGGAATATTCGCGATTGCAGATCGCCGTCAGCGGCATGCCGATGACGGTGATGTCTTCGCGGAACTTCGATGCCGGATAGGGCTTGGTCGAATCGTAGAACAGATAGCCGCCCGGCTCGATGCCGGCGATGTCCTTGTCGAAGGTCTGCGGGTTCATCGCGACCATCAGGTCGGTGCCCCCGCGCGCCCCCAGATGGCCGGCTTCCGACACGCGCACCTCATACCAGGTCGGCAGGCCCTGAATGTTGGACGGAAAAATGTTGCGCGGCGCGACCGGCACGCCCATGCGCATCACGGCGCGCGCGAACATCTCGTTGGCGCTCGCCGAGCCCGATCCGTTGACATTGGCGAAACGGACGACGAAATCGTTTACGCGGCTGATCGGCGTGGCGGTCGGCATGATTTCCCTGCGTGGGTCATTTCCAAAAAGAACTTCTGCATGTCCCAGGCGCCGGTTGGGCAGCGTTCGGCGCACAGGCCGCAATGCAGGCAGACGTCCTCGTCCTTGACCATGACGCGGCCGGTCTTCAGGCCGTCCTGGACATAGAGACTCTGCGCGAGGTTTTGCGATGGCGCGTTCAGCCGCCGGCGCAGATCGGCTTCCTCGCCGTTCTGCGTGAAGGAGATGCAGTCCATCGGGCAGATGTCGACGCAGGCGTCGCATTCGATGCACAGCGAGCTGGCGAACACGGTCTGCACGTCGCAGTTCAGGCAGCGATGCGCTTCCTTGACCGCGAGCGCGACGTCGAAGCCCAGTTCGACCTCGGCCTTGATGTCGCGCAGCGCGGTCGCCTTGTCGCGCAGCGGCACTTTGTACCGCTGGTCGAGCGCGATCTCATTGTCATAGGACCATTCGTGGATGCCCATCTTCTGGCTCATCAGCTCGACCGCGGGGGCGGGGCGGTCGGCGATGTCCTCGCCATTGAGCCGTTTGTCGATCGACACCGCGGCCTCATGGCCGTGCGCGACGGCCCAGATGATGTTCTTGGGGCCGAAGGCGGCGTCGCCGCCGAAAAAGACCTTCGGGTGCGTGGAGGCCATGGTCTGCGGATCGACCTTGGGCATGTCCCATTGGTCGAATTCGACGCCGATGTCGCGCTCGATCCAGGGGAAAGCGTTTTCCTGGCCGACCGCGACCAGCACATCGTCGCAGGGAAAGTGTTGATCGGGTTCGCCGGCGGGCACCAGTCTGCGGCGGCCTTTGGCGTCGTATTCGGCCTTCACCTTCTCGAAGGTGATGCCCGTGAGCTTGCCGTTGTGGTGCGTGAATTCCTTCGGCACGAGGTAATTGTGGATCGGAATTCCCTCGTGCATGGCGTCTTCCTTTTCCCAAGGCGACGCCTTCATCTCGTCGAAGCCGGAGCGCACCACGACCTGCACGTCCTCGCCGCCGAGGCGGCGTGCCGAGCGGCAGCAGTCCATCGCGGTATTGCCGCCGCCGAGTACGACGACGCGCTTGCCGATCTGCGAGATGTGTCCGAACGACACCGAAGACAGCCAGTCGATGCCGATATGGATATTGGCGGCGGCTTCCTTGCGGCCGGGAATGTCGAGGTCGCGGCCGCGCGGCGCGCCCGAGCCGACGAACACGGCGTCCCAGCCTTCGGCGAGGAGCGCCTTCAGGCTGTCGATGCGCCGGCCGGCGCGGAATTCGACGCCGAGCCCGAGCACATAGCCGGTCTCCTCGTCGATCACGCTGTCGGGCAGGCGGAATTTCGGGATCTGCGTGCGGATCATGCCGCCGGCCTTGGCGTCGCCGTCGAACACAACACAGGTATAGCCGAGCGGGGCGAGATCGCGCGCCACCGTGAGCGAGGCCGGGCCACCGCCGACCAGTGCGACGCGCTTGCCGTTTTTCATCGCGGCGGGTTTGGGCAGCCGCGCGCGGATGTCGTCCTTGTAGTCGGCGGCGACGCGCTTCAGGCGGCAGATCGCCACCGGCTCGTTTTCGACACGATCGCGGCGGCAGGCCGGCTCGCAGGGGCGGTCGCAGGTGCGTCCCAGAATTCCCGGAAACACGTTCGACTTCCAATTGATCATATAGGCATCGGAGTAACGCCCATGCGCGATCAACCGGATGTATTCGGGCACGGGCGTGTGCGCCGGACACGCCCATTGGCAATCGACGACTTTGTGGAAATACTCGGGCGCGGAAATATCGGTGTTCTTCATCGACTCCTCGAAACGCGCCCGCTACGCGGCGTCACTCTCGACCCTACGGCGTCGCGGTCCTTCGAACGGCCCATGTTAGTTCCAGACGGTGAGCCGTGTGGCCGGCCCTCGACTCCGGTTGCGGATATTATTCTCCGCGAGCGCCCAAGGCTATGGTCGTTGTACGATTTCCGCTACCCGTTAACTGCAAGGCTGTGCTTGCTTTTTCGCTCCCTGAAAGGGGCGCGAGCATGGCGTCCCGCCTTCGCAATTGCACCTAGGCGGGGAACTCTTCAGGGCTGGAAAATGGCGTAAATCGGTACCAAATAGGCAGCGATTCCCGCTGCTGCGGCGCGCTATCGCGGCGCACAATGATAGCAAAGTGATGCGAGACATATTTACCGATATCTTCGAAAATCAGGCATTCGATCCGATGGAGGCGGCGCGCCGCGCGGTGCGTCCGGCGCTGCGCAAGCGCTTCTACGAGCGCGCCGATGTCGGGGAAGAGGGCGCGGCGGCCGGCTTTCCGGTGCTGCTCGACGGCAAGCCCGTACGAACGCCGGGCCGCCGCCCGCTGGCCGCGCCGACGCGCGCGCTCGCCGAACGAATCGCGGAGGAATGGAACGCGCAGGAAAACGTGATCGACCCGGCGCGCATGCCGCTCACCCGTCTCGCCAATGCGGTGATCGATGCGGTGGCGGACAAACCTGCGCCGGTTGCCGAGGAAGTGGCGAAATATCTGGGCAGCGATCTGGTGTTCTATCGCGCCGACCGGCCGCAAGGCCTGATCGCGCGGCAAGCCGAACTGTGGGACCCGGTCATGAATTGGGCGCGCGAAGCGCTTGGCGCGCGCTTCGTGCAGGTGGAAGGCGTCGTCTATGCGGCGCAGCCGTCCGAGGCGGTCGCGGCCGCGCGAGCGGCCATTCCGGGCGACGAGAACGACCCGCGCGCGATTTGGCGGCTCGGCGCGGTGTCCTCGATCTGCGCGCTGACAGGTTCGGCCTTGCTGGCACTCGCGCTCGCGCGCGGCGCGATCGCGGCGGAGACGGCCTGGACCGCTGCGCATGTCGACGAAGACTGGCAGATGGCGCAATGGGGCCGCGACGACATCGCGCTTGAGCGCCGCGCGTTCCGTCACGCGGAATTTGCCGCCGCGGCGACCGTGCTCGATTTGCTGGCGTAATCGCGCCGTGCGGGACTGTTTTGTACGCGCAATACGACAATATCGGCAAATAATTTCACGCCAGACCGCAATTCGCAATTTGCGGCAATGTTGATGACGTTGCCACATTATGTCTGCTTTTTGGCATTATACTGTTCATTCTCGCGATCAATGCGGGATTCGGCCGTAATTATTCATGGGCGACGTGCGCCCGAGACTATTGGAGGCCAATATGTCCGATTTTAACGAGCTTTTGAGCGCGATCGTGCTGCTGGTTGTGAGTTTCGGCATGCTCATCGTCTTCTATCCGCGTAACGGACGGCCGCGTCGGTGGCTGACCAAACCGGTTATCGAGCCTTCGGCGACGATTCTGATCGTCACCGGGTTTGCGATCGGAGCCATGCTGCTCCTCAGCTATTTCACGACGCTCGACAACCTGAATCTGTCGGGGCAAATGTCGTAGGCGTTATTCGGCGAGGCGTCCGTGACGACCTTGGCCACGTCGAAGGTCCGCATGCCGGCGGCCTGATCTGATCGCACTTGATGCGTCGCCGACCGCTGGTCAACGCCGGCCGGACATCGGCGGCGCAAATCGTGCTAGCCTCCACCCGTGCCGTCTATGGACGGCCGGGGGGGGGCAGGCGATGAAAATTACGCTCGATCTTTCCAAGCTCGTCGAAGAGGGCAGGCTCTCGCCCGCCGAGGCCGAAAAGCTGAAGGCGCTCGCGGCGCAGGAGACCGGCTCGCTCGGCATCAACATCCTGATCGGCTTCGGCGTGGTGGCGGTGGCCGCCGGGGCGCTCGCGCTGGTACCGACGCCGCTCACCGCCATGCTGCTCGGGATCGTGCTGACGGCTTGCGGCGCGGCCATCGTGCTCAAGCGGGTCGAAAACTGGGCGCTGTTCGGGCAGATATGCCTTGTCGTCGGCGCGCTGACGTTTTGCGGCGGCGTGATCGCCTATGGCGACGGTTCTCTGGCTTCGATGCTGATCGTCACTGCCGCGCTCGCGCTGATGGCGATCGCGGCGCGTTCGAGCCTGCTCACCGCACTGGCGGTGCTGGCGGCCTCGGCCTGTCTCGGCGCGCGCGCCGGATACAGCCATGCGGCCTATTCGCTGGCGATCTTCGAGCCGACGCTGACCATCGTGCTGTTCTCGGCGCTGGCCTTGGCGGCCTACCGGCTCTCGAAACATCTGCCGGCGGACTATGAGCGCATCGCGCTGATGGCGTCGCGGACGTCGGTCGTGCTGATCAATTTCGGTTTCTGGGTCGGCTCGCTCTGGGGCGATCCCTTGGTCCTGCTGCGCGGGATGAACGACAAGACGCCGGCCGCGCGCTTGAATGAGATCGCGATCCCCGACACGGTATTCGGCATCGGCTGGGCGCTGGCGCTGCTTGCAGCGGGCGCCTGGGCGGTGCGCGTGAACCGGCGCTGGCTGGTCAACGTGGCCGCCGTTTTCGGCGGCATCCATTTCTATACGCAGTGGTTCGAGCGCCTGGGCGCCACGCCGTTCTCGATTTTGCTTGGCGGCGTGGTGATGCTCGCGGCCGCGCTCACGCTCTGGCGGTTCAACCAAAGGGCCATGGCGGTCGCCGTGAAATGACCGCAGCAGCCGTGCGTCCCCGCGCAAGCGGGGACCCGGCTGTGAGGCGGTGCTGGATTCGCGCTTGCGCGGGAATGAGCGGGGAAGGGCTCAATGCCCCGTCGGGTCGCCGCGGCGGCCGATCTCGTAGAGGAACCAGACGCGCTTTTCGGCCTCGTCGATGAAGTTCTCCAGGAGGCTCGCGGTGGCCACGTCGTTGTGCTCGTCGCACAGGTCGTGGGTCTCGCGCATCGCGGTGATGGTGCGCTGGGTGTCGTCGCGCAGCTCGGCGATCATGTCGAGCGGATCGACGTAAGCGGCGTCGTTGTCGGAAATTCGCTGATGGCGAGTGATGTCGCCGATCGAGCGCAACGTCGTCTGGCCGAGCTTGCGGACGCGTTCGGCCAATATGTCGGTGGCGGCGAGCAGTTCGGCGGCCTGCTCGTCGAACAAGAGGTGGTAGTCGCGGAAATGCGGCCCGCTGACGTGCCAGTGGAAGTTCTTGGTCTTCAGGTAGAGCGCGAAGGTGTCGGCCAGCAGCGCATTGAGCGCGCCGGCGATGTCCCTGGCGGCATTCGAACCGAGGTCGGTCGGCGTTTTCAGGCGGGGCGAGGCTTGTGCGTGGTTCATGGAGCCCTCCGGGTGATTCCCGGAACCCAATACGCGGACGCGCTTATGGTTCCATCGGCGCCGGCCGAACCTAGTGGCGCGTGGGGTCCTGGGACGCCGCTTCGAGCGCGGCGGCGCGGTCGCGGCTCGCTTGCGCCTCCTCGGTCCGGCCGAGCCTGTCGAGCACGTCGGCACGGCCGCGATGGGCCTCGGGGAATTTGGCGGCGAGCGCGATGGCGCGGTCATAGCCCGCAAGCGCCTCATCCAGGCGGCCAAGGCCGGCGAGCGCCCGGGCACGATTGACGTGCGCCACGGGGAAATCCGGAGCGAGCGCCAGGGCGCGGTCGAATTCGGCGATGGCCTCCTCGGCGCGGCCCAGGCGGGCGAGCGCCGCGCCGCGGTTGAGCCGGTCCTCGGGCGAATTCGGGTTGAGCGCGAGCGCGCGGTCGAAGCCCTTGAGCGCCTCGGCCGGCAGGCCGGCATCGAGCAGGATATTGGCGCGGTTGCCGTGGGGCTCGGCGAAATCGGGGTCGGCCGCGATTGCCCGTTCGAAGCTCTTCACCGCCTCCAGCGGCTCACCCAACCGTTCCAGCGCCTTGCCCAAGAGGTTGTGGACCTTGGCATTATTGAGCCCGAGCGAGATCGCCCGGCGGGCGAGGTCGGCGCCTTCCTTGAACTGGCCTCCCTGGCAGGCCACCACGGCCACGCAATAGATCGCCTCGCTGTTCTCGGGGTCGGCCTGCAGCACCTCCATATAGCGCTCCATGGCCGTGGCGATGTCGCCCTGGCGGTGATGGAACAGGCCCTGCTGGAGCAATTCGGCGGCGGTCGGTCGGGTCATGGGGCGGTTCTAAGCAGGGTTTCGCCCGAAGGCAAAGGGGGCCCGAGGCCGCTCCAACCGTGGCCTCGGCGCGGGCCGGGGCCCGGACGCCGCCGGGGCTCGATCCACCCCCGGAGCCGCGCGGCCGGGCCGCCTTTCCGGGCCCCAAGGCCGGGACCGGTCGCCCGGGACGACAGCGATGATGGTCCGGCACGACACCCGCGCGCTGCCCATGGTATGGCTCTTGCTGGAATCCCAGGCAGCGGGCAGGGGCCGAAAGCGACCATGAAAGACATCCTCGACAAACTCGAACAGCGGCGGGAAGAGGCCCGTCTCGGCGGCGGCAAGGCGCGCATCGCGGCGCAGCACAAACGCGGCAAGTTGACGGCCCGCGAGCGTATCGAGCTTCTGCTCGACAAGGGCTCGTTCGAGGAGTTCGACATGTTCGTCGAGCACCGTTCCAACGAGTTCGGCATGGAGAAGAGCAAGATCCCCGGCGACGGCGTCGTTACCGGCTGGGGCACCGTCAACGGCCGCACGGTCTACCTCTTTTCCAAGGACTTCACCGTGTTCGGCGGCTCGCTGTCGGAGACGCACGCGCAGAAGATCATCAAGGTGCAGGACATGGCGATGAAGGCGCGTGCGCCCATCATCGGCCTGTTCGACGCCGGCGGCGCGCGCATCCAGGAGGGCGTGGCCGCGCTCGGCGGTTATGGCGAGGTGTTCAAGCGCAACGTGATCGCCTCCGGCGTCATTCCGCAGATCTCGGTCATCATGGGCCCCTGCGCCGGCGGCGACGTCTATTCGCCGGCCATGACCGATTTCATCTTCATGGTGCGCGACACCAGCTACATGTTCGTCACCGGCCCCGACGTGGTGAAGACGGTGACCAACGAGGTGGTGACCGCCGAAGAACTGGGCGGCGCCTCCGTGCACACCGCGAAATCGGGCGTCGCCGACGGCTCGTTCGAGAACGACGTCGAATGCCTGTTGCAGATGCGCCGGCTGATCGACTTCCTGCCCGCCAACAACGAGGCGGGCGTGCCGCAATGGCCGACCCTGGACGACGCCGACCGGACGGACGAATCGCTCGACACGCTCATCCCCGACAATCCGAACAAGCCCTACGACATCAAGGAACTGATCCTGAAAGTGGTGGACGAGGGCGACTTCTTCGAGATCTCGGCGGCCTATGCCAAGAACATCGTCGTGGGCTTCGGCCGCATCGCGGGCAAGACGGTGGGCTTCGTCGCCAACCAGCCGATGGTGCTCGCCGGCGTGCTCGACTCCGACGCCTCGAGAAAGGGCGCGCGCTTCGTGCGCTTCTGCGACGCTTTCAACATTCCGATCGTCACATTCGTCGATGTGCCCGGCTTTCTGCCCGGCACCGATCAGGAATATGGCGGGCTGATCAAGCACGGCGCCAAGCTGCTGTTCGCCTATAGCCAGGCGACCGTGCCGCTGGTCACCGTCATCACGCGCAAGGCATTCGGCGGTGCCTATGACGTGATGGCGTCGAAGCACATCGGCGGCGACGTCAACTATGCCTGGCCGACCGCGCAAATCGCGGTGATGGGCGCCAAGGGCGCGGTCGAGATCATCTTCCGAGGGCGTTCGGCGGAGGAGATCGCGGCGCAGACCAAGCAGTACGAGGACCGGTTTCTATCGCCCTTCGTCGCCGCCGAGCGCGGCTATATCGACGATGTGATCATGCCGCATGCCACGCGCACGCGCATCGCGCGCGCGCTCGCGATGCTCAAGAACAAGCACGTGGAGATGCCGCAAAGGAAGCACGACAATTTGCCGGTGTGAGGGATCGGCTCGCAATCTCTGTTCGCGGGCCGCAGCCTCTATCCGCCTCATCGTGAGGAGCGCACCGAATGGTGCGCGTCTCGAAGGCTGGGGCGGCCCGATGCACCGATCTCGGGTTTAGCCGCGACCGGATTCTCGGTTCGCAAGTCGGCTATCGCCGACTTGCGGTGGCGGGCGAGGGTGCCTCCCGGCAAACGGCTGCGCTGCCTTTGCCGCCGCGCCAGCAGGCCGGTCCCGTGCCGCTCTGCCCCGAGTTGATGTTCTAAACATCAGAGCCGGCCGCGGACGGCCGCCCGCGCGGCCGCATGCCAGATCCGCATTTGATTTCGCGCAAAGACGGGATGGCGCCGCCCGGACAGATGTCGCACCGGGGGGTTCTTCCTGCGCTCGCGTCCCTTCATGCGAGTGCGAACCAATGTGAGAATGCGACATGAACTTCTGGCTGCTACGTTTGCATCGCTGGGTCGCGCTCGTCTTCGCGCTGCCGCTGCTCGTGGTGCTCGCGACCGGCCTCGTGCTCTCGGTCGAGCCGTGGCTGACCGTCTCGGCGATCAAGCCCGGCACGCTGTCTGCCGCGCGCGTGCAGGAACTGCTGCAGAAATACGATCCCGCCGGGCAGGCCCGCGCCATCTCCTATCGCAGCTACGACAACACGCTCACCCTCGGCGCCGGCCGCGGCGGCGGCAAGGTGATCGATGTCGCGACCGGCGAGGCGCTCGCGGGGCCGTCGGCGCTGGCGCGGACACTCGGCACCATGCGCGGTTTGCACGAACGGCTGATCTTCGATCTCGGCTGGCTGGTCTCGGGCTCGAGCGCGGCCATGCTCGTGCTGGCGCTGCTCGGCGTGCTGATGGGCTGGCCGCGCCTGCGCAACACGGTCTCGGGCTGGCACAAGGGCGTCGCCTGGGGCCTGTTGCCGCTGATCGTGCTGTCGCCGCTCACCGGTCTGTTCCTCGCCTATGGCATCACTTTTACCGCGCCGCTGCAGGCCGGCCGGCCGCAGGCCTTGCCGCTGAAAGAGGCGGTCGCCCTGGTCGGCGCGAGCCACGACCTCTCGACGCTGGTCTGGCTGCGTCCGCTCGGCCCGCGCACGATGGTGCGCCTCGTCGACGGCGGCGAATACAAGGTCTATGCGGTGACGCCGAACGGCCTCGTCGCGCAGCCGCGCAATTGGCCGCGGCTCTGGCACGAGGGCAATTTCGCCGGCCGCTGGTCGTCGCTGATGAACATCGTGCTATCGGTCGCGATGCTGACGCTCCTGGTCACCGGGGTGTGGATCTGGGCGCGCCGCAAATTGCGCAAGCGCACCCCGCATGCCCGGGCGCGGGCGATTGCGGCGGTGGAGCAGCGCAGCGCGGCGGAGTAGGCCGTAATGCCCGCTCGTGCCCGCTTGCGCGGGCATGAGCGGAGCAGGCTTCATCACGCCGCATAAATGCCGGGCCTGGGCTTGTCCGGCCCGTTTCGCTCTTCAATAATAGGTTGTGCGGCGAGACGGGGAAGCAACGATGACGGCTCAGGACAAGACGCGCGTCACGGTGGTCGCGCCGGGGCAGACTTACGTCGGCAAACAGGGGTTTACCTATGGCGCCGGCGCTTCGGCCGAGACGGTGGGCGCCGAAAAGGTGTGCATGAACGTGCTGCCGATGCCGCCGGGCATCGTGGCGAAGGCGCATTATCACAAGGGCATCGAGACCATCGCCTATATGCTGGAGGGCGAATGCGCGGTCTATTACGGCGAAGCTCTCGGCGAGCGCGTGCTGGTCAAGCAGGGCGAGCAATGCTTCGTGCCGGCCGACATGCCGCACGCGCCGCGCAACGAGAGCGGCAAGCCGTGCACCTGGCTGGTGGTGCATTCCTCCGGCTCCGACCAGGACGGCATCGTGCTGCTGCCGAAACTGGATGCGGCGTTGAAGGCGAGGGTGGGGTGATCGAGGCACGGCACGCGCAAGTGCCATGCGCGGACGCTGGCGGTTCTTAAGAACCGGCGGCCGCCGGCACAAAGACCTGCGGGTGCCCGCGCCGCCCGTGCCGTAATATGTCCCGGTTGATCTGATAGATGCGCTCGCTGCGCGTCAACGAGAGTGCGATCAACGAGAGTGCGTCATGGCAGGTGCGGTGGTCCGGTTCGTGTCACGGCTTTTCACGGTTGTGCTGTTTTGCGCCGCCGCCGCCGGATGCGCATCCCGTCCGAGCACAGTCGGGGTCGGCATCGGCACCGCCGCCTATGTCGACCAGCCGGCGAAGCCTTACGCGGCGCTCTATCTGCCTTACGCGCAGATGGCCGCGCTCGCCTATGCCGATCCCCAGTTCCTCATCCGCTCGCAAACACCCTATTGCCCCGACGAGGCCTTGCTGCGCTCGCCGGCGCTGGCCGATGCCGGTCATCCGGCGGCGGACAATGTGCGGCTGGCCCGGTGGCGCGCCGCGCTCGGCCGCCATTGGCAATGCCTGTTCGGAGGCGTCGGGCCGGTCGGTTGCCCACGCGGCATCCGCTGCGTCGACGGCCTGCAATATCAGGTGTGGCGCCGCCGCGACTGCGGCGAGGCGGTGATCGCTTTCCGCGGCAGCGACAGCGGCGACATCGGTGACTGGTTGTCCAATTTTCGCTGGTTCCTCAGCCGCTCGATCTTTGACGAGTACGACCAGGTGCAGAAGGCAATTCCCGCCATCGTCGATAAGATCTACGGCTCCGGCTGCCGGCCCCGCCGCATCGTCGCCGTTGGCCATTCGCTCGGCGGCGGCCTCGCCCAGCACGTCGCTTATGCGGAGCCGCGCATCGACTATGTCTTTGCTTTCGATCCTTCGCCGGTAACCGGCTTCTTCGGCGTACCGCTGCCGACGCGCATGGCGGCCGCCAAGGAACTCGGCATCGACCGCGTCTACGAGTCGGGCGAGATCCTGTCGCTGCCGCGCTATCTCGTCTCCGGCGTCTTTCCGACGTCGTCGTGCCAGCCGCGCGTGCGCATCGTGCGTTTCGCGACGGTGGCGGCGCCGAGCCTCGTCGAGCGTCATCGCGTCGCGAACTTGACCGAGGGGCTTGAGCGCCTTGCCGCGCAGCCCCGCCCGTCGCACCCGCTGCCGGTCGCCTTCAAGGCGGCGAAGGCCTGCACATTCGTGGATGCGGGGAGGGGGTAAGGCGGGGAGGGGGCAAGGAGGATTAGCGCAGCGTAATCCGCCTGTGGTTTCTCACAGGGCGCAATGTGCTTCGCTATTGCGCCCTACAAGTTCGCTTTCCGTCACCGCCACCCGCCGCCGCCATTTACATGGACGGTATCCGCCGTCATGAATTCGCAGGCGTCGGAGCACATGAACAGCACCAGTTCGCCGATTTCTTCCGGTTTTCCGAAGCGTTTCATCGGCACGTCGTCGAGCATCTTCTGTTTCAGTTCGGGCGAGGTCGCCGAAGCGGCGGCAAAGGCGGTGTCGACCGGCCCGGGCGAGATCGATAGACAACGGATGCCCTGCGTGGCGAATTCGCGCGCGACGCCCATGGTCATGGTGTTCACCGCGCCCTTGGCGGCGGCGTAATGCACCGAGGTGCCGGGGCCGCCGCGCCGCGCCGCCATGCTGGCGACATTCACGATCACGCCGAAGCCGTAACCGAGCATATGCGGCAGCACCGCCTGCATGGTGTAGAACGTGCCCTTCACATTGAGATCGAAGGTACGGTCGAGCAGGTCGTCGTCGATGTCGAGGAACTTTGAGCGGCGGATCGCCGAGCCCGCAGAATTGAACAGGAAGTGCACGCGGCCGAAACCGTTGAGCGCAAGCTCGACCATATCGTCGACGGCGGCGCGCTTGGTGACGTCGATGGTCAGCGCGAGCGCCTGGCTGCCGGCCGCGTTCACCTGCGCGGCGGTCTCCTTGACGGCGTCCTCGTTGATGTCGGCGCACACCACATTGGCGCCTTCGCGCGCGAAGATGAGCGCGGTGGCGCGCCCGATGCCGCTGCCGGCGCCGGTGATGATGATGGTCTTGCCGTGGAAATAGTCGGGAGTTTTGGGCACGGGGCGTCCTCCGGTGGTTCGCCCCGGCAGTATGCGCGCGCCGGCGCCGCGCGATAAAGAGGCGGGCCGGCGGCAAGCCGGGGGCGGGGGAGGTGCGCGCGCCGTTAGGCGGTCTTGCGCAGGATTTTGGGCGCGGCGCCGTCCGGGCTGTATGCGCGTTCGGGCGGGGCGAAGCCGCAGGAGGTGCCGTCGGTCACTTTCACCGCGTCCTCCCAGGGCAGGCGATAGCGGCCGGCCGTCAGGTCCTGCATATAGGTGTAGGGGCAGTCCTGCGCGCCGCCTTTGACCGCGACATAGCCGCGGTGGCCGAACTGGTAGATGTTGTTCTCGACGCCCCAGTTGACGCGCGCCTCGTCGCATTGCCGCGGCCGGACTTCGCCGGTGATGATCTCGTCCGGCTTGTTGTTGCCGGTGGCGAGCGGCACCCCGTCGTAATTGACGATCATGCCTTCGCCCATCGAGTTGAAGCTGCCGTCGTCACCGCACAGGCAGACGCTGGCCGTGTACATCAGGTTGCAGAAGGCATTGGCCTGGTTGGTCACGTGCCAGGCGTGCTTGATCGGCGTCGTGTAGCCGGCCGTGCGCAGCATCACATTGGCGCCCTTGTAGGCGGCCTCGCGCGCCATTTCCGGGAACATGCCGTCGTGGCAGATGATGAGCGCGAGCTTGGAGCCGTTCGGCCCGTCGCATACCGGGATGCCGAGGTCGCCGGGTTCCCAGGGCTCGACCGGCACCCAAGGGTGCATCTTGCGGTAATAGAGCCGCAGTTCACCCTTGTCGTCGATGATGATGCCGGAATTGAACGGCATGCGGCCGGGGTTGAGTTCCATGATCGAGAAGCAGCCCCAGATCTTGTTGTCGATGCAGGCCTGTTTGAAGGCCGCGACCTCCGGGCCGTCGAGCGAGCACATGATGTCGGGATTGGTGTCCATCGACAGGCCGTGCAGCGCGTATTCGGGGAACACCACCAGATCCATGGTCGGCATGTTGCGCCGCGCCTTGCCCACCAGCGCACAGATGCGCTCGGTCTGCCGCGCCAGGTCGTCGCGCGTGACGACCCAGGGGTTCTGCAACTGCACCAGGCCGATAACGACTCCATCGGGCGCCTTGTTGAGACCGCCGAGACCGCTCATGACAACCGTCCTCCTCATTCGCAAAGGGCGGGCTGCGTCATGCAATATTCATACCTGCCGCAGCCGCCGGCCGGCCCGCCGGGCGGGAGACGGCGGCCGGAAATAATTCACAACGGGACCCGGCACCGCCCGCAGGCCCGGACGCCCGCACGCCTGGGCGAATGCGGGAATAGGCGGATACGCGTTGCGGAACATCGGCTCTTAACCACGTCCGACCAACGGTCGTCGGGAACACCACGATCCCGGAACAACTCGGGTTCCCAACTTTTCTATCTCCATTGGAGACTTGTCATCGTGGAGATGCCTATGACCTCGACCAAGCTTATCGTCACACTGGTGGCCGCCGTGGCGGTGACCGGTTTCGCCGCGGAGGCGGTGGCGCAGAAGAGCGCGTCGAAGCGCGACCAGGCGATGGAGAAATGCCTGCAAGAGGCCGGCAAGGTGAGCGGCGAATTGCAGCAGATGACGCGCACCGCGATCTACAAGGCCTGCATGTCGAAGGCCGGCTACAAGCCGTAAGCACGGGCGCGCCTCGCGAACGCCCGCGGCGGGGCAGGGCGCCTCACCCGCTGTAGCTCACGCCCCTGACACGGATCGCGGTTTTCGCCGCCGCCATCAGCGCGCGCGACATCAGCGCGATGTCGAAGGGCATGTCGCGCCGCCAGACGTCGAGCAGCAGCGCGATGCGCACCTCCTCGCTCTTGTTCCAGGCTTCGTGCGGATAGGTGTCGTCCCACAACAGGCTCTCGCCTTCCTTGAGCCGGTGCGAGACGCCGTCGATGATCAGCTCGCAGGCGGGCTGGCCTTGCGCGTCGACCGGCATCGTCAGCATCAGGTGAAAGCGCAGGATGGCGCGGAACGGCCCGCGATGGCGCGGGATATGTTTGCCCGGCGCCAGGAACGAGAACACGGCCGACACCACCTCGGGCGACGAAGCGAGCAGGTTCGCCACCGTCGGCGCGCGCTTGAGATTGTCCGGCACGCTCACGCCATAGGCCTTCATGATGAACATGCGCCAGTCGCGGCCGTCGGCGGCGGAAATGTCCGCCTGCTGCGGCATCAGCTCGTGGAAGCGCGGCACTTTGTCGATCCGGCCGGCGATCGCCACGGCCTCGCGCCGGATGTCGGCGCAGGCGGCGACGAAACGCGCCGCGTTCGGGAAATAGTGCGACGGATCGAGCGTGGCAGGCGTAGCGATCCGGCGGTCGTAAAAGGCGCGCATCGCGCCGACGGCGTGGTCGTAGAGCTGCACGGGACTTCTCCCCTGGCCCTGTTGTGCCCTTATTTACAAGTTTAGCCGGTTCCCGCGCGGCGGTATATATACCTTTCCGTGAACTCGCCCGCTCAGGAGACCCGCCGATGCCGACACCCGCCCCGATCGAATACGCCGATGCTTCTGCGGAAGTGCGCGCCGTCTACGACGACATCAAGCAGACGCGCAACGTGCCCGACGTGAACAATTTCTGGAAATATCTGGCGCGCGATCCGGCCACCCTCAGGCGCACCTGGGAGAGCATCAAGGAGATCATGGCGCCGGGCGCGCTCGATCCGCTGACCAAGGAGATGGTCTATCTCGCCGTCTCGGTCACCAATGGCTGCGGCTATTGCATCGCCAGCCATACCGCGGCGGCGCGCAAGGCCGGCATGACCGAAGCCATGTTCGGGGAATTGATGGCGGTCACCGGCATGGCCAACGAAACCAACCGGCTCGTCAACGGCTACCGGGTTCCCATCGATCCGGCCTTCCAGACCTGAGGCGGGTTGCGGTAAGACCTGCCCTCATGACAGGATTCAATAAGCGCGCGAACGCGCGCAGGGGAGTCTCGGCATGATCGATCGGTCACTCGTTACCAAGTTGATGTGCGTGGCACTGGTCGCCGCCGTTATGATGCCGGCCGGGCGCGCGCTGTTTCCCTATGTCAGCCACGAACTCGACGGCACGCAGTTCCAGGCGCTGGAGGCGGTCGTGAGCGCCACCCTCGGCTTCGGCATCTACGCGCTGTTTGGCTGAGGGCCGGCCGAACCGGCCCCCGGGTCAGGTGAGCCGGACGGCGAATTTCCACGCGCCCCAGAAGACGATGAAGAAGCAGGCCAGGAATACCGGCAGACTGGTCGCAGGCGAAACCTGCTCGACCCCGCGGCCGATCGCATAGGCCAGAACGTCGCCGATCGCCACCAACAGGGTATAAACCACTAACAACCGCATGATCCTGCCGCCCCTTTGAATTTCTTCCCCGCGTCGACGCTAACACAGGCGCCGACGCGCCCGTGAGCGGAAAGGGGGCGTGTTTACGGAAATGCTATACCGGTTCGGCTGCCCGATCCGACCGCAACGATTCCCATACCCCGCCGAGACGTTCATGCGCCTGACCCGCCTGGCGATCGCCGCCGCGCCGATGCTGTTCGTGCTGCTGTGGAGCACCGGATTCATCGGCGCCCGCTACGGCATGCCCTATATCGAGCCGATGACCTTCCTCGGCTTGCGCATGACGGTCGTGGGGGCGATCCTGTTGCTGGTCGCGCTGGTGGTGGGGGCGCGCTGGCCGCAAGGGCCGGAAGTCGGCCACAGCCTCGTCGTCGGGGCGCTGGTGCACGGGCTCTATCTCGGCGGGGTGTTCATTGCCATCAGCCAGGGCGTGCCGGCCGGCATCTCGGCATTGATCCCGGGGTTGCAGCCGATTCTCACCTCGACCATCGCCAACCGTTTCATGGGCGAGACAGTGACGCGGTTGCAGTGGTTCGGCCTGACGCTCGGTCTGCTCGGCGTCGTCCTGGTGCTGCATGACCGCAGCATCGTGCTGGCCGGCTCGCCGCTCGGCTGGGCCGCGAGCGTGGTCTCGCTGCTCGGCATCACGCTCGGCACGCTCTACCAGAAGCGTTATTGCGGCAATATCGACTGGCGCACCGGCAACCTCGTGCAATATGCCTGCGCCGCCACGTTGTTCTGGATCGGCGCCTTCGCTTTCGAGACGCGGGTGATCCATTGGAGCGGCGAGCTGATATTCGCGCTCGCCTGGCTGATCCTGGTGCTGTCGATCGCCGCGGTCGGGCTGATGTATTGGCTGATCCGCCGTTCGGCCGCGACCGGTTTTGCCAGCCTGTTCTACCTGGTGCCGGCGGTGACCGCACTGCTGGCCTTTCTGCTGTTCGGCGAGCGGCTGGATGCGCTGTCGATCGGCGGCATGCTGGTTTGCGCGCTCGGCGTGGTGCTGGCCAATCGCGGGGCGGCGAAGCCGGCGGCGCGCGAAGCCTGAGCGGCTACTTCTTCTCGAGCACGAGCTGGGTCTGGGTCACGATGGCGCAAAGCCGGCCGTCGCCGCGGGTGATGCGGGTCTGCCAGACCATGGTGGTGCGGCCGCGATGCAGGGGCGTGCATTCCGCCTTCGCGACGTCGCCGATCGGGATGGCGGCGAAGAAATTGGTCTTGCTCTCGATCGTGGTGGTGGACTGGCCCGGCTTGAGATTGGCGGTGGTGGCGGTGCCGCCGAGATTGTCGGCGAGCGCCATGATGGCGCCGCCATGCATGATGCCGAAGCGGTTGTTGAGTTCTTCGCGCACGGGCAACTCGGCGCAGACCCGATCGGGCGAGACGTGAGTGACCTTGAGCCCGAGAAACTGGGCGAAGGGCGGCTGGGTGAGGGCCGCTTCGTTCATTGCAATGCTCCCGTTGCTTGATACGCGCGGGCGCACAATCGCGGCGGCGGACCGGAAAATCAAGACCTGGCGAGGCTCGCGAGCGTCTGCGCGATACCGGTCTCGTAGGGCGTCATGACCTGTGCGCCCAGCAGGCTTTCGAGTTTGCGCGCGTCGTAACGGGCCGACTTCATGTATTCCGGCGCAATCTGCATGAAGCCGCGCAGATCGCGATTGAACAGGCTGACGAGCCGCAGCATGGTGAGCCCGGCAGCGCGCAGCTTCACCGGGCGTGCGAGCAGGCGCGAAGCGATGGCCGCGACCTCGCGGCCGCTCAAGGGGCCGCTGCCCGGCAGGCACCAATGCTGGCCGAACGCCTCCTCGCGGCGGCCGATCGCACCGGCGATGCGCATGGCGTCCGGCACGTAGATATATTCGCGCTGGGTGTCGGCGCCGCCGAGCCAATTGACCGTCTTGCCTTGGGCCGCCTCTGCCAGCGCGTTTTGCAGCGTGCTTGCATGGACGCGCGGACCGTAAAAATCCGGCAGATGCAGGATGGCCGCGCCGGCCTGCAACAGGATGTCCTCGGCCTCGCGCCGCTGCTGCATCCAGGCGGAGCCGCCCGCGCGCGGATGGCTCTCGTTCATCACCGCCCGCACTTGCGGGTAATAGGCCCAATAGCTCGACACCTGCACGCAGTGCGCCTTGGTCGCGCCAAGGGCGGCGGCGATATTGCGCGCGGTCACGCCGTGCAGATGCATCTGGTCGCCGGGAAAGCCGAGGCAATTGTAGACCAGGTCGCAGCCTTCGATGCTGCGCAGCGTGTCCGCGGCCTCGACGAGGTCGGCCGCGCATTTTGCGATCCGGGGGTCGGGAAACAGCCGCGTGAGCTTGTCCAGGCTGCGCGCCACCACGCGGACCTCGACGCCGTTTGCCGTCAGCGCCGCGGCGAGATGAAAGCCGGTCGGGCCCGTTGCTCCGAGAATGGCAGCCTTGCTCATATCGAGCGCCTCCAAAAAGAAAGGGCGCGGCCTTTGCGCCACGCCCCCGCTGTCGCTTTCGCCGCGACGCCGCGAACTAGCTGCGCGGCTGCGGCACGATGCGGAGATAGGGTTTCACCGCCTTGTAGCCCGGAAATAACTTATTGGCTTCATCGTCGCTGACCGAGCCGGCGATGATCACATCCTGACCGGGTTTCCAGTTCGCGGGCGTGGCGAGCCGGTGCTTGGCGGTCAGCTGCAGCGAGTCGAGAACGCGCAACACCTCGTCGAAGTTGCGGCCGGTGCTCATCGGGTAGACCAGGATCAGCTTGATCTTCTTGTCCGGCCCGATGATGAACACGTTGCGCACCGTCTGATTGTCGTTGGCGGTGCGGCCTTCCGCGCTGCCGGGCGTCGCCGCCGGCAGCATGCCGTAGGCCTTGGCGACCTTCAGGTCGGTGTCGCCGATCATCGGGTAGTTCGGCGCGAAGCCGACGACGTCCTTGATGTCGACCGCCCATTTCGCGTGGTTGTCGACCGGGTCCACCGACAGGCCGATGATCTTGGTGTTGCGCTTGTCGAATTCGGGCTTCAGCCGCGCCATGGTGCCGAGTTCGGTGGTGCACACCGGCGTGAAGTCCTTGGGGTGCGAGAACAGAATGCCCCAGGAATCGCCCAGCCACGCGTGAAAGCGGATCTTGCCTTCGGTGGTTTCCGCTTCGAAATCCGGGGCGGTATCGCCGATCGCCAATGTCATGTGGAGCCTCCAAAGTGGAAAATTACGCAGCGTTCTTGCGCAATAATCGTCGGCGGACAAGAGGAAAACAGGGGGTATCGCAGCAAAGAGCGATGCCCTGTTGCCCGGGCGTCAGGTTTTAGAACGGACATTCGGCGCGCGGGCGCCATGATGGAACGGCATTCTTGGACGGCCGCTTGTTGTTGCTGCGCGGACGCGGCTTGCCGCCCGCCAACGCCGGTTTCGCGGCCGGCAAGGTGTCAGTCCCGGTGCGGCGCGTAGCCGTCCGTCAGCGTGCCGAGGAAGGCGACGATGTCGTCGATCTCGGAAGCGGACAGCACCGGCTTGTCGCCCGGCCCGCCACCGAAAGGCGGATCGGTGTTGACGTTCGCGATATAGCGCGCGGGCAGATCGTCGAACTTGCGCAGCGTGCCGTCGGCGCCCCGCGGGTACCATTTCTCCGGCCGCCGATCGCGCTCGGCATAAAAGGCGACCGCCTCGCGCAGGCTGTGGACCAGCCCGTTGTGGAAGAAGGTCTTGCGCAGGGCGACATTGCGCAGCGAGGGCGTGCGAAATAGTCCGCAATATTCGGAACGGCCGGCGAGGTCGCGGCGCAAGGGGCCGCACAGGCCGAGGTCGTAATAGGCGGGATCGGCATTGGCCGGGATTTCCGGATTGCGCGGCAGGCCGAGCGCGACGAAGCCATAGTCGGTGAACTGCGGCGGCGTTCCGTCATTGCCGCGCTCGCTGACGTGGCAGCTCGCGCAGTTGCCCTTTTCCGGATTCTGGAACAGCGCCAGGCCGCGCGCCTCCTGCGGCGTGAGCTGCGCCCGTCCGGCCAGCACGGCGTCGTATTTGCTGCTGTAGGGGTAGAAGTCGCGCCAGTTCTGCTCATAGACCTCGAGCGCCTCGGTCAGCGCGGCAAAGGTCTTTTGGTCGTCGGCCGCGACAGCGTCGCCGAAGATGGCCTCGAGCTCGGCGGCATAGCCGGCCTTGCGCGCGCGCGCGGCAACGGCGGCGGCATCCTCGTTCGCCATTTCGAACGGCGACAGCAGCGGGAAGGCGGCCTGGTCGCGGCCGCGATCCATGCGGCCGTCCCAGGTCAGTCCGCCGGTCGGGCCGTTGTCGATGCTGGAGTCGCCTTCGTCATCGGAGTCGTAATAATGCTCGGTGAACTGCGGCACCGCCTGCAGATAAGTGAGGGCGGGCACGGCGCGTAAGCCCGGCTGCCGCAGGTCCCGGCCGCCCAGCTGAACGGCGCGGCCATTGGCGGGCGCGAAGCCGTGCGCCGGATCGTGGCAACTGGCGCAGGCCATTTGCCCGGAGGCCGACAGGGCGGGATCGAAGAACAGCTTGCGGCCGAGCGCCTCGAGCGCGGCGGCGCGGGCATAGGCTTGCGGCCGGCTCAGGGCGGCCTCGCCGGCGCGCGCGCCGGCCGCCGCGAGGGCGAGCCCGGCGACGCAAAGGCCGGCGAGGTAAAGGGCGATCAGCGAACGCGAAAAAGTCATCATGGTTCGGGCCGCTCCCATGAGCGCGCCGCCAGCCTGCGGCGGCTTCGTGACGTTGGCCTGACAACGACGGGGGAGGCTGTGGATGGCTTCATGCAACTGCAACAGAAGGCAGATTAGAGTGCGGCACCATTACCCGACCTTGCAGGGGGCTCCCATGAGGCAATCCGTTCTCTCGCTCGCGCTCATCACGACCGCTATTTCCGGGCTGGCGTTCCAGGCCCAGGCTCAAGGCAGCGGTCTCGACGCGATCCAGACGGTGGTTGTCATCTACGCGGAAAACCGCAGTTTCGACAATCTTTACGGCTCGTTTCCCGGCGCCAACGGGCTGCAGAATGTGAAGCCGGAACAGGCGATTCAGGTGGACCGCGACGGGACCCCGCTCAAGGAACTGCCGCCGGTCTGGGACAACCTGACCGCCAAGGGCGTGACGCCGGTGGTGACGCAGGCGCAGACCGAGCACCTGCCGAACAAGCCTTTCGCCATCGACGATCCGAACGGCTTCAACACCAAGCTCGGCGTCGTCACGCACGATCTCTGGCATTTGTTCTACCAGAACCAGATGCAGATCAACGGCGGCAAGAACGACAAGTTCGTCGCCTATGCCGATTCCGGCGCGCTGGTGATGGGCCACTATGACGGCTCGAAGCTGCCGCTGTGGAACGTGGCCAAGCAATACACCTTGGCCGACAACTTCTTCATGGCCGCGTTCGGCGGCTCCTTCCTCAATCACCAGTGGCTGATCTGCGCCTGCACGCCGAAATATCCCGATGCCGACAAGACCCCGGCCAAGAAGCTGATCGCCGCCGTCGAGCCCGACGGCGTGTCGCTGACGCTCGCGGCCAATTCGCCGAAGTCGGCGATGGACGGCATTCCGAAATTCGTCAACAACGGCACGATCACGCCCGACTTCTATGCCGTCAACACCATGCAGCCGCCCTATCAGCCGAGCGCCAATCCGCCGGCCAAAGGCGGCGATGCCCGTTTCGCCGACCCGGCGCGGCCGAACACGCTGCCGCCGCAGAGCGCGCAGACCATCGGCGATCTGCTGACCGCCAAGGGCGTCAGCTGGGCCTGGTATGCCGGCGCCTGGCAGGCGACCCTCGACGGTCCCCGCACCAAGCCGGTGCCGAATTTCCAGTTCCATCACCAGCCCTTCAACTACTTCGCCAATTTCGCGCCCGGGACCGAGATGCGCGCCATGCATCTCAAGGACGGCGGGATGAACGGCGTCGAGTTCATCGCGGCGATCGATGCCGGCAAGCTGCCGCAGGTGACGTTCTACAAGCCGCAGGGCAATCTCAACGAACATGCCGGCTATGCCGATGTCATGTCCGGCGACCAGCACATCGCCGACGTGATCGCCCATCTGCAGAAGAGCCCGCAGTGGCCGCATATGGTGGTCATCGTCACCTACGACGAGAACGGCGGTTTCTGGGATCACGTCGCGCCGCCCAAGGCCGACCGCTGGGGGCCGGGCTCGCGCATTCCGGCCATCATCGTGTCGCCCTTCGCCAAGAAGGGCTTCGTCGACCATACGCAATACGACACGACGTCGATCCTGCGCCTCATCACCCGCCGCTTCCAGCTGCCGGAACTGCCGGGACTGGCCGCGCGCGACGCGGCGCTGAAGGCGCATGGTGAGCCGCCGATGGGCGACCTGACGGCGGCGCTCGATCTGCCGAAGTGACGCGTTTCGGGTCCGTGCGCCGCGGGGCGCGCGGACCCGCCCGCCGTTAATCTCCGGCGGGGCAAAATGGCCTACACTGGCGCCGGTCACCGGAGCCGCTGTCGGGCCATGGATCTTTATCAGCTACTCTCGCGCCTCGCCGTCGCGCTCGGTATCGGGCTCCTGTTGGGCCTCGAACGGGGCTGGAAAACCCGGGAAGTCACCCCCGGCAGCCGCGCGGCCGGAATCCGCACCTTCGCGCTCTGCGGCCTGCTCGGCGGCATTGCCGCGGCGCTGGCGCAGGCGACCGGCAGTGCGCTGGGGGCGGGGATCGTGCTCGGCTTGAGCTTCGCGGTCTATGCCGGCATCGCCGCAGTATTCGAGCGCGCCGCCGACCGCGCCGCCAGGAGCTATTCCGCAACGACCATCGTCGCGGTCATGCTGACCTTTCTGCTCGGCGCCTACGCGGTCATCGGCGACATGCGGGTGGCCGCGGCCGCCGCGGTGGCGGCGACCGGCATCCTGGCGGCGCGCGAGGAAATCCACGGCTGGGTCGCGCGCATCACCTGGGCCGAGCTGCGGTCGGCGCTGGTGCTGCTGGCGATGACCTTCATCGTGCTGCCGGTGCTGCCCGATGCCGCGATCGGCCCGGCCGGCGGGGTCAATCCGCGCGAGGTCTGGCTCATCGCCATCGTGCTCGCCGGGGTGTCGTTCGTCGGCTATGGCGCGATCAAACTGTTCGGTGCCGAGCGCGGCGTGCTGCTGGCGGGGCTCGCGGGCGGCCTGGTGTCCTCGACCGCGGTGACCATGACCAGCGCGCGGCGCGCGGCGGCCGGGGAAGCCACGCCGCGCCTTTTGGCGGGCGGCGTGGCCGTCGCCACCGCAGTCTCGTTCCTGCGTGTCATCGCCATTGCGGGAATAGTCAATCCGGTCCTGCTCGCGAGCGTCGCCCCGCCACTCGCCGCCGCGACGCTGGTGGCGGCCGGCTATGCCGCGCTGGCCGTGTACCGGCATGGCAGCGGCAAAGCCGATGCCGCGGTCGGCGCCGAGTTCAAGAACCCTTTCAGCTTGTTGCCGGTGGTCGGCTTCGCGCTGTTCCTGGGTATCATCATCGTGGCCGGCCATGCGGTGGCGGAGACTTTCGGGGCGCCGGGCGCGCTGGCCGGCGCGCTCGCGGTTGGGCTCGCCGACGTCGATTCCATCACGGTTTCGATGGCGCGGCTGGTGCCCGAGCCGCTCGGCGTATCCGGCGCCGTCGCCGCGATCCTGGCGGCGGTGGCGAGCAACATGGCGTCCAAGCTGGCGATGAGCGTGGTGATCGGGCGGGGCCGTTTCGCGGCCGAGGTCGCGCTGATGACGGCGGCGTGCTGGCTGGCGGCCGCCCTCGCGCTGTGGGCGGACCTCGCGCTGGCGGGCCGTTGACATTTTCGCTGCAACGCCGCAAGCCAGTGAGCCGGTATGGTAGGGACCCTCAGCGCGGCATGTTCAAACGCATCCTGATCGCCAATCGCGGCGAAATCGCCTGCCGGATCATCAAGACCGCGCGCCGGATGGGGATCGAAACCGTCGCCGTCTATTCCGACGCCGACAAGGATGCCCTGCACGTCGAGATGGCCGATGCGGCCGTCCATATCGGTCCGCCGCCGGCCGTCGAAAGCTACCTGCTCATCGACAAGATCGTGGCGGCCTGCAAGGCCACCGGGGCCGAGGCCGTCCACCCCGGCTATGGCTTCCTGTCCGAGCGCGAGGCCTTCCCCAAGGCGCTGGAAGCCAACGGCATCGTCTTCATCGGTCCGAACCCCAGGGCGATCGCCGCCATGGGCGACAAGATCGAGTCGAAAAAGGCCGCCGCCGCCGCCGGGGTCTCGACCGTGCCCGGCCACATGGGCGTGATCGAGGACGACAATGCGGCGATGCTGATCGCCGACGAGATCGGCTATCCCGTCATGATCAAGGCCTCGGCCGGCGGCGGCGGCAAGGGCATGCGCGTCGCCTATTCCAGGGTCGAGGTGGCGGAAGGCTTCGCGCGCGCGCGCTCGGAGGCGAAGTCTTCCTTCGGCGACGACCGCGTCTTCATCGAGAAATTCATCGTCGATCCGCGCCACATCGAAATCCAGGTGCTCGGCGACAAGCACGGCAATGTCATCTATCTTGGCGAGCGCGAATGCTCGATCCAGCGCCGCAATCAGAAGGTGATCGAGGAAGCCCCGAGCCCGCTGCTCGACGAGGCAACGCGGCGCCGGATGGGCGAGCAGGCGGTCGCGCTCGCGCAAGCCGTCGGCTACGACAGCGCGGGTACGGTGGAATTCGTCGCCGGTCAGGACAAGAGCTTCTATTTCCTGGAGATGAACACGCGGCTGCAGGTCGAGCACCCGGTGACCGAACTCGTCACCGGCATCGACCTGGTCGAGCAGATGATCCGCGTCGCCGCCGGCGAGAAGCTCGGCCTCAAGCAGAGCGACGTGAAGCTATCCGGCTGGGCGGTGGAAAGCCGCGTCTATGCCGAGGACCCGTACCGCAAATTCCTGCCTTCGACCGGCCGGCTCACGCGCTACCGTCCGCCGGCGGAGCGCAGCCTGCACGGCGTGACCGTGCGCAACGATACCGGCGTCTACGAAGGGGGCGAGATCTCGATCTATTACGATCCGATGATCGCCAAGCTCGTCACCCATGCGCCGACCCGTCTCGATGCGATCGAGGCGCAGGCCGACGCGCTTGACGCGTTTGTCATCGACGGCATCCGCCACAACATTCCCTTCCTGTCGGCGCTGATGGCGCATCCGCGCTGGCGCGCCGGCAAGCTCTCCACCGGCTTCATCGCCGAGGAGTTCCCGCAAGGCTTCCATCCGCATCCGCCCGAGGGCGAGCGCGCCGAGGTGATCGCCGCGGTCGCCGCCTCCATCGATCACGTGCTGGGCGAACGCAAGCGCCAGATTTCCGGGCAGATGAACGGCCGCGCCGTGACGCGCGAAAGCCAGCGCGTGGTCTGGCTCGGCGAGCACGAGCAGCAGCTCGAGGTCAAACGCGACAACGGCACCATCGCCGTGCGTTTTGCCGGCAAGGACGGCGCGCGCCATCTGTCCTCCGACTGGAAGCCGGGCGACCCGGTCTGGGTCGGCACCATCGACAGCGCGCCGGTGTCGGTGCAGGTGCGCAATATCCCGAACGGCTTCGTGCTTTCCTATCGCGGCGTCGAGACCAAGGCCTATGTCTATACCGAACGCGAGGCGCAATATGCGCGGCTGATGCCGGTGAAGCAGGTGGCCGATACCGGCAAGCAGGTGCTTTGCCCGATGCCCGGCCTGGTCGTCTCGATCGCGGTCGCGGAAGGCCAGGAGGTCAAGGCCGGCGAGACCGTGGCGGTGGTCGAGGCGATGAAGATGGAAAACGTGCTGCGCGCCGAAATCGACGGCACGGTGAAGAAGATCCACGCCAAGCCGGGCGACAGCCTGGCAGTCGACGCGGTGATCCTCGAGTTCGCCTGACATTGAACCTGCACCGCGCCCGGCCGGGAGCTATGCGCCTCGCCGGAAATCTTTGCGTGCATGTTCGATCCGTCCTGGTTGGGACAAACGGGATTGACTAGGTTCCCGCCGCGGTCGGCGACCCGCGGGAGCATGGCATGTCAGACGCGTTTCGACTGGACCGTTACCTTGCACGTATCCGCTTTTGCAATTCGGTCGAGCCCGATCTCGCCACCCTTGCGGCCCTTCATGCCGCACATGTCGATGCCATTCCTTTTGAAGGGTTCGATCCGCTGTTGCGCCGGCCGGTCAAGCTCGATTTGACCTCGGTGCAAGAGAAGCTCGTCGACAGCCGGCGCGGCGGCTATTGTTTCGAGCAGAACATGCTGTTCAAGGCCGCGCTCGAGACCATTGGTTTCGCGGTCACGGGGCTCAGCGGACGCGTGCGCTGGATGTCCCCGCCCGACAGTCCGCT
>Ga0180222_1001195_pt1 | contig 29119 bp, 35 predicted proteins | sample eDN5th37CKraftOP_FD_151336 | JGI IMG/M metagenome (GOLD analysis project Ga0180222, IMG submission 151336) | Enriched Organic Plus compost microbial communities from Emeryville, California, USA - eDNA 5th pass 37_C Kraft OP (version 2) (version 2) ...
GGCCGTAGCCGCGCCCACTGCCCGTCGCTCAACCAAAACTCGCCCGACAACGCACGCTCCCGATCAATCAGGAGGCTGAATCACATTCCCGACGCCAAGGGAATCCTGTTTATGGGTCCCGACCCTAGCCCGGCGTCTCCCCCGATTGCCTGTTCGTCAGGGAAGGCACTGTCATTCAGCCAAGCTCCGCATTTCGGCGCGCGATCCTGCACACGCCTCTCAATGCATCAGCGAATGCTGAAACGGCGCCACCCGCCGCGCAAATGCGATAACCCGGTCGTTGAGTTCGTCGCCCTCATCCGCCTCGACAAGGTCGAAGGGGAGGGGGCTCAATTCGTCCCTGGCGCGTCCATAGGCCTCCTGTATCGCCGCTCCGGCGTCCGGCGCCGGCGGCTGGAGCGCGATCAGCAGGTGGCGGTCTTCGATCTTGGCCTGCTCGCGCAGATAGTCGAACCGTTTGCGCCAGCTTGCGCCATGATCGAAGATCGCGAGCGGGCTTTTCTGCGCAAATGCGATCGGCTTGATCGCGTGGAGCGTGCCGTTTCGGTAGCCGAACGGAAATTCGACCGGAACGATCGCGTCCTCGATGCGCACGGCCTTGAAATGCTCCAGGCCGCGGCGGTGCAACGCGTCGCGGATCCGTTTGGTGAGCGCCTTTTCGCCTCTCTCGGGCGATGCGGGAGAAAGCCGCACATGCTGTCCAAAGAGGCGGTCGGCCGCCGCTTGCAACGGCTCGGCGGATTGCAGGGCGCCCGGGCTGCCGAAGGCGATGCTGGATTCGCGCCGCCGGATCGTCTCGTCGAACAGCACGCGGCCGAGATGCTGATCGATGACGACCATCTCTTTCAGCCGGCTCAGTTCCAGTTCCAGCAGCGTGATGGCCGCCGCATAGGCCCCATGCACCGGCGTATCGAAAAAGCCGCGAATTCTCGGGGAATGCTGCGGCGCCAGCGCATAGGCGATCTGTCCCGTCTCCGCGTCGAGCACGATCACGCCGACATTCACGAACTCGCCCGTCTCGGCGAAGGGGCGAAATCGGATGACGGAGTAACGATAGAGGCCGCTCATCCCAGTTCGTCCCAGAAGGCGTCGCCATGCATCCGGGCCAGCGTTTCCCCCGCCGCTGCGGCGAAATGCGGCTCCTGCTCGATCCATGCGTCTGGCAGCAGCGCGTCGAGGCCTTCGATCCGCTTCATGGCCCCTTCCATCTCCGCTCTCAACTCGTCCTTGAACAGCATGCTCCGGCTGGCATGCAGCCAGGCCTTGCGGCAGGCGTGCAATTCCAGCTCGTCATGCTGATAGGCGGGCCAAAAGGCAAGATTATGGTCGATGACGATCAGCGCGCGATCCCGCAGGCGGACGAGCAGATTGACGTTGCCGCCATGCTCCGTAAGTGATCGATCGCCGTTGCGGATCCAATGATCGAACACATAGACGCGCGCCAGCAGCTGCGGATCGAACGCCTCCAGCAGCGGCACGGTCACGTCCTCCGCCGGTTGCTGCCAGAAGGAGGCGAACCCCATCCCGGCGCCGATCGACTGGCGCAGCGCAGGGTCCGGATAGATGTCGACGAGGTCGGCGGGGACGTCCGCCAGGGCAAAGTTGGGGATTTCCAATCCCAGTGCCCGCCCCAGGCAGGCGGCATAGACTTCCGCGATCAGCCCGTGGGCATTGGCGCCCCGGCCTTTGATCGCATAGAGGCGATCATCGTCGAGCCGGCAGAGAAAGGGCTCGGTCGTACCGCTTTTGATCGGGCGTATTATTTCCACGACGGTCGATGTTCTGAGCGCGTCTGCCATACGGGATGAGCTCTATCATGGCGTTGGCGGGACAGCGATACCCCCTCAATCCCACTCCCGCCTCAACTCCGCATAGCGATCATAAACCCCCGCCTCTTGGCGCCCCCACCGCCCCGGGCTCAGCCACCCCGGCGTCTCCCGCGGCAGCACCGGCTCGGCGAAGGTCAGCGCCAGCGCGTCGCCGTCGTCTGGCGAGGCCAGCCCGCGCGCCTTCATATGCGCCTTCTTCTCCAGCATGATCGCCTGGTTCGCGTCATAGCCATATTCCACGCCGGTCAGGTCGTCCTCGATTGCCTGCTCGTCGGGGATGGCGCCGCCGTCCAGCCAGGCGCGCAGGTTGGTCCACATCTCGGCGCGCTTGTTGGCGGTGCGCACGCGGGTCGCGCCGGCCCAGATCGCCTCGCGGCCGCGCCCGCCGAAATGCACCTCGTGCACATTCTGGAGGCCGAGCTGGCGCAGCCGATCGACCACGCCCGCGCCCATCGCACCCGCGTCGACGAAGATCGCGTCGGGCCGTTCCTGCGCCGCCTCCAGCGCGATGTCGCCCGCCACCTGCATCGTGTCCGCGCCGTGCCAGCGCTTCCACGGGCGGCTCCGCGCATCGCGGCCGCAGCGCTTGGCGAGGGTCGAATGGTCGTCGCCGAAGCGGGCGATGTCGACGCCGTAGATCAGCGGATCGCTCGGCAGGCTCTCCACGCCCCGTGTCCGTGCCGCCCCCGCGCCCGCGGCGGAGATGAACTGCAGCGAGGAGGCGGCGGGGAACTGCCCGCGCACGCGCACCTTCACGATGTCGCTCTCCTCGCCATAGGTGGCGGCAAGCTCGTCGAGATAGGCGCGGTTGGTGCCTTCCACGCTGCGGCTGTCGATCTGCGCGGTGTGCCACAGCCGCCGGTGCCGGCCGAAGCATTCGCGGAACGCGCCCTTGTTCTGCGTCGGGTTGCCGAAGGCGATCCAGAGGATCTCGGTCGCCGCATCGGTCAGCGCGCCGAGCGTCACCTCCCACACCTTGTCGGCGATGCCGCTCGCCTCGTCATAGATCACGACGATGCGCCGGCCCTGGTTGTGCAGCCCGGCGAACGCCTCGGTATTCTGGGCGGACCAGGTGACGAGGTCCGCGCGCCACGCCTGCTCATGCCCCCTGGCGGTGCTGATCAGCGCGGTGGCGGTGGTGCGGAACCAGCTTTCGGTGAGCGCCAGGCGGCGCCACTTGGCGATCTCCGGCGCGGTCTTGGTGCGCAGCTGCGCCTCGGTGTTGGCGGTGATCAGGATGCGCGTGTCCTCGCACGTATCCAGCGCCCAATTGACGATCATCGCGATCAGCGCGGACTTGCCGATGCCGTGGCCGGAGGCGACCGCGACGCGCAGCGGCGTGTGGCGCGTCGCCGGATCGGCGAGATGCGCGCCGATCGCCTCCATCACCTCGCGCTGCCAGATCCTCGGCCCCGCGACGCCGCTCAGCACGCCCTCGCCCCAGGGATAGGCGAACAGCGCATGGCGCAGCGGCGAGAAGGAGAAGCCGGCGACGATCTCGGGCAGCGCGGCGCTCACCCTTCTCCCCCTTCCGGCAAGGGAGGGGAGGGCAACCCGCCTTCGCGCGCCGCCTCATGCTCGATCAGCCGCGCGCGCGCCGCGGCGATGCGCTGGGCGAGGTCGGCGGTAAGGCCGATCTCGCTGCGCTCGCGCCACAGGTCCGGCCGCCGGTTCTTGAGCCAGAACATCGCGGCGGAAACGTCGGGCGGATAGCGTTCGGTATAGGGCGTCTGCCGCACCTCGCCGGCCACGGTGTGGATCTTCACCGCCTCGTGCGAATAGCCGATGGCGCGGCGATAGAGCGCCTGCTCCACCCGCGCGTCGGCCGCCTCCTTGCCGATCGCCATCGCCGCGGCGAAGGCGGGATGGCGCAGCTTCCACCGATAGATGCAGCGCACCGATATGTCGAAGAAGCCGGCCATCTCCTCGTCGGTCAGCCCGAGCGCGGCCAGCCGCCGTGCCTGCTCGACATAGCTGGCGCGCCATTTCGGCGGGTTCTTCGCGGGCCCGGGCGGGCATCCGCGCGGGCTGCCCGGTGTTTCCTCGCCGCTCACGGCTGCCCCCCTTCCTCGCCTTGGCGGGGCGGAGAAACGGTGGCCCCCGCGCGCGCGGCCTTGCCGTTGCCCAGCACGGTCGCCACCACATCGCCTCGCAGCTTCAGCCGCACGCCGTTGCCGAGCTTCACCGTGTCGCATCCGAATCGGGCCGCGATCGTCACCGCCGGTTCATGCGCCATCATCGCCGCGCGCGCCTCCTCCGCATCGATCGGGGAAACGCGCTCGCGGTAGCGGCGGATGGCATGGTCGCTCACGTGCATGGCGGCATAATGGTCCCGCCGCCGGGATTGCCGCCAGATTGCCCTCGGGGGCCGCGGCGGTATCGCCGGCCATGGCGGTGCGGGGCCTGCTGTGCCAAAACGCCGGCCGTCGGCCGCGACGGCCGTCCGCTACGCCTGCCCTCTCGCCTCTGCACGGGCCTGTCGCATTTCGGCCGCGCCGGCATCCCGAATTGCGCCGCTTCGGAAAGGTTCGGCCCCGCCCGGCGATCCCCTGCCGCGTTCGTGCGTTGGGCGGGCATGATCCGCCTGTTCCATGTCAGCGATCTCCATTTCGGCTGTGAGGATCGCGCGGCGCTGGATTGGTTCCGGGCCCGCGCGCGGGCCGAGCGGCCCGATGCGGTGATCATGACCGGCGATCTCACCATGCGCGCGCGCTCGCGCGAGTTCGCCGCCGCCGCGCGCTGGCTGAAATCGCTCGGCCTGCCGGTGACGGTGGAGGCCGGCAACCACGATCTGCCCTATTTCGATCCGCTCGCCCGCCTCCTGGCGCCCTATGCGCGCGTCCGCGCACTCGAGCGGATGATCGAGACGCCGCTCGCGGTGAAGGGCGTCACCGTCGTTCCGCTCAAGACGACGGCGCGCGCCCAGCTCCGCCTCAACTGGTCGAAAGGCCATGTCAGCGCAGCCGCGCTGCGTCGCGCGCTGGCGCTTGTCGTGGCCGCGCGCGACCGGGCGGCGGGGGAGGGCGAGGGGCTGATCCTCGTCGCGGCCCATCATCCGCTGGTGGAGGTCGGCACACGCGCGCACGGGCGCACCCGCGGCGGCGGCGAGGCGCTGGCGGCGCTGGCCGCGGCCGGCGTCCACGCGGTGCTCACCGGCCATGTCCACGATCCCTTCGATCTGCCGTTCGAGGCCGCCGGTCGGACCGTGCGGCTGATCGGCGCCGGCACGCTTTCGCAGCGCGTCCGCGCCGCGCCGCCTTCGTTCAACGAGATCCGCATCGAAGGCCGGCGGATCGCGGTGCTCGCGCGCCGGCTGGGCGAGGAGGACGCGCCGCCGGGGGGGTAGGCCGCGCATCCCGGTCGGCCGGCATGGACGCGCCCGGCCGGGGCTGCTACGCGGCTGCCACGCCGGCAGGAATCCTTGCGCGCCGGCGGCCGGGGGACAGTGCGCGCTCCCGCCTCCAGGGGGAGCCTGGCCGTGAAGCTCGATCTCGATCCTTTCCCGCATCGCCTGGCGTTCGTCCGCGCGCATGCGACGCTGCGGGCCGGCTGTGCGTTCATGATCCGCCATGCCGGCGATCGCGCCGGCGCGGAGCATGGGCTGCCGGCATTCGCCCACAGCCGGCTGGTCGGCAATCGCCTGCGGGAGCTCGATCGCTTCCTTTCGGTGTTGATCGAGGAGGGCTGCCGCTGCCTCGGCGATGCGCGGCATGATGCCCGCGCCTTCGCGCGGCTGCGCAACACGCCCTACAAGCTGCGTCTCCTCGAGGCGATGCTCGGCCGGCCGAGCGGGGACAAGGCGCGGCTGCGTGCGATCGGCCGCGTCGGCGCCTGCCTCTGCCATTGCGCCGGCACGATCCGCCGGCCGGGCCTCGGCGAGGACGTGCGGCTGGCGGGCGGCGCGGTGGGCGCGGACGCTATTCCGGCGGAGGCCTGCGCGCGGCTCGATCTGCCGCCGCGCGCCATCCGGTCGATCTCGGATTTCTACCGGACGATCGGCGATCGCCTGCTCGTCGCGGCGCTCCGCCGCCCGCCGCGCCTTGACTTTCCGGCCCCGGAGGCCCATCTCACGAGGGCTAACGTCGCCTGCGACGGAATTTGACGCTTTTAGGGCCGATCCTTCCATTCCTGTGCTGCCAGCTCCTCCGGCGCTCGTGCCGGCGGGTCATCGTTTTCACGAAAGCAAGAGGAAACGTCCCATGCCGATCGGCACCGTCAAATTCTTCAATACCGACAAGGGCTACGGCTTCATCGCCCCCGAAACGGGCGGCAATGACAGCTTCGTCCACATCAGCGCGGTCCAGAGCTCCGGCATGGCGACGCTCAACAAGGATCAGCGCGTCAGCTACGATGTCGAGACGGATCGGCGCGGCAAGCAGTCCGCCGTCAATCTCCAGGCGCTTTAGCATCATGGCCGGAGAGGGTCGCCGATCCTTTCCGGTGCGATCGGGAATGCCCGCCGGGCGCTTCCCCGCTGCCGGGCTCCGCGGGGCCCGGCGTCGCTTCGCGCGGCGGGCCGGGACGGATGCCGTCCTCTCTCCGCGGTCGGCGTATCCTGCTGCGGCCGGCGATCCTCGCGATTGCGGCGCGGCGGCGGAACGCCTTTTTCTTCCATCATCATGCGCGCTCCAGCGAGGGCGCGCCAGGACCATCATGTATTTCAAGACTCTTCATTCCGACCTTCCTTCCCCGTCTCTCTCCCCTTCCCCTCCCAGGCAGCAGCCGCCCCGCGGCACGCTGTCCCGGCGGGAACTGCAGCGCATCGTCGCCCGCATGATCGGCTGACGCCGTCGCCCGGCCCTTCCTCCGCAGCCCAGGAGCACGCCATGCCCGCCAACAAGGATTTCTATCTCGCCCGCGCCGCCGAAAGCGCGCGCGACGCGGCGGAAACCGTCCTGCCGAACGTGCGCGAGCGCTGCCTGCGCGCGGAGGCAGCCTGGCGCGCGATGGCCGAGCGCATGGTGAAGAGCGAGGCCGAGAGGAAGCGCGAAGCCGCCCGGGCGGCAGAGGCATGAGGCGCACCGGCAACCCCTTCCGCAACCGCGCGGCCGCCTTCCGCCTGTCCCCCGAGGAAGCCGAGCGCCAGGGCCGCGTCTCGCGGCTGGCATTCGATACGCTCGGCGCAGCCGAGGCGATTGCCTTCCTCAACGGACATGACGACGCCCTCGGCGGCCGTCCGCTCGATCTCGCCGTCCGCAGCGAGGCCGGCATAGCCGCCGTCGCCCAGGCGCTCGCCGATCGCAAGCACTAGCCGCACCGCGCGCTAGCCGCGCAGCGTCACGCGCTCCTCTTCGTCCATGTCCAGGCGCCGATCGATCTCTTCGGCGATCGCATCGAGCTGCTCGAACGAGGCGATGAGTTCCATCGTCCCGCCATCCTGAAGCGTGAAGCCGATCCGGTAATGATCGCCGTTCGGCGTGATCGTGAAGCGGGCGAGCGGTGCGTTCATATATGTTCTCCAGGGGAATGGAACGGGGTCGTTGGTGCCGCTAGGCCTCGGCCTTCATGTGCACCGGCGCGAGGTAGAGCAGGTTGCGCGTCAGACGGGCCAGGCCCTCGTCGTCGCCGGCTTCGATCGTCTCGGCGATCAGCGCCCACATCTGCGCCGAATGGGTGCAGCGCTGGCGGATCCGCGGCTCGTCGGCGGTCAGCGCCAGCTCCGCGGCCCAGCAGGACCAGCGGCGATAGAAGCGCGCATGCGCGGGAAGGACGCCCGAATCCATCGCATCCTCACGTCCGCGCCGGTGCGCCGCGGCCGATCATGCCGCGCGCGGCCGGTCCAGGCCGGCGCCTGCCGTGGCAAAACAGGGAAGCGGACATGGGCGGTCTCCCATTGGGCAAGCGGGAGCACGACCTGGTCTCTCGGTCGCCGGCGGCCTGCACGGGGATTGGCCGGCGATCCGGCAAGCCTACACGGGCAGGTCTGCGATAGCGAGCGCCAAGTGACGCCGCCTTCCGCCGCGGCGGCGGACGGCCCGTCCGAAATCCCGCCACACTTGTCACTCCCGTCGCGCCCGTCGCGCGGCCTATGGCCTTTTCCGCGGCCGTGAAATGGCCGCGAACGGGAGCGGACGATGACGATCTTCTCGGCGGCGGGCGAGGCGGACAGCGGCCGGTGCGAGGCAGGCGCGGCCGGCCGGCTGGCACTCGCTGCCTCGCCGGTCTTCGCGCTGATGGCCCTCGTCTCGGCGCAGGATGCGCCCCGCCACGCGCTCTGCTCGGCACAATCCGCCCTCCTCCCGGTCGACGGCATGACCGCGATGTACCTGCTGATGAGCCTCTTCCACCTGGCGCCCTGGCTGGGGCTGGCGCGCCGCAGCCGGGCCATGCGGCCCCACGATCAGGAAAGGAGATCTTCCCCATGAACGAGGCCGCTCTCGATCATCCCGTCGTTCCGCGCGCGGCGTGGCTGGAGGCGCGCAAGGCGCTGCTCGAGAAGGAGCGCGCGATGACGCACGCGCTCGATGCCCTGCGCGCCGAGCGGCGGCGCCTGCCCTGGGTCCGCATCGAGAAGCCCTATGCCTTTGCCGGGCCGGACGGGCCGCTGACGCTCGGCGATCTCTTTCGCGGCCGAAGCCAGCTCGCCATCTATCATTTCATGCTGACGCCCGGATCGGATCAAGTCTGTCCCGGCTGCGCCTTCACCGTCGATCATGTCGATGCCGCGCGCCGCCATTTCGAGCAGGCGGATCTCGCTTTCGCCGCCGTCTCGCGCGCGCCCGTCGAACGGATCGAGGCGGTGAAGCGGCGGATGGGCTGGGCTTTTCCCTGGGTCTCCTCGGGCGATGGCGATTTCAACTATGATTTCGCCGTCTCCTTCACCGAGGAGGATCGCGCCGCCGGCCGCGCGCTCTACAATTACGGCATCACCCGGATCGAGCGCAGTCCGGACATGTTCGGCGTCAGCGTCTTCGTGCGGGATGGTGGGGAGATCTTCCACAGCTACTCCGCCTATCATCGCGGTACGGAGCTGCTGATGGGCGCCTTCAACTGGCTCGATCTCGCGCCCCGGGGCCGCAACGAGGCCGCCGGCACGATGAGCTGGGTGCGGCTCGCCGATCAATATTGAGCGGGCGCCGCCTGGCGAGCGGGCTCGTCCGGCACCTCGCCCGCGCGGGGCAGCGCCGCGATGAGCGCCGCGATCCGCTCCGCGTCCCCGGCGCTCACCGGATTGTAGACGATCATGCTGAGATCGCGCCGGCCGTCCACCGCGAAGGCCGACAGTTCGAAGCGGAGCGGCCCGAGCACCGGGTGGCGCAGCAGCTTCGTGCCATCGCCGCCGTGGCCGTGCACCTCGTTCTCACGCCACATCGCGTCGAATTCCGGGCTCTGCCGGGAGAGCTCGTCGACGATCGACTGCACCTCCGCCGAGGCGCCGGCGCGCGCCACGTCCAGCCGGAAGGCGCCGATCACGAGCCGTGCCGCGCCTTCCCAGTCGCATTGCACGGCGCGGGCATCGGGATCGAGGAACAGGAAGCGCAGCACGTTGCGCTGCCCCGGCGGCATCAGCGCATAATCGTTCACCGCCACCGTCGCCGCCCGGTTCCAGGCGATGACGTCCCACGTCGCGGTGCGGATCAGCGCCGGGCTCGGCTCCAGCGCGTCGAGCACACGCTGCAGGCGCGGCGAGACGCGCTCGCCCCCGCGGTAGCGCGCGCTGGGCGGATGTCCGAGCGCGAGCAGGAACAGATGCTCGCGCTCGATATCGGTCAGCATCAGCGCCGAGGCGATCCGATCGAGCACGTCGGCGGAGGGGGCGCCGCCGCGGCCCTGCTCGAGCCAGCTGTACCAGGTCGGGCTGATGTTGGCGCGCTGCGCCACCTCCTCGCGCCGGAGCCCCGGCGTGCGCCGCCGCGTCAGCGGCAGGCCGAACGCGGCGGGATCGAGCTTGCCGCGTCGATCGCGCAGATAGCGGCCAAGGGCGTTGTCGGCAGGGGGGCGAGCGGCCATGCTGGTAGCATCCATACCACGATAAGGTCCCTACTTTAACAGGATGGCTTTCGCCACGACATGCGTCTCCCCTGAATTGTGGAGGATCTTGTCATGCGGATATTCGTGACGGGCGCGACCGGTTTCATCGGCGCGGAGGTGACGCGCGAGCTGCTCGCCGCCGGGCACCGGGTGCTCGGCCTCGCCCGCTCGCCGGCGGGCGTCGCGGCGCTCGCCGCGCTCGGCGCCGAGGTTCATGAGGGAAGGATCGAGGATGTCGAGGGCCTGCGCGCCGCCGCGGCCGGCGCCGATGGCGTCATCCATCTCGCCTTCAACCACGATTTCTCGCGCTTCGCGCAGAATTGCGAGGATGATCGCCGCGTCGTCGCGGCGCTCGGCGCAGCGCTCGCCGGCTCCGGCCGGCCGTTGATCGTCACTTCGGGCACGGCGGCCGCGGACCATGCGCCCGGCCAGCCGGCGCGGGAGGAGGATCCGGCGCAGAGTGCCGCGGTGATGCCGCGCGCGGCTACGGAAGAGGCGGCGGCCGCCGCCGCAGCCGGAGGAGTGGCCCTGTCGGTCGTGCGCCTGCCGCAGGTCCACGACACGCGGCGGCAGGGCCTCATCACGCCGGCGATCGCGATCGCGCGCGAGAAAGGGGTGGTTGCCTATGTCGGCGACGGGCGCAACCGCTGGCCGGCCGCGCACCTCCTCGATGTCGCCCGGCTCTATCGGCTCGCGATCGAGCGCGCCGCACCGGACGCGGTCTATCATGCCGTGGCCGAGGAAGGCATCGCCATGCGCGCGATCGCCGAGACGATCGGGCGGCGCCTCGGCCTGCCGACCGCCTCGCTCTCCGCCGAGGACGCGGGCGCCCATTTCGGCTGGCTCGCCCGGCTGATGACGGCGGATCTGCCCGCCTCGAGCGATCGGACGCGCCGGCTGCTCGACTGGCAGCCGGCCGGCCGCGGCCTGATCGCCGATCTCGAGGAGCTGGAGGTCGCCGATCCGGCTGAAGCCTGAGCGATCGGGAGCGGGTGCGGCCCGCGCGCCGTGCCCGCGCTCCGTTTCGCCGCCCTGCTGCTTTCCGGCCGCCGATCGCGTAACGCCATGCGCAAACCACAAAAAGGTGGCGCAGGCATGGCAGGTAAAGAGGGGATCAGGATCATTCCCCGGGGAACGCCCGAATCGAAAGGGTTCGTCGCGGATGTGGAAAGGGCGATGGCGATCACGCCCGTGCTCAACCGCCTTACCTATGCCGACACGCAGGAGATCCGATCGCTTTTCGAAGCATTGACAGGAGAGAAGGTCGGCGAGCATTTCCGCCTGATCCCGCCCTTCTACACGGATTGCGGACGCAATATCCGGATCGGCAGCCGCGTCTTCATCAACCAGAACTGCACCTTCTACTCGCTGGCCGAGATCGTCATCGCGGACGATGTCATGATCGGTCCCAATGTCGGCCTGATCACCTCGGAACATCCCGTCGCGCCGTCGCAGCGGCACGCCTGTCTCCTGGGAAAGCCCATCACCGTCGAAAAGGGTGTCTGGATCGCCGCCGGCGCGACCGTGATTGGCGGCGTGACGATCGGCGAGAATTCGGTCGTCGCCGCCGGCTCGGTGGTCACGCGGGACGTTCCGGCGAACATGCTCGTGGCGAGGAATCCCGCGAGGATCGTGCGCTCGATCGCGGAGGAATAGCGGCGGGTGCCGAAAAGGGGATGGGAAGCGCTTGCCGGCTCCGATAAGCCTTGTGCCCATGCGCCTGATCTTCCTCCATGGCCCGCCGGCGTCGGGCAAGCTCACCATCGGCCGCATTCTCGCCGAGCGGACCGGCATGCCGCTCTTTCACAATCATCTGGTGGTGGACGCCGTCGGCGCGGTCTTCCCGTTCGGATCGGCCGAGTTCGTGCGGCTGCGCGAGCAGTTCTGGATGGAGACGATCGCCGCCGCCGCGCGCGCCGGCCGGTCGCTGATCTTCACCTTCGCGCCCGAAGCCACGGTGGCCGCGGATTTCCCGCTGCGGCTCTCGGATCTGGTCACGGGCCTGGGCGGCGAGCTGGTTGCCGTCGCCTTGCGGGTGGATGAGGCCGATCAGGAACGCCGCATCGACAGCCCGGTCCGCGGCGAGTTCGGCAAGCTGCGCTCGGTGGCGCTGCTGCGCGAGCTGCGACCCTCCATGCGGCGCTGCGAAGCGATGATGCCCGAGCCGCGGCTGGTGATCGACACAAGCTCCGTCACCCCTGACGAGGCGGCCGATCTGATCGTCCGGCTGATCGCCGGCTGAAAGGTCCGCAGGCGGCGGCGCTTGCGCCATCGGGATGGAGGGGGAGGGAATTTCGTTGGATGACGCATTGACGGGCCCTTCCCGCTTTTCGCAACAAGGCCGGAAGCGCCGTCAGGCGCCGGTCGTGGTTCGATAGGGAGGCGCGTGTCCGATGTCGTTCAAGGGCGGATGTCGTTGCGGCGCGTGCCGCTATGATCTCGATTTCGCGGTGCTGCCGGCGAGCTATGCGTGCCACTGCCTCGATTGCCAGACGATGACGGGAAGCGCCTGCTCGCTCCACGCGGTCGTCCCCCTGTCGCGCTTCGCGCTCGAGGGCGTGCTGGAGGGCTGGACCCGGATCAACGGCGAAGGCACGCGCACGACGCATCATGTCTGCGCGCGGTGCAAGACGCGGATCCACAGCACGAACGAGGGCCGCCCGGGTCTCGCGATCGTGCGCATGGGAACGCTCGACGACAGCAGGGATATCGTCCCGGTCGTCCACATGTGGACGCGCAGCAAGCAGCCCTGGGTGGGCCTGCCCGCCGACGCCGAGGCCTATGAGCAGGCGATCCCGCCCGATCGCCTGAAGGCCGTCTTCGCGCTCAACCTGGGGTGAGCGGCGGAGCCCGGAGCGTCTGGATCGATGGCGGCCGCAGCATCGTCCGGCGCTTTGCCCTCGCTGATCGCGAGCTCCGGCGAGAATGGCGGGGCATGGGTGGCTTGCCGACCGGCCGGTTCCGATAGATCATCCACCGATACATTGAATGCGGCGTCGGGGGTAACACATGGCAGGTCGGCAAAAGGTCACGCGAGCTTTCCTTTGGCTCGCAGTTCTGGTGGGCGGGCCGCTGCTCGGTGCAAAACTGTTCGATTTGCTAGTGCTCGCTGGCGCTTGGGGTGCCCACCCTCCCGCCTCGCTAGCGATGATGCCTTACGGCAAGGCATGGCCGGTCGATACCGGCGTGTTCTTCATCCCGTTTTCCGCCGCGATGCTGATCGCCGGGTTTGGTGCGCTCGCCGCCGGCTGGCGTACCCCATGGCGATATCGCTGGATGCTGTGCCTTCCGTCGATCGGCATCCTGCTGCTGCTCATCCTAACGGTGGTGGCGTTCTGGCCGATGAACGCGGCGCTCTACTACCATGGCATCCACTCGCCGAAGGATACGATCACCGACGCGCAGTCGATCGCCATCGCGCGGCGCTGGGTCGCGCTGGATTGGTTACGGGTTGCAGGTGCGACCGCCGCGTTTGTTGCGCCGCTGCGAGCGCTGACGCTGCCGTGGCCACAGGATGTCGCGCCGAAAGATCCGCTCATCGTGCGTCTAGCGCTTATGCTTGCCCTCATGGGCGTGGCGGTTTTTGTCGTATGGTTTGTCTCGAACCTATGACGGAGATTAGGGCGAAAGCGGACGTTGACCTAAGCCGATGGCGGCCGTAGCGAGCCCCTCGCGGCGACCACGTTCCCGCCCCCATGCGGGTTTCAAGTCCGGGACGGCCCGGCAGTCCGACGAGGAGGCTGCCGTGGCGTGGGTCTATCTTGTGGTTGCTGGCGTGCTCGAGGTCGTTTGGGCCTTCTGCATGAAGCAGTCGCAGGGGTTCTCGAAACCGGTTCCGGCTTCGATCACGATCGTAACGATGATCGCCAGCTTTGTGCTGCTCTCGATCTCGATGAAATCCCTCCCGCTCGGTACCGCTTACGCGATCTGGACCGGGATCGGCGCGATTGGTGCTTTCGTCGTGGGCGTATTGGTGCTTGGTGAGCAGGCAACCGTGATCCGGATCGGTGCCGCGCTGCTCATCGTGAGCGGGCTGGTGCTCATGAAACTGTCGTCGCCGCCCTGACCAAGAGCTGACAAAGACGTGTCTGCGGGCGTGCCAGCATACGCGAAGGCGAGGCGATGTCTTCCCCTGCTCGCAGCGAGAAGTCGGGGCGGCCCGGCTCCGGCCGAGAGCCGCTCGTGACCGTTCCTGCCGCCGAAGCTCTTGCCGTTCCCGGCCATGCCCGCCTTTGTTCCCACGATGCGGGTTTTCCGCCGGGCGCCTCGTCTGCTATCATCGCCGCCTAGCCGGGAGCGGGGCCGATGCGGTATCTCTTGCGCAAAGCGACGGGTCTGGTGGCGATGGCGCTGGCGATCTCGCCGCAAGTCGCCTCCGCCCAGCGGGCCGGATCGCTCATCGCCGCACGCCCGGTCGAGGGCGCACCCGCCGCCATGCGGGCCTGGCGGGTGGACTATTGGACGACCGGCGAGCGCGATCGGCTGATCCGGGTGACGGGCATGGTGATCGCGCCCCGGGAGCGGTCCGCCGGCGGGCCGCGGCGCGTGATCGCCTGGACGCACGGGCTGATCGGCATCGCGTCGCGCTGCGCGCCTTCGCTCGGCCTCACCAATTTCACGATGATCCCCGCGCTCGAGGATGCGATCCGCCGCGGCTACACCATTGTCGCCCCCGATTATCCGGGGCTGGGATCGGATAGGGTGCACCCCGTGCTGGTCGGCACCAGCGAGGGCAGGTCGGTGCTTGATGCGGTGCGCGCCGCGCGCGCCATTCCGGAGGCCGATGCGGGTTCGCGCTTCGCCGTCTGGGGTGAATCGCAGGGCGGCCACGCCGCGCTCTGGACCGGGCAGCTCTGGCCGGGCTATGCCCGCGACCTGCAGCTCGTCGGGGTCGCCGCCATCGTACCGCCGACGGATCTGGCGCGCAATTTCAGGGAAGGCAGCGATCCGCGCGCACGCGCCTTGCTGACGGCCTATGCCGCGACCAGCTGGTCGCGCCATTATGGCGCGCCGATGTCGACCTTCGGCTCGCGGTCGGTGCAGAATGTCATGATCCGGCTGGCGGACAATAATTGCGTCCAGTTCGATGCCAAGCCGCGGCTCGGCACCATCCTCGGCATCGCCATCGTGCAGCGCGCGATCCGCAATCTCGATCTCGGCGCGAAGCAGCCCTGGGGCCGGCTGATGCGGGAGAACAGCCCGTCGCCGGCGGCCATCCCGGTGCCGGCGCTGGTCGCGACCGGGACGGGCGACACGATCGTCGCGCCGGCGGTGGTGCGGGATTTCGCGCGGCGCGCCTGCGCGAGCGGCAGGACGGTGCGCTATCTTTCGGTGGCGGGCGGCGGGCATGCCACGGTCGCGCGGACGGAGGCACCGACCATCCTCGGCTGGATCGACGCGCGTTTCGCCGGGCAGCGGGCGCCGAGCAGCTGCGGCACGATCTGAATCGCGGCGTGCGCCGCTCTCCCCCTCAGCCCGCGTCCACGACGCGGAAGACCGCGCCGGCGCCGGCATCGCGGACCAGGTCCACGCGCGCGCCGTCCCAATGATAATCGAGATGGCGGCCCTGCACCGGACGCCCGGCGCCGTCCGGGTGGAAGAGCGCCGCGCACTCGCCGCCCGCGTGCCGGATGCTCGGATAGACGAGGCCGTCCGAGCCTGCGGCCCGCAGGCGGGCGCCGAGCTCTTGCGAGGCCGCATAGCTCTCCGCCGCGAGCGCCGGATGCGCGCCCGGCGCCCAGCCCCTGAGATCGTGGAGCCGCGCCTTCACGTCGAGCACGATCTCGCGGAATTGCGAGGTCCAGCCGGGCGCCTCGCCGGTGCGCGCCATGAACCGGGCATGATGGTGGATCGTCTCGAACAGCGCGGTCTCGAAGGCGCGCGCAACGTAGAGCACGCCGTAGCGGCCGTCCGAGAAGCGGCTCGGCCGGTCGGTGCTCGTATGGGTGAAGGGCGCCATCAGATAGGAAGCGCCCGGGCCGCCGACACGGCGCTCCGGCGGCACCAGATCAAGCGTGCCGACGCTTTCCATGATCCGCGGGTTGGTCTTCTGCTCGGCGGAGAGCAGCAGCGGCCAATCCGCCGGATCGGCGATGTCCTCGAAGAGGTCGATCGGCGGAAAGGCGCTGCGGATGATCCGCACCGCGCCCTTCCATTCCACCGCGGCGAGCGGTGGGTCGGCATCGGCGGTCACCAGCCGCCGCGCTCCGCATCGAGATAGCGGCGCACCCGCATGAGATCGGTGAACTCGCCGCCGAGCATGATGTCGAGCGCGCTCTTGCCGGCGAACGCCTCGTTGCGCGCGCGCACCCAGCCATAGGCGCGCTGCGGCTCCTGGAAGATGAGGCGCAGCGCCTTGTGGATGCCGAGCAGGTTGGAAAGCCGCGCCCGCCCGTCGCGCGAGATTCGCCCCGGCCCCTCCGCCTTCCAGCGGCGATAGCTGCGCACCGGCATGTCGAGCAGCACCGCCGCCTGCTCGTCCGTCACCCCCCATTTGCCGAAGAGGGTGAGCGCCGCGCGGAACATGGCCGCGCCTTCCTCCTGGGTGATGGGCGCGGCGCGGAACGCGGGCGCGGCGATGTCGATCGGCTGCAGGGCCAGCATGGTGCTTCTCCAATTGGCACCATATACGCCTAACTCGGCCATTTGGCAAGACGGCGCCGTCATGTACAGCGGCGGGCCGTTGCGGCCTCCCCTCGCCTCCGTTTTTTGTAAAACAGGATAAAATCAGCAACTAAACCACATCAGCTTTGTTCTTGCCTGCGGGGGCGGGGGTGGCGAATCCCTGCCTTGCGGAATCCCGGCGCTTCGTTCTCGCGGGAGGGAGGATGTTGGACGGCCTTGCCATCCTGATCGTGGAGGACGAGCAGCTGCTGGCGATGGATCTCGCCTTCGCGGTCGAGGATCGCGGCGGCGTGGTCGTGGGGCCGGTCGCCAGCGTTGCGGAGGGTATCGCCATCCTCGCCGCGCGGCAGACCGGCTGCGGCGCGCAGGACGGGCCGCCGATGCTGGCGGCGGTGCTCGATGCCAATCTCATCGATCGGGACGTCACACCGCTCGCGCTGCGGCTGATCGAATGCGGCATACCCTTCGTCATCCACAGCGCGATCGGCCTGCCGGAGGCGCTCGCCGCCAGCCATCCCGATCTGCCGCTGGTGCGGAAGCCGGCGAGGCCCGCGGTGGTGCTGGGCGCGCTGGACGCTGCGATCGCGCGCGCGGCTTCGCAGCCGCGTCAGAGGCCCGCGGGCTGCGCCTGATCGAGGTGCAGATAGGCGGGGTCGAAGTCCCCGGCCTTGGCCAGGCCCTGCCAATCGAGGATCTGCACCGAGCGGCGGTTGCGGCGGATGAGGCCCTCCGCATCGAGCGCCTTGAGCACGCGGTTGACGTGCACGGGGGTGAGGCTCACCGCGTCGGATATCCATTCCTGGCTCATCGGCAGCGTATAGTCGGTCCGCGATCCGAGCCCCGCCGCCTCCAGCCGCAGCGCCAGCTCGCACAGCAGATGCGCGATGCGCGCGCGCGCATCGCGGCGGCCGATATTGGTGATCCATTCGCGGAAGATGGATCCTTCCACCAGCGTCTCGTACCACATCGCCATGCCGACCGCCGGCCGCTCGAAGGCGATGGCGCGGATCGCCTCCACCGGCACCAGCGCCACCTCCCCCTCCGTCAGCATCTGCACATTGTGATCGGCGCGCCCGAGCAGCGAATTCTGCAGGTCGATGAGGTCGCCGTTCATGTGCAGCGAGAAGATCTGCTTGCCGCCGTCGCCCACCACCTTCTGGCGATAGGCGAAGCCGCAGATCAAGAGGCAGCAATATTGCGGCCGATCCCCGTCCCACACGACATGGTGGCCGGCTGGCAGGCTGCGCAGCGTATACGGCAGCGCGAGCAGCGCCGCCCGGTCGTCCTCGGAAAACGGCGTCCACAGCTCCAGCTTGCGGATGATCGGCATCAAGGGCGGTGTGGTCGGCTGTTCCAATCGCGTGCTCCCGGGCGGGAGCACGATCCTGTCTCTCAGCCACCGACATGCCGTGCGGAATCGGTAGTGGCGCCGCCTTATAGCGATTTAAAGCGGGAGGCTAACCTTATCGGGCCAAAAATAATGATCCAGGTTAGGAGACGCCCGATCATGCCTCCGGCCAGGCTCTTCCTATCGCGTTACGCCTGCCCGGTGCCGCGGGGTCTTGCCGGCCGGCCGCACCGTCTTCGCGTGCCCGCGCATATTCGCGCCAGCCGAGGCCGACGAGACGGGAGAGGAAAGCGTTCAGTGCCTGGTCGCGGCGGAACGCCTCGCGCCGTATCTCCTCGGCCAGCGCGCTATAATCGTCCCGCACGATCGCGAACGCGGGCGCAGGGGCGGGGCCCTGGATCGCCTGCCGCATTCCCGGTCTGATGGCGTCGCGGGCCGCGGCGGCCTTCACGCGGCGCCAGTGGGGTCTGAGATTGTCCGGCGCGCGCGTCTTCCGGCCCGTCTCCAGGATGGTGATGATCCGCCCGCAGGAGAAGCTTTCCACCCGGATCGTGCCCTTGCGTTCCAGCCGGGCGAGCGTGCGCGGCCCGATCGACGGGTTGGCCGCGCCGAGCAGCCGCATGATCGCGCGGTTGGCCGGCGCGGGCTCGTCATGCTCCGCCGCGAGCGCGACGAGATCGTAGACGGCGCGTTCGCGCGTGGTCAGGCTGGCGAGGGGGGTCATGCATCGTCTCCCGAGAGAAAGAGGTTGCCGTGCGCATCCTCGCGCCAGCGGACGGCGGGGCGGCCCGCGGCGTCGGCGGCGATGCGGCGGTTGTAGCGCTCGGCGAGCGGGCGGGCCGGGGCGTCGTCCGCCGGCCGCGGCATCAGCTCGCGCGCGATCGCGATCAGCTCGCATGCCTTGGGCAGGAAGGGCCTGGCCGTCGCCCAGCGGTGGATCGCGGCCTCGAGCAGCACGGGCGGCATCTCGGCGAGATCGCGCGCGAGCAGCGCCAGCGTTGCGCTATGCGCCTCGATGTCGGTCTGCGAGGTAGGGCGGTAGCGCAGCCCCAGTTCCGAGATCAGCGCCTGGATCCGCGGCGGCACCCGGTTCGGCGAACCCGCCGGGTTCGCCGGCCAGCCGCCGCTGGGCGTCGCGCCACATGTCGAGCGCGGGATCGGGGCGGGGGCCGCGCAGCGCGGGGGCTGCGGCGCTCGGGGCGGGGGCATGTCCATGGTCTCGGGCCTCCTTGCGGGCTCTGAACTGGCGGAGCGGCCCATCGAAATAGGCCAGTGAGGAAATGCGCTCGGCGCTGCGGGCGGCGACGGCGCCGCGGATCGCGGGGATGATCTCGGCCGCCGGATCGAAGCCTTCGGCCAGCCATTGGCGGACCACCGCCTGGGCGCGCAGGATCGCGGCGGGCTCGACATGACGGACCCCGCCGATGCGGCAGAGCTCGGCGGCGAGCGCGATCGCGTCCGCGCCCGCATCATCACCGGCGGCGAATCTTCCTGTCCCTGTCCCTGTCCCTGTCCCTGTCTCTTGGAGCGGCTGTCCTGCAGGACAGGCCTCGTCCGCAGCAGGGGGCGGATCGATCCCGTCGAGCGGCATCGGCCGGGCGCCGCCGGCCACGAAGGCCTTCAGCGTCGGCGCCGGGATCCTGGTGCCGTGGCGCTGGTTGTGCTTGCGGATCCGGGCGACCTCGCTGCGCCAGCGCTGCGTGCGCTTCGCCTGCCAGGCGCTCGCCACCTGCTCGGCGATGACGGGATGGTAGAGCCGCCCGTCGCTGCACAGCCGGAAGCCGCGCAGCGCCGCCTCGCGGTGCCGCCGCCAGGTGCGCGCATCGCGGCCGAGCCCGGCGAGCCGCATCAGCGCGGCGTCATTGTCCGGCAGGCTGCCCGCGGGCAGCTGGTGCCACGCCGCCGCCCACAGCAGCACCGCATACCAGCAGCCTTCCGGCGTTCCCTCCGCCGCCATGCCGCTGTCGCGCAGCCGTGCGACATGGAGCGGCATAAACGGGAAATCACGCAGGTCGCTGTCGGGCGGGGTGAGGGGCGCCGGCGCGCTCACGCCGCATCCTTCTCGCCGAACTTGAGCTTGAGCAGCGCCCGCCGCCGCCGCGCCCGATCGGGCAGCGGGCAGCCGGGCAGGGTGCAATGGATCGCCTCCGGGCTCACCGTCGGGGCGGTGCAGGCGGGGCAGCGGTGCGGGGGGAGTCGAGTCGTCGTCATGCGACCATATCTGCTATAATCGCATACAAGGCGCAAGCGGAAATATGCGAAAATCGCACTTGCCGTTCTGCGCCGATCTGCGATCCTCGCACGGCCATGACACCCGCCGAGATTCGCCAGCGCATGTCCGAACTCGATCTCTCCCTGCGCGAGCTCGCGGGGCTGACGGGCATCGACGAGAACAAGCTCTCCAAGTCGCTCGGCAAGGCCGGGCGGCGCATCACCGTGCCGGAGATGGCGGCGATCGAGGCGGTGCTGGCGCCCCCGGCGGCGGAGCCGCCGGCGCCGGCGCTCCGCTCGATCCCTCTGCTCGGCGCCGTGCCGGCGGGCGGCTTCCGCGAGGCGGTGCCCGAATCGGGGCGCCGCCACGCCGTCGCCGATCCGGATACGCCGCGCCATGCCTTCGCGCTCGTGGTCAGCGGCGATTCGATGGACCTGATCGCGCCGGAAGGAACGATCGTGGTGATCGATCCCGACGACAAGGCGCTCTGGCCGGGCTGGCGCTATGTCGTGCAGACGGCGGACGGCGAGACCACCTTCAAGGAATATCAGGAAGGCCCGGCGCGGCTCGTGCCCTGCTCGAGCAATCCCGCGCATCGCGAGATACTGCTCGGCACCGAGCCGATCACCATCGTCGGCCGCGTCTTCTCCTACAGCTTCCGCGATCTGCCTCGCCGCCGGCTGTAGGAATCCTTCCTGATCCTCGCCCGAAGGGAGGGCAAGCGGCCATCCCGAAGAGGGCCGGGGCGGCATCCCTCATCTTCCCGAGGCTCTGTCGGGAGGGGGCGGCCATCCGCAGAATGGCGAAAGAAGCGGCGCTCACACCAGGCGACACGCTGGCTGCGGAGTCCTCGCCGCCCCGCGCCTTCGCCGCGCATCCCGAGCCGGCTCCACGATCGTGGCTCGCCCCCCACAGCCGCTCGCGCCGCTACGCCCCTTCCCGCCGCTCGATCTCGGCGGGCACGCTGAGGAAGAAGCGGCCGCCCTCATAGGCGCCGAGGCCGAGCTGCACGGCATCGCGCCGCGCCGCCTCCAGCCGCTCGCGCCAGGGCGCGCGCCCCGCGCCGAACACCGCCACCCTGTACCAGATTCGTCGGTGCACCCTGTCTCTCCCGCAGCCCCGAGTCGCTCTGTGCGCAAAGAGAACATTTGGGGAACATCGGCGCAAGAGAGAAGCGATATGCGAAAATCGCAGTAGACAGTCTTGACGCATAATATGCGATAATCGCATATTGAGGCCGGAGCAGAAGGGGAATCCCATGGTCGCCAGCGAAATCCGGGCGTTGCGCCGTGCGCATGTCGAGCGGGTCGACAGGGCCGCGATGCGCGCCACGCGCCGGTCGTGCGGGCCGGCAGGGATGCCTTTCCCGCTCCAGCATCTCGGCGCCTTCCTTGCAGCGGAAGGCGCCGGGATGCGTCCCTGCTCCGGCGAGCGTCAGTTCGGCATGGGGCCGCGCGCCTATGCCGCCGCCGATCGCGACAGCATCGCGGCCGGCGCGGCGATCGCCCGGCGCCTGCTCGCCGCCATCCGCCGCGGCGAGGATGCCGCGGCCGTCCGCCTCGTCGCGCCCCGCCGGCGCGTCCATCGCAAGGATCCGCCCATGAATGTCGCCTGCCGCCCCTTGTCCGCCATGTCCGTGCCCGCGCTCGTCGCCCATCATGCCGAGCTCGCCCGCGCGCTCGCCGCGCCCGGCGCGGCCGGCGACGATCACGCCGCCCACGCTCTCGATGCGCGCGGGCAGGCCGTCTCGGCCGAACTCGGCGCGCGGCTCCAGGCCTGGCTCGGCGCGGTTCCGGCGGCGGATTTCCTGGGCGCGCTCTAGTGCGACAACGCGCGGAATCGCACCGCGAGCCACGCGGGATCGGCGGCTTTCCGCGATCGTTACGGGGCTAATATCGACAATCGCGATCCGAAAGGCGGAAATTCCTGCCGTTCCGGAGCGTTTCCCCGACTTGCGGGCGTCATCGTCCTTTGCTTAAGCGGCGATGGGGCATTGAGGGGGTAGAGCGTGTTCGATCGATTCGAACCCGGCCGAGCGCTGCGCATTGCGGATCGCAGCCGCGCGCGCGGCATCGGCCGGCGCATGCCCGCCTCCCGGCCCTGACCTTGCCCATCCATCCCTCATCTCCGCGCGCTGCGCCGAGCCTCTCCTTCAGGATCGCACCATGGCCACCTTCACCGGAACCGCCGGCAACGACACGATCAGCGGCACCACGGGCGCCGACACCATCAACGGCCTCGGCGGCGACGACACGCTGAGCGGGCTTGCCGGCAACGACACGATCGACGGCGGCGACGGCAGCGACACGATCGATGGCGGCGCGGGCACGAACACGCTGAAGGGCGGGATCGGGATCGACAAGATCACCAGCAACGGCGTGGACGACATCATCGACGGTGGCGACGGCAACGACACGATCAGCTTCACGAGCGCCGCGACCATCGGTGCGCTGGTGCAGGGCGGCGCCGGCACGGACAGCCTCGTCTTCAACAGCGCCAAGTTCGACGCCACCTCTGGCAGCGCGAGCTTCACCGGGTTCGAGAGCGTCAGCGGCACGCTGATCGGAAGCACGGGCAACGACGTGCTCGATCTCAGCAGCCTTTCGAGCGTGACCGGCTTGCTCTCCATCTGGGGCGCGAACGGCAATGACAGGATCATCGGCGGCGCGGAAAAGGACGATATCGAGGGGGGCGCCGGCGATGACATCATCTATGGCGGCGCGGGCGACGATACGCTCAATGGAAACGGCAGTGGCACGCACGGCGGAACCAACCTTCTCTATGGCGGCGACGGCAATGATCGCATCGAAGGCGGTGGCTACGTCACCATCGATGCGGGCAGCGGCAATGATTATGTCTATCTGACCGACACGGCCATTCTCTCTGGAACGCTGCAGGGCGGCGCCGGCATAGACACGCTCGAGAGCGATTATCAGACCAATTATATGAGCCAATTTTCCGGCACGGTGATCATCGCCGGGTTCGAAACCGTGTCGGGTGCCTTCAACGGAAGTGCCGGCGATGATGTGCTCGATCTGAGCGGGGCGGGCGGGACGGTGGCGATCACCGGCGGTGCCGGCGCGGACAGCCTCACCGGAACCAGCGGAGACGATATTCTCGCTGGCGGGGACGGGGCGGATTCGCTGAGCGGTGGCGCCGGCAATGACGAGCTCGATGGCGGGGCGGGCAACGACACGCTGGTCGGCGGCCTCGGCAGCGATTGGCTCTATGGCGGCACCGGCACGAACGTCCTGAAGGGCGGCGACGGCGGCGACTCGCTGTACGTCCAGGGTATGTCCGATGACGTCGACGGCGGCGCCGGCAACGACTATGTCCAGGTCGAGGGGCTTGGCGTCGTCGGCCATCTCGATGGCGGCGCGGGCACGGACACGCTGCAGCTCGGCGGCACATTCGGCACCGTCGCCGGTGCCACCACCATCACGGGCTTCGAGAATGTGGACGGCAGCATCTCCGGCGGCGCCGGCAACGACATCCTCGATCTTGGCACGCTGATCGCGGCCGGATCGCTGCAGATCCTGGGTAAAGACGGCGACGACGCCATCACGGGTGGCTCGGAACAGGACACGATCGACGGCGGCATCGGCAGCGACGTACTGAAAGGCGGTGCCGGGGACGACACGCTCTATGGCGGATCGGGCGTTGGCACCGACATGCTTTATGGCGGCGATGGGTATGACAGCCTCTCCGGGAATGGCAGGCTTTATGGCGGCGCCGGCGGTGATTATCTCGAAGGTACGGGAACGCTGAGCGGCGACGAAGGCAACGATGTCATTTCGGGCCGCTTCGGCGATGCTCTCTATGGCGGCGACGGGAATGACACGATCACCCAGGTGTTCGGGGCGACGCTGGTCTATGCGGGCGAGGGTGATGACAGCGTCGAACTAGTGAAGATCGCCGGCGTCGTGGATGGTGGCATAGGCACCGATGTGCTGCAGGCGGAGGGGCTTCAGTTCAGTGGCCATGCAGCACTATCGGGTTTCGAAACCATCTATGCCCAAAGCATGTACGGCAGCACCGGCGACGACAGTTTGGACCTCACTGGACTTAACGCACCGAGCCTTGCAACCTATGCGGTGACAGTCGAAGCAGATGCGGGCAACGACACCATTCTCGGGGGCATCGAGAAAGACACGCTGTCCGGCGGTCTGGGAAATGACATTCTGTACGGCGGCGCGGGCGATGACAGCCTGGATGCGGGCGGCGGCATCGATGGTGTTTATGGGGGTGCCGGCAAGGACGAGCTCTATGTAATCGGCACGACGGGCGCCACGGCCGATGGCGGCGATGGCGATGACGTGATCAACCTCGCGGACGTCGGCGGAGCGGTTTACGGTGGCGCCGGCGTCGATCGATTGGATCTGAGCGGTGCTTTCGGGCCTATGTCGGGAAGCGCCGTCTTTTCCGGAATCGAACGCGTTGCCGGCACGCTCTCCGGAACGGGTGGTAACGATGTGCTCGATCTTTCCGATCTGACGGCGGCAACGATCGCGGCCGACCTGATCGAGGCCGCCGGTGATTCCGGCAACGATCTGATGACCGGCGGGATCGAGAAGGATCATTTTTCCGGCGACCAAGGAAACGATATCCTGTCCGGCGGAGGCGGGGACGACATACTCTACAGCGGCGCAGGCACGAACATTTTAGCTGGCGGCGCAGGCGCGGACATCCTCTGGGCCGAGGGCGTCGACGATATGGTCGACGGCGGCGACGGCAATGACACTATCGTTATCAGTGGGACGATCGGGGGCATCGTAAAAGGCGGCGCCGGCACCAACGGCCTTGGACTTCAGGGTTCCTTCGACGCGACATCGGGCAGCGCCACATTCGAGGGCTTTGCCACCGTCGATGGGTTTCTGGACGGATCGACTGGCGACGACGTCCTCGATCTATCGACGCTGACGGCGGTCAATGTGGATAAGAGCATCCTGATCCATGGGTATAGCGGCAATGACATCATTGCAGGCGGTACCGAAACCGATGAGATCTACGGTGATGACGGTAATGACCTGATTGCTGGCGGTGGCGGGAACGACCAGCTCGATGGCGGTACCGGCGTCGACCTCGTCAGCTACGCCAGCGCGGTGGCTGCGGTTGTCGTTAATCTCGCCGCCGGCACGGCGACCGGCGGCGCGGGCAGCGATACGCTGGCCGGCTTCGAGAACATCCTCGGCTCCGCCTTCAACGACACGCTCACCGGCGATGCCGGCGCGAACGTCATCGAAGGCGGCGCGGGCAATGACCGGCTCGATGGCGGCGACGGTATCGATACGGCGAGCTATGCGGGCGCCGCGGCGGGCGTGACGGTGAGCCTCGCGCTTGGCGTGGCGCAGAATACGATCGGCGCCGGCACGGACACGCTCGCCCATTTCGAGAATCTGCTGGGCTCGGCCTTCGCCGATACGCTGACCGGCGATGCCGGCGCGAACGGCCTGTATGGCGGCGCGGGCGACGACCTGCTCGATGGCGGCGCGGGCAGCGATGCGCTCGACGGCGGCGCGGGCAGCGACACGGCGAGCTTCGCCTCGGCGGCGGCGGGCGTTGTCGCGAATCTCGCGGCGGGCACGGCGAGCGTCGGCGGCGATCTCGATACGCTGGTCGCCATCGAGAATCTCGCGGGCTCGGCCTTCGCCGACACGCTGACCGGCGATGCCAATGCGAACCGCCTGTCGGGCGGCGCGGGCGACGATGTGCTGACCGGCGGCGACGGCGACGACGTGCTGCAGGGCGGCGCCGGCGCCGACAGGCTGGACGGCGGCGCGGGGCTGGACGTTGCGAGCTATGCCGACGCATCGGCCGCGATCGGCCTGAACCTCGCGACCGGCGTCCTCACCGGCGGCGGGGCGATCGGCGCGGACATGTTGGTCGGCATCGAGGGCGTGATCGGCACGGCGTTCGACGACATCCTGACCGGGAGCGCCGGCGACAATCTGCTCGACGGCGGCGCGGGCAACGACACGCTGAGCGGCGGGCTTGGCAATGACCTGTTGGCGGGCGGCCTCGGCAACGATCTGATCGACGGCGGCTCGGGGCTGGACACGGTGAGCTATGCCGATGCCGGCGCGGGCATCCTGCTGAACCTCGTCAGCACGACCTATCAGGCGACCGGCGGCGCAGGCACGGACATCGTGCGCAATGTCGAGAATGTGATCGGCTCGGCCTTTGCCGACACGCTGACGGGCAACCAGTTCGCGAACATCCTGACCGGCGGGGCGGGGGACGACGTGCTGGACGGCGGCCTCGGCAACGATCTGCTTTACGGCGGCGAGGGCATCGACACCGCCTCCTACGCGCGGGCGACGGGCGCCGTGCGCGCGAACCTGACGCTCGCCACCGCCCAATCGACCATCTCGGCGGGCTCGGACACGCTGTCGGGGATCGAGAACCTGACCGGCGGCGCCTATGACGACCAGCTCACCGGCGATGCGGGCAACAATGTCCTCACCGGCAATGCCGGCAACGACACGCTGGTCGGCAGTCTCGGCGACGACACGCTCAACGGCGGCGCCGGGATTGATACGGCGAGCTATGTGAACGCGGCCGCGGGGGTGACGATCAGCCTCGCGCTGACCACGGCGCAGGACACGCATGGCGCTGGGATCGATAGCTTCCTCTCGATCGAGAATGTGATCGGCTCGGCTTATGACGATGTGATCACCGGCTCCGCGCAGGTGAACGTCATCAACGGCGGCACCGGCAACGACGCGATCGATGCGGGTTCGGCCAACGACACGGTCGACGGCGGCTACGGCAACGACACGCTGAAGGGCGCTGGCGGGGATGATATCCTGATCGGCAATGTCGGCACGGATACGCTGATCGGCGGCGGTGGTGCCGATACGCTGACCGGCGGCACGCAGGCGGACAGGTTCGTCTACGCCGCGGTCGGCGACAGCACGGTCGCAGCGTCGGACCGCATCACCGACTTCGCATCGGGCGACATACTCGACGTCTCGGCGATCGATGCGAACAGCACCGTCGGCGGCAACCAGGCGTTCGTTCTGGCGGCGGCCTTCACCCATACGGCCGGCCAGTTCACGCTCGCTTATGATGCGGGGACGAACACCACGACCGCGCTGTTCGATACCAATGGCGATGCCAATGCCGACATGGCGATCCTGTTCACCGGCGACGTAACGACGCTGACATCGACTTGGCTGCTGTGATGCGCATCAACACCTCTGTCCTCTGGCCGCTCGATTTCTGGAGATAGTGACTTGGCAACGATCAACGGCACCGCGGATAGCGAATCGCTCGATGGCACGAACTCCGCCGACATCATCCATGGCTATGGCGGTCAGGACGGGATCAACGGCTGTGGTGGCAACGATCAGATCTATGGCGGCGATGACAATGATCTGATCGACGACGGTGCCGGAGACGACATACTCTATGGCGATGCCGGCGACGACAGCATCATCATCGGTGCTGGCACGGACCTTGTCTACGGAGGCGATGGCGACGACACCGTGCTCGTCAACCCTGGCACCATTGCCGGAGAGGGTTTTTACGGCGGCTTTGGCTTCGATCTCATTGACATTTCCTGGTTCACCGGCCCGGTCGACCTGTCTGTGATGACGCTCAAGGACGTCGAGGGCGTCTTCGCCGGGGCGGACGGAATCAGCCTGACCGCGGCGCAACTCGGTGGCCTCAGCTATATCTACACCTATGCCGGTACGGTTTCGCTGACCACGGGAGGGCTGGCGGACCTTACCGGCGCCCGCATCAATGCGCTCACCTTCAACCTCAATGATGTCGGCAACACGCTCGTGCTGACCGGCACGACCTTCACCAACTATTCCCCCCCGACCGGCCCCACCGTCAACGGGGGCAGCGGCGATGATTGGGTCGACGGCAGCGGCTACCAGGATCGCATTTACGGCAATGACGGCCAAGATGCCCTGTTCGGCGACGCCGGAGATGATATCATCAATGGCGGCGCGGCGAACGATATCCTCACTGGGGGGCTCGGCAATGATTTCCTCGACGGCGGGGCTGGGCGTGATACGGTAAGCTATTTCGACGAGAATGCCGCCGTCACGGTCAGCCTGGCGCTGACGGGGCAGCAGAACACTGGCGGCGCCGGCCTCGACGCCCTCGCCAATTTCGAGAATCTGCAGGGCTCGAGCTACAACGACGTGCTGACCGGCGATGCCGGCCTCAACTATCTGTGGGGTGACGCCGGCAACGATCTGCTGGATGGCGGGCTCGGCGACGACGTGCTCGACGGGCGCAGCGGCATCGACACGGCGAGCTATGCGTCCGCGGCGGCGGGCGTAATCGTCGATCTTGCGCTCGGCGCGGCGAGCGGCGGCGCGGGATCCGATCAACTCCTCAACATCGAGAATGTGATCGGATCGGCCTTTACCGACACGCTGACCGGAGATGCCAAGGCGAACAGCCTGACCGGTGGCGACGGCGACGACATGCTGATCGGCGGCGCAGGCAACGACGCGCTCTATGGCGGCGATGGCATCGACACGGGCTCCTTCGCCGGCGCGTCTGCCGCGGTGGCGGCGAGCCTCGCGGCTGGCACGGCGACGGGCGGTGCCGGCAGCGACACGCTGAGCGGCATCGAAAATCTCGTCGGTACCTCGTTCAACGATATTTTGACCGGCGATGCGAACGCCAATGTGATCGACGGCGGCGCGGGCAATGACGTGCTGAGCGGCGGCGACGGGGTCGATACCGCCAGCTACGCCTCGGCGGGCGCGGGCGTGACGGTGAGCTTGGCCGTCACTGTGGCGCAGGCGACCGGCGGCGCGGGCACTGATACGATTTCCGGCTTCGAGGATTTGATCGGCTCGGCCTTCGCCGATCTGTTGATCGGCGATGCGGGCGCGAACCGGCTGACTGGCGGAAACGGTGATGATGTGCTGATCGGAGGCCCCGGCGACACGTTTGACGGAGGCGCCGGCATCGACACGGTCGTTTATACCGGTTTGCCGGCCTTTTTCACGGTGGATCTTTCGCTTTCGGGCCCGCAGAATCTAGGGTCGGGACCCATAAACAGGATTCCCTTGGCGTCGGGAATGTGATTCAGCCTCCTGATTGATCGGGAGCGTGCGTTGTCGGGCGAGTTTTGGTTGAGCGACGGGCAGTGGGCGCGGCTACGGC
>Ga0180222_1001196_pt1 | contig 29017 bp, 27 predicted proteins | sample eDN5th37CKraftOP_FD_151336 | JGI IMG/M metagenome (GOLD analysis project Ga0180222, IMG submission 151336) | Enriched Organic Plus compost microbial communities from Emeryville, California, USA - eDNA 5th pass 37_C Kraft OP (version 2) (version 2) ...
ACGAGGGAAGTGCCGATGCCTCGGGCGCAAGCGCGTCGCGAGAGCAATCCGGCATGCCGAAAAATCACCCGTGTCATCCCGGGCGAGCGCGAAGCGCGAGACCCGGGATCGTAATCGGCAAAATCCAAACCATCATAGGGATCGAAAGGACCTCACAGTGAACAGAAGAAATTCGAGCCGGCGGAAAGCGACGAAGCAGCAGAAGAACCGGAAGCAGCGTGAAAGTTGGGAAGAGATGCAGGAGCGCGTGAAGCGCGGCGTGCACGACCTCTTCAATTTCTGGCGCATGTGTCCCGAAGTCCCCTGCCGCCGCGCGCAGGCGTGCATCGGCGACCGCGAGCCATGCTTCGCACGGAACTGGCCGCACGTGCCTGAAGCGGAGAAGGTCGGCATGCACGCCGCCGTCCGGGCGCGGCAGAACGGCCTCTCGCCGGAAGAAAGCATGCGTGCATGGGAGGAAGCCGAGCGTGCGTTCCTCGCTGGCGAGCACCTGAAGCTGTTCGGGAAGCAGTCCGTCGATGGTTGAGCGATGCACCATGATTCACCTCTCCCCATCGGAGAGAGGAGAAGTGCGGCCCGCAGGTCGTGTTCTATCCGGTTCAACCCGCCCGTCGCCGAAATACGACGGAAAAATTATTGGCGGGCATCTCAACAATCTCGGCAAGATCGAATCCGCTCGTCGCCGCAAGCTCGATCACCGTCTCCATGTCGCGCAATCCCCAATCCGGATTGCGCGCCTGCAAGCTCAAATCGAACTGTTCGTTGCTCGGCGCCGTGTGCCGGCCGAAGCGCTTGTAAGGCCCGTAAAGAAAGAGCACGCCGCCCGGCACGACTGTCTTCGAGGCGCCGCGCATCAGATCGAGCGTCGCCTGCCACGGCGCGATGTGGATCATGTTGCAGCAGATCAACGCATCGAAGCGCTCGTCCGGCCACGCCCCGCCGACATCGAGCGCGATCGGCGCCCGCACATTGGAAAGCCCCGCGTGCCGGATCCACGCCGCGATCGACGCGAGATGCTCCGCATTGATATCCGTCGGTTGCCAGGCGAGCGAGGGGAGCGCTTCGGCGTAGTGCACGACATGCTGCCCCGTGCCGCTCGCGATCTCGAGCACGAGCCCGCGCTCCGGCAGGAAGCGCCGCAGCACCGCGAGGATCGGCCCCTTATTGCGCTCCGCCGAAGGCGCCGTGAGCCGCCCATCGCCGCTGCGTTCGCCGGTCATCCCGACCATTGCGCCCCCCGTCGATCTCCGATCCTGCGGACCTTTCCTTTCGCTCGCAATGCTGCGGATTGCATTCGGGTCCTACTTGCCGGGCGCCGAGGCGATTCGGAAGTGGGACGCCGACACTGCGAGAGCAGTTGTATGGCTCGTGAATACACTTTATAAGTGTAAATGCTCATGGATATCGACTATGGATTGAGCGAAAATGGTCTGGCTTTGGGGGCTACTGGGGTACAAGCGCCCCGCCGGGGGGGTTCCGGGGTGCGAGGACGATGCCCCGCCGGTAATTGTGCCGCGCGCGGGCAAGACGAAGAACATCACCATCGTCTATCCGTATTACGAGCAACCGCCATTGCTGGAACGCCAACTCGAAAGCTGGCGGAGCTATCCGAAGGAAGTCAAAGACCTGCTGCGCGTCATTATCGTGGACGACGCCTCGCCGGATCATCCCGCGAGGTACGTGCTGGCCAACCAGGGGCTGCCCTTTCCGGTTTCCCTGTTTCAGATCAAACAAAACGTCAAATGGAATCAGCACTCCGCGCGCAACATCGGCATGAAACATGCAGAAGACGGCTTCTGTCTGATCCTCGATATGGATTTGATCGCGCCCGCGGACACGATGCTCGCGCTGATCAGCGGAGCGCACGATCCCGACATCATCTATCGGCTGTCGCGCCGTAAGCATACCGGCGAGAGGATTTACCCGCATCCGAATGCCTGGTTCATGACGCGCGAAATGTTCTGGCGCGTCGGAGGCTACGACGAAGAGCTCGCCGGCATTTGGGGAACGGATGACGATTGGCGGCGGCGGTGCGCAAGAACAGCGACGATTCAAGTGCTTGCGGATGAACTTGTCTGCTACGACGCGACAATAAAAACGCAACGGCAGATGCGCGAGAACCGGGCGTTGAAGAAGAAGATCATTGCCTCGCGCGGCAAGGATTGGCGCCCCAAGGTTCTTTCGTTCGAATATGAACAGACACCATTCTAGGCGCCGCAATGGGGTTACGGACCATGCTTCGGCTCAAACCGTCGTTGCCGCCCGAATGCGCGCGATGGTTCGAAGGAAAGGAGTTCACCAGCGACTGGCTCAGCACCAAGCTGGCAAGCTGGGTGCAGACGCTTTCCGCGCTGCGCGGGACGGCGAGGGCCGTGCTCGACATTGGTTCCTATGAAGGGCGTTCGGCAATCGCGTTTCTTGAGCTGTTTCCGCAAGCATCGGTGACCTCGATCGACCTCTTCGACTCAACCGAAGTCGAGGCGAGGTTCGATCGAAATCTGGCTCCGTATGGAGAACGGATCGTCAAGATCAAGAGTCGTGCCGTTCCAGCACTCGACCGCCTTCGCTCCGAACGCCAATCGTTTGACGCGATTTATCTCGACGCCGGCAAGCGCCGCGATGAAACGTTGGCCCAATCCACCCTTGCCTGGCCCCTCCTGCGAACGGGAGGGATATTGATCTGGGACGACCTCGTCTGGAAGCCCCATCTTCCGGACGACCGGCGTCCAGGGCCCGGTATCGAGCTGTTCGCGAAAATGTTCGCCGGTTGTCTTGAAGAATTGCATCGCGATAAGCAACTGATCGTTCGCAAGACGAGCGATTGGCCCGGAGCTTGACAGGACAAGCTCTATTTTCTCGGCGCCGCTAAGTGAATGCCATACCCGTATGCGACGGCGGGGCACATCACGATTGCCGCCCGCCGCGCGCCGTGCTCAATAGCCGAAAATTCGCACACAGAGGGAGATCGGAAATGGCCCAGAACACACAGAAGATAGGCTGGATCGGCGCAGGCCGGATGGGCTATGCCATGGCCGAGCGCTTGGCGAAAGCCGGCTTCGACATCTCCGTCTGGAACCGTACCCGCGCGAAAGCCGAGCCGCTCGCGCAAAAAGGCGCGAAGGTCGTCAATCATCTCGCCGATCTCGCCGGCCGCGACGTGATCTTCTCCATCGTCTCCACCGGCAAGGACCTGAAGGAGGTCTATTTCGGCAAGGACGGCGTGGTGACGAAGGCAAACGGCAAGGTGCCACCGATCTTCGTCGATTGTTCCACCATCGCCGTCGAGGATTCCGCCGAGATCCGGAAAAAGCTGAAGGAGGCGGGCGCCGATTTCATCGCTTCGCCGATCTCCGGCAACGCCAAGGTGATCAAGGCGGGGAAGCTCTCCTCCGTCGTCTCCGGCGCCGAGCCCGCCTTCCGCAAGGTCGAGGACATGATCAAGGCATTCTCGCCGAACGGCGTCTCCTACGTGGGCGAGGGCGAGCTCGCCCGCATCTGCAAGATCGCCCACAACGTCATGCTCGGCGTCGTGATTGAGAACCTGATCGAGATCACGCTCTTGGCGAACAAGATGGGCGTGCCGCGCCATGCTTTCCTCGCATTCATGAACAATTCAGTCATGGGCTCCATGTTCACCCGCTACAAGTCGCCCGCACTCGTGAACCTCGACTGGACCACGACCTTCACGCCCGAGCTCCTGCGCAAGGACCTCGACCTTGGCCTGGCGCTCGGCCGCGAGTGGGACGTACCGATGCCCGTCACCGCCGCGACGCGCGAGGTGCTGCAATCGCACTTCGGCGCCGCGATCCTGCAGCAGGACCCGAAGGCGTACATCGAGAAGGACTTCGCCGCGCTCATGGAAACGATGGCGCTCGCCTCCGGCATGAAGCTCGAAAGCGAGAACAAGAACGTGCCGACGGGACTGGAAGATTGAGCAACTTCTTCCGCGACGTTTCCCTGTCTCCGTCATCACCGGGCCGCGCAGCCCCGCGAGCCCACCGAAGTCGGATGTTTCCGACTTCGGCCAATTTAGTTAGCCGAACTCGGGCGAGCCCGAGTTCGGCGGGCGAGCGGTTTGGCGGCGCGAGACCCGGTGATCCACGTCTTTGGGCTCTGCCAACCCGCAAGACGTGGATGGCGGGGACAAGCCCGGCCATGACGAGGAAAAGATTGAGGGCGGAGAGGCCGCGCCCATGAAACGCCTCCTCGAAGCCACCCTCAATTCCATCCGCGGCTTTGCGTATGCGCTCAGCACCGAGGCCGCCTTCCGCGACGAGGCCGTCGTCTTCCTCATCGCGATCCCGCTCGGCTGGTTCATCGCCCCTTCGGTGGTCTGGTACGCGGCGATGCTCGGCGTGCTCCTGCTCGTCATGGCCGTGGAACTCCTGAACACCGCGATCGAGAAGCTCGCGGACCACGTGACGCGCGAGCGTCATCCGGAGATCGGCCGGATCAAGGACTACGGCTCCGCCGCCGTCGCCTGTATTCTCGTCGTCGCCGGCCTCGTCTGGCTCGCCGCCCTCGCGGCCCGCCTCGAATTGATCTGATACCGCGCTCCCGCTTTCCCCGGCCCCGCTTCGCGATGTAAGGTTTGGCAATGACATTCACCCTCTACAACGCGCCGCAATCCACCTGCAGCCAGCGTGTCCGCTTCGTCCTGAATGCAAAGGCGCTTCCGTTCGACGAGGTGAAGCTCGATCTCCTCGAGGGCGACCAGCTCAAGCCCGATTATCTGAAGCTCAACCCAAACGGGGTCGTGCCGACTTTGGTGCACGATGGCGCCGCGGTGATCGATTCGGCGGTCATCATGGAATATCTGGAGGAGGTCGAGCCGCCGCAGTTCACGCCGGAAGCACCGCGTGAGCGCGCCGCCATGCGTTCGCTCATGCGCTTCATCGACGAAATGCCGACGCCGGCCGTGCGCGTGCCGACCTTCAACATCGCGTTCCTCCCGCGCTTCCAGGCCATGAGCGAAGCCGAGTTCATCGCGTTCGCGAATTCGAAGCCCTTGCGCAAGGAGTTCATGCTCCGCATGGGCCAGAAGGGATTTCCGGATTCGGAGATGAAGGAGGCGATGGACCGTCTGGCGCGCACCGTCGTGCGCATGGACGACGCGATTGCCGCCTCCGGCGGTCCCTGGATGATGGGCAAGAAATTGAGCCTCGCCGACATCGCCGTGATGCCGGTGATGGTGCGGCTTGCCGACCTCAAGCTCGACGGCATGTGGGCGGACCGTCCCGCGGTCGTGCGCTGGTACCAGATGATCAAGGCGCATCCGGCCTTCCGGCCGACCTACTATTTCGGCTCGCTGCTCACGGAAAAGTTTCCCTGGCTCGGGGAGAAGCTCGCCGGTTAGCGCGTGACCCCGAAAAGTGGGAACCGGTTTCGGAAAAGATCACGCGAAAAAAAGCGCTCAAAGGAGAACGGCATGAAGATTCTCGAAGGCGGCAGCCGCCCGACCCGCCGCGCGTCGGCGGACTATTTCACCGGCACGGTCTGGCAGGACCCGATCATCGAGTCGCCGCCGCCCGCGCAGCTCTTCTCCTCGTGCGTGAGCTTCGCCCCCGGCGCGCGTACGCACTGGCACACCCACCCGCTCGGCCAGACGCTCTACATCGTGTCCGGCGTCGGCCGCGTGCAGACCGAGGGCGGCCCGATCCGCGAGGTCCGCGCCGGCGACGTCGTCTGGTTCGACGCCGGGGAAAGGCACTGGCACGGCGCCGCGCCGACGACAGGCATGGTTCACATCGCCATGCAGGAGGCGCAGGACGGCAAGTACGTCGAATGGCTGGAGCCGGTCACCGATGCGCAGTACGGGAAAGACGCGGCCTCCTGACTGCCTCAGTTTTGCCGATGAAAGCCGTACGAATTCACATCCCCGCGCGGCGAGCGGGCGATTTCGGTCAGGCGGGCACATAATTTGCAGCAGCTTTTGCAACAGATCTTGCGATCGGTTTTGCAACAGGTCTTTTTGCAATAGGTTTGCAAGAGATCGCCTCAGCGGATGATTCGGAGGCAACGACAAATGCGCAAGACCTTCCGCACCGGGCCTCGTCGCCGCAGGCGCTGGCCTGTCCTGATCCTCGGCGCCATCGCGGCGGTCCTGCTCGCGCTGCCGGCGGGAGCGCAGAGCGCGCCGGAGAAGCCGGACATCCCGAGGCTCGATGAGCTTCTCTCCGGCGTCGTCCGCGTCAAGACGCTGATCAATCCCGAGGGCCGCACCGTCGAAAACCTTGGCCGTGAGCGAACGGGCTCCGGCATCGTCATCGACAACAACGGCCTCGTCGTCACCATCGGCTACCTGATGGTGGAGGCGATTTCCGCCGAGCTGACGACCACCGGAGGCAAGACCGTTCCCGCCGAAGTGCTTGGCTACGACTACGATTCCGGCTTCGGTCTCCTCAAGGCGACGCAGCCGCTCGACGTCCGTCCCTTTACGATCGGCAAGTCGTCCGACCTGAAGGAAAAGGAGCCGGTGCTCGCTGCGAGCTTCGGCGGCATCGACGGCGTCGCGCCCGCGCTCGTGGCGGTCAGGCGCGAGTTCGCCGGCAACTGGGAATATCTCATCGAGGGCGCGATCTTCACGACGCCGCCGCACAATGATTGGAGCGGCGCCGCCTTGATCGACAAGGAAGGCAAGCTGGTCGGCGTCGGCTCGCTGATCACCGGCGACATCACCGGCAAGGGTGTCAACGCGCCGGGCAATATGTATGTGCCGATCGACCTGCTCATGCCCGTGCTCGCCGACCTTATCACCAATCCGACCGTGCAGGGAAAGGCGAAGCCCTGGATCGGCCTTTCAACCGAGGAAGTGCGCGGACGCCTTTTCGTCGCGCGCACGACGCCGGGGGCGCCGGCGGAAAAAGCGGGACTGAAGAAGGGCGACATCATCCTCGGCGTCGGCGGCGAAAACGCGGCCGGACTCGCCGATCTGTATCGGAAGATCTGGAAGCTCGGTGAAGCGGGCGTCAACGTGCCGCTCGACATCTTAGGGGACGGTGGCGTGAAGCGCGTCGATATCAAGTCGATCGACCGCGCAAGCTTCCTGCGGCTCAAGCCGACGCTCTGATCTTTCTGCGTTCGCCTCGCGCCCGAACTGTGCGTTCGATGTGTGCACGCGCGCACTCGCGGCGGCGGTTGAACGGATGCGAAAATCTTAGCAGGATTGGAGCGCTCGCATTTTCGCAACGCGCCTCATGGACTCCTCAGGATGAGGCGCGTCGGAACAGAAGCGTAAGAACCGAACGGGAGGAGAAGCATGCTCACCGAGGCGAAGAACCAATTGCTCACGCGCGTCGGCCCGCGCACCAAGATGGGCGATCTTCTGCGCCGCTACTGGCATCCGATCGCGGGCGTCGGCGAATTCGATAACAACCCCATCAAGCCCATTCGCCTCTTCGGGGAAGACCTCGTGCTCTACAAGGATCTCTCGGGATGCTACGGCCTGATTGCGCGCCAATGTCCGCACCGCCGCGCCGATCTCGCCCATGGCTGGGTCGAGGGCAACGGCATCCGCTGCAACTATCACGGCTGGCTGATGAACGAGAAAGGAGCCTGCATCGAGCAGCCCTATGAGGATATCGCCAACCCGAGCCCGCATTCGAAGGATCGCTGCGGCACCGACGCCTACCCCGTGCGCGAGCTCGCCGGCATGCTCTGGGCCTACATGGGCCCGCATCCCGCGCCCGAATTGCCGGTGTGGGAGCCGTTCAACTGGAGAAACGGCTTCGCCGAAGTCGTCATTTGCGAGGTGCCCTGCAACTGGTTCCAGTGTCAGGAGAACTCCTGCGACCCTGTGCATTTTGAGTGGATGCACGACAACTGGAGCAACGTGCAGAAGGGCTCGTCCGTCCGTGCCGCGAAGCACCTGAAGGTTGAATTCGAGGAATTCGACTACGGTTTTGTCTACAAGCGCGTCCGCGAAGGGGCGGGCGAGACGGACGAGACCTGGACTGTCGGCCGCGTGACGCTCTGGCCCAACGGTTTCTTCCTCGGCGACCACTTCGAATGGCGCGTGCCGATCGACGACGATAACACGCTCAGCATCAGTTGGTTCTTCACGCGCGTGCCGACCGAGAGCGAGCCCTACGTGCAGGACAAAATCCCGACCTGGCACGCACCCATCAAGGACGAGCAGGGCCGCTGGATCACCTCGCACGTGATGAACCAGGACATCGTCGCCTGGGTCGGGCAGGGCGTCATCGCTGACCGCAGCAAGGAGAACCTGCGCTCCTCCGACCGCGGCATCGTGCTGATCCGCCAGCGCTTCTTCGACGAGATGGATCGGGTCGAGAAAGGTCACGAGCCGAAAGGCATCATCCGCGATCCGGCGCTCGCCAAGAACGTTGAGCTGCCGACCATCATGAAGAAGATTTTTGTCGAAGGCATCCCGCTCAAGGACTTCGAGAAATATCCGGTGCTGAAGGCGCGCCTCACGGACTTCCGCTGGCACGCAGGCCAGCCCAAGGAAATCCGCCGCGCCTTCGAACAGGCGATTGGGATCACGGCTCGGTGAGGCAGGGTAGGCCGATGCGGCGTTTGATCCGTTTTCGTAAAGAGATCTGCGCTATCGGCATGGCGTAACCCCGGCCGCCGCATGAGCGACAGGCATTTACGGTTCTATGTCCCTGCAATAAAGCGAGGGACCGCATCATGAATCTTGATTTGACCAACAGGCGCGCGGTGGTGACCGGATCGACCGCCGGCATCGGCTTTGCCACGGCGAAGGGCCTCGCGCAGGCGGGCGCGGCCGTTTTCATCAACGGCCGCACGCAGGCGCGCGTCGACGCCGCGAAGCGGCAACTCGCCGAACAGGTCCCCGGCGCCAAGGTCGAGGCGGTCGCTGCCGACCTTTCGACAGCCGAAGGCGTCGCCGCCTTTACCAGGCAAGTTCCCGATGCCGACGTTCTGGTGAACAACCTCGGCATCTTCGAGCCGAAGCCGTTCGTGGAAATCACCGATGCCGACTGGCTGCGCTTCTTCGAGACGAACGTGATGAGCGGCATCCGCCTCTCGCGGCATTATTTGCCCGGCATGTTGAAGCGCGATTGGGGCCGGATCGTTTTCATCTCCAGCGAGTCGGGGATTCATATTCCGGCGGAGATGGTCCATTACGGTGTCACCAAGACCGCGCAGCTCGCGGTCGCGCGCGGAATTGCCGAATCCGTTGCCGGCACGGGGGTCACCGTGAATTCCGTTCTGCCGGGGCCAACGCGCTCCGAGGGCGTCGCCGATTTCTTCGCCAGGATGGCGAAGGACGAAGGGGTTTCGCAGGGCGTGATGGAAAAGGAATTCATCGCGAGGCACCGGCCGACCTCGCTCATTCGCAGGCTGGCGACGCCGGAGGAAGTGGCCAATCTCGTCGTCTATGTCTGCTCGCCGGCGGCGTCGGCGACGACCGGCGCGGCGTTGCGGGTCGACGGCGGCGTGGTTCGCGCCATTACCTAGGCACGGGCGGCTTAGTCCTTCAGCTCGACGCCCATTTCCTGCTCGACGAAACGCACGATATCGGTTGTCGCGGCGCCGCGGCCGAGCGTCTCCACCGCTTTCTGCCACCGCTCCGTGCCGAGCGCCATCATCGGCGCCGGCAGCCCATGCGCTTCGGCGAGCTGCCGCGCGATCCCCATGTCCTTGAACATCAGGTCGAGCTTGAACTGGTCCTGAAACTTGCGCGTGATGACGTCGTTGGGAAAGCGGTTCTGCGTGGCGAAGCTGTAGCCGGTGGAGACATTCAGCACGTCGAGCATCGCCTTGGCATTGAGGCCATACGACTTGCCGACGAGCAGCGCTTCCGCCGTGCACAGGAAGCTGAGCGCCGTCGTCACGTTGTTGATCGCCTTGATCGTGTGCCCCGCACCGAGCGGGCCCACATGAAAGATGTGCTTGCCCATGAGCGCAAGAAGCGGCCGCGCGCGCGCAAGCCCTTCGTCGCTGCCGCCGCACATGAAGACGAGTGTCGCCGTCCGCGCGCCTTCCTCCGCGCCCGACACCGGCGCATCGACCATATCGACATTCTGTTGCGCAAGCCGCTCGGCGGTCTCACGCGTGATCCAGGGTTCCGCCGACGACGTGTCGACGAGCATCGATCCCGGCTTGAAGCCGGCGGCAAGGCCGTTCTCGCCGAACACCGCCTCGCGCACGATCTGTCCGTTCGGCAGCATGGTAATGACGACTTCGGAAGCGGCCGCCACCTCGTGCGGGGCGGCAGCCGCCTTGCCGCCGATGCCGGCCGCGACCTTGTTTGTCGTTTCGGGATCGACGTCATAAACGGTGAGGCTGTGCCCCGCCTGGGCGAGGTTCTTCGCCATCCGGCTGCCCATCACGCCGAGTCCGATGAATCCGATCTGCATGCTTGTCATCCAGCATTCGCGTATCGAACGGCAGTCGATCCCGCTGCGACCGTCGTAAGCGCATCAGCCGGAGAATCAAGCCGTCTGGTTCGAAAGTGCCGGCGGCGACGGCGTTATTGCTGCAAAACGTACTCACCCGGCGCGTTGCGCAGCGCCGGAGAGCCCTGTTCGTCCGTGCCCATCGAAGGTGGATCGACCGGCGCTCCCGACCGCGCGCTGAGCCACGTGATCCATTCCGGCCACCACGAGCCCTCTTCCTGCCGCGCCAGTCCAAGCCAGGTGTCCGGATCGACATAGCGCTCGGACGCGCGCTTGGTCATGACCCGGTAGCTTCGGCCGTCGCGGCCCGGCTCCGACACGATGCCCGCATTGTGCCCGCCGCTCGCGAGCAGGTAGGTCACCTCGTCCGTGTCGGCGAGCAAATGGATCTTGTAGGTCGATCGCCACGGTGCCACGTGGTCGCGCTCGGTGCCGACGGCGAAGATCGGCGCGCGGATGTCGGTGATCGCGACGGGCTTGCCATCCACGAAATAGCGGCCCTCGGCGAGTTCGTTGTTCAGGAACAGCCGCCGCAGATATTCCGAGTGCATGCGATAGGGCATGCGCGTGGCGTCGGTGTTCCAGGCCATCAGGTCGATCATGGGCTGCCGCTCGCCCATCAGATAGTTGCGCACCGCATAGGACCAGATGAGGTCGTTCGAGCGCAGGATCTGGAACGCACCGGCCATTTGTTTCGTGTCGAGGAAGCCCTGTTCCCACATCATGTCTTCAAGGAACGCGAGCTGGCTCTCGTTGATGAATAGCATCAGCTCGCCTGCTTCGGTGAAGTCCGTCTGCGCTGCGAGCAGCGTGATCGATTGCAGCCGCTCGTCGCCGTCGCGCGCCATCGCCGCCGCCGCAATGGAGAGCAACGTGCCGCCGAGGCAATAGCCGACCGCGTGCACCTTGCGGTCGGGAACGATGGCATTCACGGCATCGAGCGCGGCCATCACGCCGAGCTGGCGATAATCCTCCATGCCGAGATCACGGTCGTCGGGGGTGGGGTTCTTCCACGAGACGATGAAAACGGTGAAGCCCTGCTCGGTCAGGTAGCGCACCAGCGAGTTCCGCGGCGAAAGATCGAGGATGTAGTATTTCATGATCCATGCCGGCACGATGAGCACCGGCTCCGGCCGGACCTTGTCGGTGGCAGGCGCGTACTGGATCAGCTCGATCAACCGGTTCTGGTACACGACCTTGCCGGGTGTCACGGCGACGTCGCGGCCGACCTGGAATTGCTCGGTGCCGACCGGCTTGCGGCCGCTGATCGCGCGTTCCCAATCCTCCATGAAATTCTGGAAGCCGCTCACGAGATTGGCGCCGCCCTTGCGCGCGGTCTGCTCGATCAACTCGGGGTTGGTGAGCAGGAAGTTCGACGGCGAGAACATGTCGAGGATCTGCCGGGAGGCGAACTCGACCATCGCCTCGTGCTGCCGGGTGACCCCGCGCACGCCCGTCGTGGCGTTGTGCCACCATTGCTGATTGAGCAGAAAAGCCTGGTGCATGAGGTTGAACGGCCACTTCCGCCACGCTTCCGCCTGGAAGCGACGATCCTGCGGCAGCGGCTCGATGCAGCATTCGGCGTCGCCGCCGTGCAGCGCGCCGCGCCGCGCGTAATTGGCGAACCGCGCGCCCTTGCGCACGGCCTTGTCGACGAGCTGCAGGCGTTTGCCCGGCGCGAATGCAAGGTGCGTGGCCCAGTCGAGGTAGGCTTCTGCGAGCGCCGCGGGCGAGAGGCCGGCGCTGAACCGCGCGACCGTCGCGTTGAGCGAGCGGTCGATGATGTCGGCGAGCGCCGTCACGGCATAGGAATCCCGCTCATGCGTGTGCGCGCCGGCGGGCGGCGCGGCCGGCCTGTTGGTCGCGGGGGAGCGTTCCGGCTCCTGGCCGACCCCTGTCGGCTGCGGGCCTCGATCCGACCGCCGCCTCCTCATGGCGAGGGGCCGGGTATTCGTCGCGTTAGCCATGGCGGTACCTGTTACAAACTAAATCATTATATCGATCAGGTGGTTCGACCATGACCTGGATCAAACCCCGCGCTCGCCCCCAAAACGCTTGCGCCCGCCTCCCATGCCTTTCGGCAAGGGGGCGGGCGCGATCCATCGGTCGTCCGGACTTCAGTATTTCGCGCTGATCGGCAGTTCTTCCGCCGGGAACAGCGAGATCACGACGCCGCCCTTGTTGGTGACGACGATCTCTTCCTCGATGCGCGCGGCCGAATAGCCGTCCCTGGCCGGGCAATAGGTCTCGAGCGCGAACACCATGCCCTCCTTGATCTCCATCGGATGCTCGAGGGAGACGACGCGGGAAATGATCGGCCGCTCGTGCAGCGCGAGCCCGAGGCCGTGGCCGAATTGCAGGCCGAACGCCGCGAGCTCGTTCGGGAAGCCGAACTCTTCCGCCTTCGGCCACACGCTCGCCACCCGGTCCGTCGAGACGCCCGGCTTGATGAGTTCGATCGCCTTGTCGAGCCACTCACGGCAGAGCTTGTAGGCATCGACCTGCGCTGGCGTCGCGCGGCCGACATTGAACGTGCGGTAGTAGCAGGTGCGGTAGCCGTTATAGCTCTGCAGCACGTCGAAGAACGCCTGGTCGCCCGGCCGGATCATGCGGTCGGTGAAGTTGTGCGGGTGCGGGCTGCAGCGCTCGCCGGAAATGGCGTTGATCGCCTCCACGTCGTCCGAGCCGTTCTCGTAGAGGAAGCGGTTGGCGTTCGCCACGATCTGCGACTCGCGCACGCCGGGGCGAAGCTCCTCGTAGATCTGGTGATAGACGCCGTCGACCATCGTGGCCGCCCGCGTGAGCAGCGCCACTTCGTCGATGTTCTTGATCTCGCGCGCCTCCAGCATGATCTGCTGGCCGTCGACGATCTTGAGGCCGGCCTTCTGCAGTTCGAACATCATCGGCGGCTCGATGATGTCGACGCCGACCGGCATCTTGTCGACACCCGCTTCCTTCAGGAGCGACGCGATCTCCTCCGCGTGGTTCTTCATCAGGCCGAAAGAGGGCGGCACCGTGCCGCGCAGGCCGACGAGCCCCGCCTTGCAATTCTCCGGATCGAGCCACGGCGAATAGAGCTTGTGGTGGACGGCGGCCGAGCCGAAGTCCCACAGGATCGGCTCCTTGCCGCGGGCGAGCAGCGCGAAGCGCGCGAGCTTGTCGCGCTCCCATTCACCGATCTTGGTCGCCGTGGTGTAACGGATGTTGTTGACGTCGAAGAGCAGCAGCGCGCCGCATTCGGAACGCTCGAGCGCCTGCTTGGCGCGGGCAATGCGGTAGCGCCGCAGCCGGTCGAACTCGATCCGGCTCTCGAAGTCGACGCCCATGATGCCCCAGGCGGGCAGGTGGCGGTCCCAGCGATATTGGGGGTCGAGATCGTCGGGTTCCGGACGGTGTTTGGAAACGGTCTGGTCCATGGCGTACTCCTCAAATTCGTTGTCTTACGCGTTCCCCGTCAGTCTAGGACATTTCCGCTGCGGCGGCGACGGCCTCATCCTTCGAGAATGAGATTACGGATCAAGCCGCCGCGCTCTTGCCCCACAACCGGGTGGAGGCGATGTCTGCGCCCTGCCGCAGCGACTGGAGCTTCGGCCAGACCACGCTCGAGACGACCCATTCGCGGCCGGCGAAGGTGCCGAAGCCGCAGTCGGTGGAGGCGATCACGCGCTCGCGGTCGCCCACGACCGACACCGCCTCCTGAATGCGGCGCGCGACCACTTCGGGGTGTTCCACGAAATTGGACGTGGAGTCGACGACGCCCGGGATCAGGATCATGTCCTTGGGCAGCGGGTTTCTTTTCAGCGCCTCGTACTCGTGCTGGTGCCGCGGGTTGGAGAATTCGATCGACAGCGCGCCGACCTTCGCCTGGTAGAGGATCGGCAGAATGGCCGCGAGCGCCACGTCATAGATGTGCGGGCCTTCCCAGTTGCCCCAGCAGACGTGCAGGCGGATTTTCTCGCGCGGCATGCCTTCGATCGCCCAGTTGATCGCCTGCGTGTGCAGCTCGCACGCTTTCAGGAACGACTGGTCGGTTTCGTCCTGATAGAACATGACACGATCCATCGCGAGGTCCGGCGCGTCGATCTGCAGGGTCAGCCCAGCGTCGATGATCGCCTGATATTCCTTGCGGATCTCGCGGGCGAGCGCCTTCAGGTACGACTCCTGCGAATCGTAGAAGGCGTTGAGCAGCGTCGTCGACACGATGCCGGGCGAGGGCGCCGTCATGAAGGTCTCGACGAAGCCATTCTGTGCGGCCACCTGCTGCTTCACGCGCTCGATCTCGGCCTTGATGTCCGCCGTGTCCTTGTAATGGATTTCGGCGATCGCCTGCGGCGCGTTGGAAATCTTCCCGCGCTTCGGAAACCGCCGTAGGAAGCTCTCGGTGAGCTCCGGAAATTCCGCAAAATCCCTGCCGACCTTGCGCTTGGATTCGCCGCCGTAGCCGGTCATGCGCTGCGCCATGTAGGTCTGGAAGCCGACGCGCTGCTGCTCGCCGTCGTTGCCGATATCGATGCCGCAGTCGATCTGCTTCTTCACGACTTCCGCGACGGCCCGGTCCATCTCCGCGGCCATCACCTTGGGATCGATAGCCTCTCCTTCTTCGCGTTTGATCAGTAGATCGGTGATCGTCTCGTTGCGCGGCAGGCTGCCGACATGGGTCGTGAGAATGCGGTCGCGGCTTGTGAGCATGGCCTGTTTTCCTGCGTTGGCGTACGGCGTTGGACCACGAGAGGCCACGAAACGCCGTCGCGGATCAAGTGCCAAATGCGGAGGAAGCCGGAACTGCCGATCCGTCCCACACCGTGGGACGCACACCCACGCGGGCGGATGCTACGTCAGGCTGCAAGCGGTATATGGCTGCGGAAAACCGTCGCCGCCCGTTGCAGGAGCGCGGCTGCAAGATCGCCGGTGGGAGCCGCCGCTCCCAGCTCGCGTCGCAGGCTGGTGACCGTTCCGGCCGCACAGCGGAAGTCGCCGCCGGCAAGCGTGTAAAAGCGGTTGACGACATCCGTGAGATTTTGCGCCGCCTCTTCTGCAAGCACCGAGGCGCCCGCGAAGATGCGGGCGGCGCCATCGTTCGTGCTGCGCCAGTGTTGCGCGAGGCCCCCGAGCTTGCGCCCGCCAGCAACGATATCGTGCCGTCCGCGGCAGAAGGCGCCGGCCACTTCCCCGAGTCCGGCGGCGACGCCGAACGAGGCGAGCGCCTCGATCAGCGGTGCGCCGAGCGCGTCGTAGATCGCATCGATGGAGCGGCCCGCCGCGGGCAGGCGCGCCGCCGCGGCGAACTGGACCGTTCCCGGGTGCACCGGGAAGGCACCGCCGCCGCTCGTCCGCACAAGCACCGGCCATCCTTCCGCTTCAAGGACGCGCGCCGCGCGCTCGAAGGCGGGAAGCCGCGCGTCTTGGCGCGTGACGAGAAGCGCTTGCTCCGCGCGCCAGATGAACAGCGCGGCTGCACCCGGCTCCGCGAAGGCTCGCTCGACGAGCGATTGCTGTTCGGTCATGGCCGCATCGACGGCCCGCACATCCGGGGCGATGACGATCCGCATGTCGTCGCCCCCGCCGTGCATTTTTCAACCTTCGATCCGGCCGATCACCGTGCCCGGCCGCACCACGCCGTCCTTCGGAACCGTGATGCGCAACGTGCCCGCGGCCGGTGCCGCGATCTCGTAGTTTGTCTTCTCGACCATGATCTCGGCGATCGTTTCGTTTGCCGGCACTTCGCTCCCGTCGCGATAGAACCAGTTGGCGACGATTCCTTCCGGCGTCTTGCTCGTGTCCCACAAATCGTCGGGGATTCTCACGTCCGCCATGATCACGCGGCCTTTCGGCCGAGCATCTCCTGCGCCGCCACGCGGATCTTGTCCGCGTTCGGCAGCGCCCACTGCTCCATCGGCCGGCTGTAGGGGATGGGGATGTCCGGGAAGGCGATACGCTGCGGCCGTGCCTTGAGCGCGCCGGGATCGTGCTCGGCGACCGACGTGATGATCTCCGCGCTCATCCCGTAGCTCGAATAGTCCTCGTCCACCACGATCAGCCGGCCGGTCTTCGCCACCGACTTGATGACCGTCTCCCGGTCGAGCGGCACCAGCGTGCGCAGGTCGATTACCTCGGCATCGACGCCCTGCTTCTCGAGTTCCGCCGCCGCTTCCATCGCGCGGTGGACCATCATGCTGATCGCGACGATCGTGACGTCCTTGCCGGGGCGCACGATCTTCGCTTCGCCGAACGGCACCGTATAGGCCTCGTCCGGCACGACGTTCGCCGCCGTCTCCGGCCACGCCATCCAGGCGAGACCCTGCAGGCCCTTGTGGAACATGTAGAGCACCGGATTGTCGTCGCGGATCGCGGAGATCATCAGGCCCTTGGCATCATAGGCATTCGACGGCGCGATCACCTTGAGGCCGGGCAGATGCGCGAAGGTGGCGTGCAGCGTCTGGGAATGCTGGCCGGCGTCGCTGTAGCCGCCGCCGGTCGCCGTCATGATGACGAGCGGCACCTTGCAGTTGCCGCCCGAGAAAAAGGTGTTCTTGGCCGCGAGATTGTAGATCGCGTCCATGCAGACGCCGAAGAAATCGACGAACATGAGCTCGACGATCGGCCGCATGCCGGCCATGGCGGCGCCGACGCCGGCGCCGATGAAGGCCGTCTCCGAGATCGGCGTATCGCGCACCCGCGCTTCGCCGAACTCGTCGAGCAGCCCCGCGGTCGCGCCGAAGATGCCGCCGTAGGTCGCGATGTCCTCGCCCATCACGAAGACACTCGGGTCCGAGCGCATCTCCTGGGCGATCGCTTCCGACATCGCCCGCGACACGGTGAGAATACGGTTGCTTTGCTGGTTTGCCATGATCGTTCTCCTCCGGCGGGGCCGGGTCAGGCGAAGACGTGCTGCAGGGCCTCTTGCGGCGCGGGGTAGGCGCTTTCGCGGGCGAAGGCGAACGCCTCGTCCACTTCCTTTCGCGCCTGGGCGACCACGGCATCGGCTTCCGCCACGCTCACGCCGTTGGCGAGCATGTGGGTGCGCAACCGGTCGATCGGATCTTTCGCTTTCAGCGCGGGTACTTCCTGCTTGGGGCGATAGACCTCGGGGTCGCCCTGGAAGTGGCCGTAATAGCGATAGGTCTCGATCTCGATGAGCGTCGGCCCGTCGCCCTTGCGGGCGCGGGCCACCGCTTCGCCCGCCGCCTCGAAAATCTTCAGCGTGTCGTTGTCTGCGATCCGCACTCCCGGCATGCCGTAGCCGGCCGCCCGCACGCTGGTATCGGCCACGGACGTCGCCTTCGATTTTGGCACCGAGATGCCCCAGGCATTGTCCTCGACGACGAAGATCGCGGGGAGACGCCACAAGGCGGCGAGGTTCAGGGATTCATGAAACGCTCCCTGATTGGCCGCGCCTTCGCCGAGATAGCTCACCGCCACTGCGTCGGTTCCCTTCAGCTTGGCGGCGAGCGCGGCGCCCACCGCCGGCCCCGTGCCTTCCGCGATGATCCCGCTGCAGGCGAAATTCACGGCCGGATCGAACAGATGCATGTGCCCGCCGCGGCCGCCGGCGAGGCCGGTCTTCTTGCCGAAAATTTCAGCAGTCATCTTCTCGAGATCGACGCCCTTCGCGATGGCCGCGTGATGCGGCCGGTGCGTGGCCGTGACCGTGTCGTCCGCGCGCAGATGCACGCACACGCCGGCGGCACATGGTTCCTGCCCGGCGGCAAGATGCATTTCGCCCGGTACGGGACCCGCGCCGATGTCGAATTTCGGCGACTTGCCCTCCATATAGGCGGCCGCCATGGTGTCCTCGTAGTACCGCGCCTTTGTCATCGCGCCGTACATCCAGAGCAATTGCTGCTTTGTCGGGGTCATGTGCCGTTCCTTTCGCTGTGGAAGGGAAGGTGACACTCGATGCTGCCGCTACCATTGAGTTGAATCAAGAATGCGCGGGCAGCGAACATGCTGCGGAGCATCGTATTCATTGCAGCGCGAAAGCTTTTTCTTGCGCGCTCACGCAAATCGAAATGGATTTCCGCGCCGTTACTTGGTATGCGTAATAATAGATAAAAACTGCGATAGATCGCGTAACGCCAACGGAAGACCAAAAAACGGTCTCCGCCAACGCGAAGAGCCGGTTGAACCGGTCCCACGAGCGAAGCCTTAGGGAGGAAAGCATGACCAGTCGACAAGAGAAGACCGTCTTTGCAGTTGCGGCCGCGATAGGCGCCACGCTGGCGTTCGCACCGCTTTCATCGGCCGTCGCGGCCTGGGAGCCGACGCGCCCGGTCGAGTTCATCATTCCCGCCGGCACCGGCGGCGGCGCCGACATCATGGCCCGCACCATTCAGGGCATCGTCAGCAAGCACAACCTGATGAAGCAGCCGATCCTGCCGATCAACAAGTCGGGCGGCGCGGGCGGCGAGGGCTTCCTCGACGTCAAGGCATCGAAGGGAAACCCCCACAAGATCATCATCACGCTGTCGAACCTGTTCACGACGCCGATGGCCACCGGCATCCCCTTCAACTGGAAGGACCTGACGCCGGTCGCGATGCTCGCGCTCGATGAGTTCGTGCTCTGGGTGAATGCCGACAAACCCTACAAGACCGTCAAGGACTATATCGACGCCGCCAAGGCTGCGAACGGCCAGTTCAAGATGGCCGGCACCGGCTCCAAGCAGGAAGACCAGATCATCACCGAGGCGATCCAGAAGAGCACCGGCGCCAAGTTCATCTACATCCCGGAGAAGGGGGGCGGCGCGGTGGCCGTGCAGCTCGTCGGCGGCCACGTCGACTCGACCGTCAACAATCCGAACGAGGCTGTATCGCATTGGCGAGGCGGCAAGGTGCGCCCGCTCTGCGTCTTCGACGGCAATCCGATGCCGTACAAAGACGCGATCGCCGACGGAAAGTCTTGGGCCGACGTGCCCACCTGCAAGTCGCAGGGGCTGGACACCGAGTACCTCATGCTGCGCGGCATCTTCATGTCGCCGGGCGCCACCAAGGATCAGGTCGATTTCTACATCGACCTCTTCAAGAAGGTGCGCGCGACGCCCGAGTGGCAGGACCTCATGAAGAACGGCGCCTTCAACACGACCTTCATGACCGGCGACGACTACGTGAAGTGGGTTGCCGGGGCGGAGAAAGAGCACTTCGAGCTCATGAAGGCCGCGGGCTTCCTCGCCAAGTAATCGCGGACGCGATGTGCCGCCGGCGGCTTTCCGCCGGCGGCCGGTCAATGTCTTCGGAGTGGCGCTATGAGTGACAAGTCGGAAGCGGCGGGTGTGGACGGCCCGTCTCACCGCGTGGTCGAAGCGGGCGTGGCGATCGCGATGCTCGCCTTTGCACTGGTCGTGATCGGCGGCAGCCTGCAGGTTGGCGTCGGCTGGGAATCCGACGGCCCGCGCGCCGGATTCTTTCCTTTCTATTGCGGACTGTTCATCTTCGCGGCGAGCGTCTTCAACTTGTTCGCGGCGTTCTCCGTGGACGCGCGCGCCGGGCTGTTCGCGGAATGGGGCCAGCTACGACAGGTGATGTCCGTCGTCATCCCCTCCGCCCTCTACGTCGCGATCGTTCCCTGGGTCGGCATGTATCTCGCGTCCGCCCTCCTGATCATCGTCTTCATGGTCTGGATCGGCCGCTACCACATCGGCACCGCGCTTGCGATCGCCGTGCCGGTGGTGGTCGCGACCTTCATCGTGTTCGAGCGCTGGTTTCTGGTGCCTTTGCCGAAGGGGCCGATCGAAGCGTTTCTGGGTTACTGAACAGGCAGCGCTGCTGCCGGGGTTAACGGGTGCCGGGGCGGGACTGAACGGACATGGAAGACATCTTCAATTTGTTTCACGGCTTTGCCGTCGTTCTGCAGCCATTCAACATCCTGCTGATCGTGATCGGCATCGTGCTCGGTGTCATCATCGGCGTGCTGCCGGGGCTCGGCGGCGCCAACGGCGTCGCAATTCTTCTGCCGCTGACATTCTCGATGTCGCCGACCTCGGCGATCATCATGCTCTCCTGCATCTACTGGGGCGCGCTGTTCGGCGGCGCGATCACGTCGGTTCTGTTCAATATTCCCGGCGAACCCTGGTCCGTCGCGACCACGTTCGACGGCCATCCCATGGCGCAGCAGGGCAAGGCCGGCGAGGCGCTCACGGCGGCGTTCACGTCGTCCTTCATCGGCGCCTTGTTCGCGGTTGTCGTGATCACGCTCGTCGCGCCGTTGGTCGCGAACTTTGCGCTTCGATTCGGCCCCGCGGAAAAATTCGGCGTTTACTTCCTCGCCTTCTGCAGTTTCGTCGGCCTGAGCAAGGAGCCGCCGATGAAGACGGTCGCGGCCATGATGATCGGCTTTGCGCTTGGCGCGGTCGGTCTCGATCAGATGACCGGCCAGCTCCGGCTCACGTTCGGCTTCACTGAATTGCTCACCGGATTCGACTTCCTCATTGCGGTGATCGGTCTCTTCGGGATCGGAGAGATCCTGCTCACGATGGAGGAAGGTCTGGCGTTCAAGGGTCGCGGCGCGACGATCAATCCCACGGTCGTACTTCAGACCTGGAAGGAACTGCCGAAATACTGGCTCACGTCGTTGCGCTCGTGCGTGATCGGATGCTGGATGGGGATCACCCCCGCTGGCGCGACGCCAGCTTCCTTCATGAGCTATGGCATCGCCAAGCGCATGTCCAAGCGCGGCCGCAACTTCGGCAACGGCGAGATCGAAGGCGTCGTGGCGCCCGAAACCGCGGCCCATGCCGCCGGCACGTCGGCGCTGCTCCCGATGCTGGCGCTTGGCGTGCCGGGTTCGCCCACCGCGGCCGTCCTCCTCGGCGGACTGCTGATCTGGGGCCTGCAGCCGGGTCCGATGCTCTTCGTCGAGAACGTCGAGTTCGTCTGGGGACTGATCGCGAGCATGTACCTTGGCAACGTCTTCGGTCTGCTCATTGTCCTGACCTGCGTGCCGTTGTTCGCGGCGATCCTGCGCATCCCCTTCTCGATCATCGCGCCGATCATTCTCGTGTTCTGCGCGATCGGCGCCTATTCGGTTCACAACAGCACGTTCGACGTGATGTTGATGATGGTCTTCGGCGTGCTCGGCTATTTCCTCAAGAAAACCAACTACCCGATGGCGCCGCTCGTGCTCGCCATCGTCCTCGGCGACAAGGCGGAAGAAGCCTTCCGGCAATCACTGCTCGCATCGCAGGGCAGCCTCGCGATCTTCTGGTCGAACGGTCTCGTCAGCACGATCATGGCGCTTGGCTTGATCGCGCTGTTCTGGCCCTTGATCAGCGAGGCCTGGAGCCGGGTTCGCAGCCCGGCAACGGCCGCATGAGGCGCGTCATGCTTGAAAATGCTGGGCTTCGTGTTATGTAATTATGTATACCAGACGGCCTGAGCCGGCTGGTGGAGAAGAAAGAGCCATGAACTCGGATCCGATCGGCGGCCGCGAGGAAGCGGCACCCCTGCGTGTGGCGCTGGCGCCGCTCGACGACACCTCGACCTTCAAGGACCGCGCTTATGCGTCTCTAAAGGATGTGATCGTTTCGCTCAACGTGTACGAGCATCCGAACGAAGTGCGCCTCGACGAGCGCCGCCTCGCCCAGGACCTCGGCATTTCCCGCACGCCGGTCCGCGAGGCGATGGCGCAGCTCGAGCGCGAGGGCTTCGTCCGCTCCGTCCCGCGCCGCGGCATCTATGTGGTCCGCAAGACGAAGAAAGAGGTGATCGAGATGATCACCGCCTGGGCCGCGCTCGAGAGCATGGCCGCGCGCCTGATCACGACCGACGCCGCGGACGAGGAGATCGCCCAGCTCCGCACGATGTTCACGAAATTCGAGAACGGCACGCTGCACGCCAAGCTCGACGAATATTCCGAGGTCAACATCGACTTCCACCAGACCATCATCCGCATGAGCAAGAACGGCGTGCTGATCGGTCTCGCCGAGAACCTGTTCACGCATATGCGCATGATCCGCCGCAAGACGATCGGCGAGCAGGATCGCGCCGACCGCTCGATCCACGATCACATGAACATCATCGAGGCGCTGGAAGGACGCGACACCGAGCGCGCCGGCAACCTCGTGCGTGACCATGCGCTTGGCCTCGCCGAGCACGTGCGCCGCTACGCCGATTATCTGGATTGAAAAGTAACGGAACGAGTTGAAGGGGATGTTTCGCGATGGCTGATGCAGCAGTGAAGGCCAAGCCGGAAGCGGCCGCGGCGGACGCACCGCAGGACCTGACGGACGGCTTCCACCTCGTCATCGACGCGCTCAAGCTGAACGGCATCAACACGATCTACGGCGTGCCGGGCATTCCCATCACGGACCTCGGCCGCATGGCGCAGGCCGCGGGCATGCGCGTCATCTCCTTCCGCCACGAGCAGCATGCCGGCAACGCGGCCGCGATCGCCGGCTTCCTCACCAGGAAGCCCGGTGTCTGCCTGACGGTTTCCGCGCCCGGCTTCCTCAACGGTCTGACCGCGCTCGCGAACGCCACGACCAACTGCTTCCCCATGATCCTGATCTCCGGCTCGTCCGAGCGCGAGATCGTCGATCTCCAGCAGGGCGACTACGAGGAGATGGATCAGCTCGCGATCGCGAAGCCACTCTGCAAGGCGGCGTTCCGCGTGCTGCACGCGCAGGACATCGGCATCGGCGTCGCCCGCGCGATCCGTGCGGCGGTCTCCGGCCGGCCGGGCGGCGTCTATCTCGATCTGCCGGCGAAGCTCTTCGCGCAGGTGATGAACGCGGACGCCGGCGCGAAGTCGCTCGTCAAGGTGATCGACCCTGCGCCCGCGCAGATTCCGGCGCCCGAAGCGGTGAAGCGCGCGCTCGATGTGCTGAAGAGCGCCAAGCGCCCCCTCATCATCCTCGGCAAGGGCGCGGCCTACGCGCAGGCCGACGACGCGATCCGCTCGCTCGTCGAGAAGAGCGGCATTCCCTTCCTTCCCATGAGCATGGCCAAGGGCCTCCTGCCCGATACGCATCCGCAGTGCGCGGGTGCTGCGCGATCGCTCGTGCTGAAAGAGTCCGACGTTGTGTTGCTGATCGGCGCCCGTCTCAACTGGCTGCTCTCCCACGGCAAGGGCAAGACCTGGGGCGGCGCGCCGAGGAAGTTCATCCAGATCGACATCGAGCCGAAGGAGATGGACAGCAACGTCGAGATCGCGGCCCCCGTGGTCGGCGACATCGGCTCCTGCGTGTCCGCGCTTCTTGCGGCGATGGGCGGCAACTGGTCCCCGCCGCCCGCGGACTGGATCGAGGCGGTCAAGGCCAAGCGGGAAGAGAATGTCGCCAAGATGGCGCCGCGGCTGATGAACAACAAATCGCCGATGGATTTCCACGGCGCGCTCGGCGCGCTCCGCACGGTCATTAAGGAGCGGCCCGACGCGATCCTCGTCAACGAAGGCGCCAACACCCTCGACCTCGCCCGCGGCGTCATCGACATGTACCAGCCGCGGAAGCGCCTCGACGTCGGCACCTGGGGCATCATGGGCATCGGCATGGGATTTTCGATCGCCGCGGCGATTGAGACCGGCAAACCCGTGCTCGCCGTCGTCGGTGACAGCGCGTTCGGCTTCTCCGGCATGGAGATCGAAACGATCTGCCGCTACAACCTGCCGGTCACGGTCGTCGTCTTCAACAACAACGGCATCTATCGCGGCACCGACGTCAATCCGACCGGCGGCGCGGACCCCGCCACGACGGTTTTCGTCAAGGACGCGCGCTACGACAGGATGATGGAAGCCTTCGGCGGCGTCGGCGTGCACGCGACGACGCCCGACGAGCTCAAGCGCGCCGTCGATGCGGCGATGGATTCGGGCAAGCCGACCCTCATCAACGCGGCAATCGATCCCGCGTCCGGCAGCGAGAGCGGCAGGATCGGCAACCTCAACCCGCAAAGCGCGCTGAAGAAGAAGTGACGCGGAGCGTTCCCGGAAGCGGCGCAGCGTAAGGTGACGCGCCGCCGAGCCGGATCCAGAGAAAAAAGCGATTCTTGGAGTGAGCGAAGATGGCGAAGGCAAAGAAAGCGAAAGCAGGCGCGAAGCGGACCGCAAGGAAAACCTCGCGCAAGGTCGTGAAGCTCGCCGCACGCAAACCGGCCAAGGCAACCGGCGCGAAGAAGGCGAACGGCAACGGTCTTCCGCGGCCCTCCGCCAAGCCCTACGGGCAGGCCGGCAAGGCGCTTGAGGGCGTGAAGATCCTCGACTTCACCCATGTCCAGTCCGGTCCGACCTGCACGCAATTGCTCGCCTGGTTCGGCGCTGACGTGATCAAGATCGAGCGCCCCGGCATCGGTGACATCACCCGCGGCCAGCTCCGCGACGTGCCGAACGCCGACAGCCTCTATTTCACGATGCTGAACCACAACAAGCGTTCGATCACCGTCGATTCCAAGAACCCGAAGGGCAAGGAGATCATCGAGCGCCTCATTAAATATTGCGATGTGCTGGTCGAGAATTTCGCCCCCGGCGCGCTCGACCGCATGGGCTTCACCTGGGAGCACATCCACAAGCTCAACCCGCGCATGATCGTGGCCTCCGTCAAGGGCTTCGGGCCCGGCCCGTACGAGGATTGCAAGGTCTATGAGAACATCGCCCAGTGCACGGGCGGCTCGGCTTCGACCACCGGCTTCCGCGACGGCCCGCCGCTCGTCACCGGCGCGCAGATCGGCGACTCGGGCACCGGCCTCCACCTCGCGCTCGGCATCGTCGCGGCGCTCTATCAGCGCAACCGCACCGGCCGCGGCCAGAAGGTGCTCGCCGCCATGCAGGACGGCGTCCTCAACCTCTGCCGCGTCAAGCTGCGCGACCAGCAGCGCCTCAAGCACGGGCCCCTCACCGAATACAGCCAGTACGGCGAGGGGATTCCCTTCGGCGAGGCGACACCCCGCGCCGGCAACGACTCCGGTGGCGGCCAGCCCGGCTGGATCGTGAAATGCAAGGGCTGGGAGAACGACCCGAACGCCTATGTCTATTTCATCACCCAGGCGCCGGTATGGGAGAAGATCTGCGACGTGATCGGCAAGCCGGAATGGAAGACCGATCCCGACTATGCGACGCCGAGGGCGCGGCTCCCGCGTCTGCGCGAAATTTTTGACACGATCGAACAATGGACCATGACCAAGACCAAGCTCGAGGTCATGGAGATCTGCAATCCGCTCGATATCCCCGTCGGTCCGATCCTGTCCATGAAGGAACTGGCGGAGGACGAGTCGCTGCGCAAGACCGGCACGGTGGTCGAGGTCGATCATCCGACCCGCGGGAAATATCTGACGGTCGGCAACCCGATCAAGTTGTCCGACAGCATCTCCGAGGTGAAGCGTTCGCCGCTCCTCGGCGAGCACACCGAGGAGATCCTCACGAAGGTGCTCGGCTATTCCGCGAAGGAGCTTGCGGAGATCAAGTCGTCCGGCGCGATCACCGCGGAAGACAAGAAGAAAGCCGCGGCTTGATCTGACCGCTCGTCCCCGCGAAAGCGGGGACCCAGTGCAAATAACAAGGGCCGCTGGATGCCCGCTTTCGCGGGCACGAGCGGGGAGGGAATGTGAAATGCGTATCGTCGTTCACGGCCAGCAGGCGTTCGGCAAGGCCGTGCTGGAAGCGCTCCTGAAGCGCGGCGAAAATGTCATTGCGGTCTATGTCGCGCCGGAAAAGCCGGGCGCAAAGGCCGACCCGCTGAAGGAAGCAGCGCTTGCCGCGAACCTTCCCGTCCATCAGCCGAGCTCCTACAAGGACCCGAAGGTCTGGGAGGAGTTCAAGGCGCTGAAGCCCGACCTGCAGGTCATGGCCTTCGTGACGCTGTTCGTGCCTGAGGAATTTCTGAACATCCCGACCCACGGCTCGATCCAGTATCACCCCTCGCTGCTCCCGGCCTATCGCGGCGCTTCGGCCATCAACTGGCCGATCATCAAGGGCGAGAAGGAAACGGGCCTTTCGATCTTCTGGCCCGACAACGGCCTCGATACCGGCGACGTGCTGATCCAGAAGAAGACGCCGATCTCCGACACCGACACCCTTGGCTCGGTTTATTTCGACCGCCTCTTCCCCATGGGCGTCGAGGCCATGCTCGAAGCGGTTGACCTCGTGAAGTCGGGCAAGGCCCCCCGCATCAAGCAGGACCACGCGAAGGCGACCTATGAGGGAAAGTGCGGCTCCGAGAACGCCGGGATCGATTGGGGCAAGCCCTGGGAGCAGATCGACCGGCTGATCCGCGGCTGCAATCCCGCGCCCGGCGCCTGGACGCTGCTCGACGGCAAGAAGCTGCAGATTTTCGATGCCCAACCGATCCCCGCCCGCGATCCCAAGGGCATCGGTGGGAAGTTGGGCGAGATCGTCGCCGTTGACTCCGACGGCTTCACGGTGGTTTGTGCCGACGGACGCTTCAAGATCACCCGCGTCAAACCCGCCGATGGACCCAAGGTGAACGCCGGAGAATTCGCCAGCACGACGAAGCTTCAGGTCGGCGCCCGCCTCGGTCAATGACGCAATCGAACAATGACGATATGTTCTGCCCGGTCATGCGGGCATGAACAGTTGAGAATGGAACGAACGCGATGCCCGCTTCGCAGCACCAGAATCCGAAATCCGATATCGAAATCGCACAGGCCGCCAGAAAGCGGCCGATCCTTGAGCTTGCCAAGGAGCGCCTCGGCATCGCGCCGGAGAACCTCGAGCCCTACGGTCACTACAAGGCCAAGGTCTCGATGGACTACATCAAGTCGCTGAAGAACAAGCCGGACGGCAAGCTCATCCTCGTCACCGCGATCACGCCGACCCCGGCGGGCGAGGGCAAGACCACGACGACCGTCGGCCTCACCGACGCCCTCAATCACATCGGCAAGAAGGCGATGTGCGCGCTGCGCGAGCCGTCGCTCGGGCCTTCGTTCGGCATGAAAGGCGGCGCCGCCGGCGGCGGCTATGCGCAGGTCGTGCCCATGGAGGACATCAACCTCCATTTCACCGGCGACTTCCATGCGATCACCGCCGCCCACAATCTGCTGGCGGCGCTTATCGATAACCACATCTACTGGGGCAACCCGCTCGGCATCGACAGCCGTCGCGTGTCCTGGCGGCGTGTCATGGACATGAACGACCGCGCGCTGCGCGAGATCGTCTGCTCGCTCGGCGGCGCCGCCAACGGCTATCCGCGCGAGGCCGGATTCGACATCACCGTCGCTTCGGAAGTGATGGCGATCTTCTGCCTCGCCCGCGACATCGACGACCTGAAGCAGCGCCTCGGCAACATCATCGTGGCCTATACCCGCGACCGCAAGCCGATCCGCGCCAAGGATCTCGACGCGAACGGCGCGATGACGGTGCTGCTGAAGGAGGCGATCGCGCCGAACCTCGTGCAGACACTGGAAGGCACGCCTGCCTTCATCCACGGCGGCCCGTTCGCCAACATCGCGCACGGCTGCAATTCCGTTTCGGCGACCACGGCAGCGCTCAAGCTCGCCGACTACGTGGTGACGGAAGCCGGCTTCGGCGCCGACCTCGGCGCGGAGAAATTCATCGATATCAAGTGCCGCAAGGCCGGCCTGAAGCCCGACTGCGTCGTGATCGTCGCGACGATCCGCGCACTCAAGATGCATGGCGGCGTCAAGAAGGAAGACCTCAAGAAAGAGGACCTCAAGGCGCTCGAAGCCGGCATGGCGAACCTTGAGCGCCACGTCGAGAACATCAAGAAGTTCGGCCTGCCGGCCGTGGTCTCGATCAACCGCTTCTCCGCCGACACCGAGGCCGAGATCGCGCTCGTGGAGAAGAAGTGCGCGGCGCTCGGCGTCGAAGCCCTGATGGCGGATCACTGGGCCATGGGCGGCGAGGGCGCTGCCGACGTCGCCCGTGCCGTCGTGAAGACCATCGACGAGGGCAAGGCGAACCTGAAGCTGCTTTATCCGGACGACATGCCGCTGTTCGACAAGATCCGCACGATCGCGAAGGAAATCTACCGCGCCGACGATGCCGTTGCCGACAAGTCGGTGAAGGACCAGCTCAAGGCGTGGGAAGAGCTCGGCTTCGGCAAGCTGCCGGTCTGCATCGCCAAGACGCAGTATTCGTTCTCGACGAATCCGGACGCCAAGGGCGCACCCACGGGCTTCAACATTCCCGTACGCGAGGTGCGGCTCTCCGCCGGCGCCGAGTTCGTCGTCGCGATCTGCGGTGAGATCATGACAATGCCGGGCCTCCCCAAGGTGCCGGCGGCGAATTCGATCGACGTCGATGCCCAGGGCCGCATCGTCGGGCTGTTCTGATAGCGCGTCGTCCCGGGCGAGGCGCGCAAAGCGCTCCGAGACCCGGGACCGTTCTTAGCACGATCCGAACGGTCCCGGCTCTCCCGCCGACGCGCTCGGCCGGGACGACTCCTAACCCCCCTCCAGTTGCTTCGCTACCCGCTGCGCTTCGGCGACGAGCGCGGCGGTAATTGGCGTCATCGGCTCGCGCGCCGGTACCACCAGTCCGATCGTATGCACCTCGTCCGGCTCGACGATCGGAATCGCACGCATGGTCTTGGTGAGCCCGAGCGTATCGGCAAGCTTCTCCGGCATGACGCTCGCCCAGCGGCCCGTGCGCACGTGCGCGAACAGGAGGATCATGGAGTCCGACTCCAGCATCGGCCGCGACTCCACGCCGACGCTCTTGAAGATGCGGTCGA
>Ga0180222_1001200_pt1 | contig 28900 bp, 28 predicted proteins | sample eDN5th37CKraftOP_FD_151336 | JGI IMG/M metagenome (GOLD analysis project Ga0180222, IMG submission 151336) | Enriched Organic Plus compost microbial communities from Emeryville, California, USA - eDNA 5th pass 37_C Kraft OP (version 2) (version 2) ...
GCGCCGGCGCGGTCAGCGGCCAGCTCAACGGCCCCGTGCCGGCGGGCGACGAATGGATCGTCCGCGTCGCCGGGGCCGAGCATCGCGTGCGGCTCCGCCTCACCGAGGGAGGAATGCTCGCCGATTTCGACGGCAAGGGGCCGCACGAGCTGATCGGCCGGCTGCGGCCGGGCCAGCGCCTGTTCAGGGGCACGGTGGACGGGCGCCGCCGCACCGTCCAGGTGGCTAAAGCCGGTCGGCGCTGGCGGCTGACGACGCGCGGCGCAAGTCACCTCGCCGAGGTGCTGCCGCCGCACGTCGCCGAGCTCACCCGCTACATGATCGAGAAGGCGCCGCCGGACCTCTCGAAATATCTGATCTGCCCGATGCCGGGGCTCCTCACCCGCCTCGACGTCGCGGAGGGCGACCATGTCGAGGCCGGCCAGCCGCTCGCGGTGGTCGAGGCGATGAAGATGGAGAATATCCTGCGGGCCGAGAAGGCGGCGACGGTGAAGGCGATCAAGGCCCGTCCCGGCGACAGCCTCGCGGTCGATGCGGTGATCCTCGAGTTCGAGTAGCTGCGTTGCCGTTCGGCCACCGGAAGACCACATTCTTTCGCGCCGCGGCAACGAACTCCGCTGCCGAAAGTTGAGCCGCCCATGACTCGACGCAAGCTCCCCTTTCACGCCGCCGCCGCGACGATCCTCGCCCTTGCGGCGGCTCCCGGCGCGCCCGCCCAGGCCCAGGACGGCGGCCGCGGCCATATCGTGACCATCGGCGCCGGCGCGCAGGTCTATCCCGACTATCCGGGGGCGGCCGGCTACGGCGTCTTCCCGCTTCTCGTCGGCGGCCTGCGCCGCCCCGGTGCGCCGATGCCGTTCGAGGCCCCCGACCAGGGCTTCGGCTTCGGCCTGCTCGGAAGCGACAGCCCGGTCGATATCGGCCCGGTGCTGAGCTTCCAGTCGAAGCGCGAGGAAGCCGATGTCGGCGCGCCGGTCGGCGATGTCGGCCTGACTCCGGAACTGGGCGGCTTCGTCCAGGCCTGGCTCGGCGACCATGTCCGCCTGCGCGTCGACCTGCGCCATGGGCTCGGCGGCCACAAGGGCACGCTCGGCGATGTCGGCGCCGATTTCGTGATGCGGCACGGGGACCGCTACATCTTCTCGATCGGCCCGCGGATGCGCTTTTCCGACGGGCGCTACCAGGACGCCTATTTCCGCGTGACGCCGGCCGCTGCCGCCGCGAGCGGCCTCGCGCCCTTCGATCCCGACGGCGGCGGCGTCCACGCGGCGGGCGTGAGCTCGGGCCTCACCGTTCGCGCGGGGCGCGACTGGGGCGTCAATGGCTATGCCGGCTATGACCGGCTGGTCGGCGACGCGGCGCGATCGCCGATCGTCCGCGACCGCGGCTCGCGCAACCAGTTCTCCGCCGGCCTCGCCCTGTTCTACGAGTTCCGCGTCGGCCTTTGACCGGGGGCGGGGTCCCGGCCTAGGGTCGGCCCATGAAGATACTCGCCGCGCTCGCCCTTCTCGCCGCCGCCACGACCGCCATTCCCGCCGAGGCCGCGCTCACGCCCGCCGAGAGGCGTATCGTCGAGACGGTCCGGCGCGATGCCGATCGCAATCTCGCCCTGCTCGAGCGACTGGTGAACCAGAACAGCGGCACGCTCAACCTCGCCGGCGTGCGCGCGGCGGGCGAGATGGTGCGCGCCGAGCTGGAGCCGCTGGGCTTCGAGGTGCGCTGGGTGGACATGAGCGAGACGGGCCGGGCCGGCCATCTCGTCGCGGTCCATCGCGGCAACGGACGCGGCAAGCGCATCCTCCTGATCGCCCATCTCGACACGGTGTTCGAGCCGGATTCGCCCTTCCAGCGCTTCACCCGCGAGGGCGATCGCGCCGTCGGCCCGGGCGTCGGCGACTGCAAGGGCGGCGACGTGGTCGCGATCGCGGCGCTGCGCGCGATGCACGAAGCGGGCACGCTTGCGGACGCCGACATCATGGTCGTCCTCACCGGGGACGAGGAGCGGCCCGGCTCTCCCATCGCCGTCGCGCGGCGGGACCTGATCGAGGCCGGGCGCTGGGCCGATGTCGCGCTGGAGTTCGAAAATCTCGCGCGCGAGGGGGATCGCGAATATGGCACGGTCGCCCGCCGCTCCTCGACGAGCTGGACGCTCACCACCCATGGCCGCACCGGCCACAGTTCGGGCGTGTGCGGCGAAGGGCTGGGCTGCGGCGCGATCTACGAGATGGCGCGAATCCTCGATTCCTTCCGCCGCGAGCTGCCGGAGCCGAACCTCACCTACAATGTCGGCGTGATCGGCGGCGGCACGCCGGCCTCGATCGACGCGGCGGGCCTCGTCGTCACCGCCTCGGGCAAGACCAATATCGTCGCCGAGACCGCGATCGCGCGCGGCGACATCCGCACGCTCTCGCCGGAGCAGGAGGCGCGGGTGCGCGCGCGGATGCAGGAGATCGTCGCCCGGCACCTGCCGCATACCGGCGCCGAGCTGGTCTTCGCCGAGGACGGCTATCCGCCGATGGCGCCGACCGAGGGCAACCGCGCGCTGCTCGCCAGGCTCAACGAAGTGAACCGCGATCTCGGCCTGCCGGAGATGGCCGAATATGATCCGGCCCGGCGCGGCGCGGCGGATTCGAGCTTCGTCGCGGCCGAGGCCGACACGCTCGCGGGTCTCGGCGTCGCCGGCGGGGGCAGCCATGCCGAGGGCGAATGGATCGACATCCCCAGCCTTTCCCGCCAGGCCGCCCGGGCCGCGATCCTGATGACGCGCCTCAGCCGCGAGCCGCGCGAATAGGGGGAACCTGCCGCTACTTCGCGTGCCGGGCGGCGAGGAGGTAGTTGAGCGAGGTGTCGCGGGTGAGCTGGAAGCCGCGCGTGGGCGACCAGCCGAGGCCGGTCACGTCCGTGACCTCCAGAGCGACGGCGGCGAGCCGCGCGGTCAGCTCGTCGGGGGTCAGGAAGCGGTTCCAGTCGTGCGTGCCCCTGGGGATCTGCCCGGTCCCCTCGCCGATCGTGATCAGCGCGAGGCGCGAGAGCGCGGTCCGGTTGGGCGTCGAGAGGATCAGCAGGCCGCCCTCGGCCAGCGCGCCCGCGAGGCCGGCGAGGAAGGCGTCCACGTCCGCGACATGCTCGACGACCTCGAGGCTGGTGACGAGGTCGAAGCGGCCTTCGAGCGCCTCGACCCCGCCGATGCGATAGTCGATCGCGAGGCCCTGGCCCTCGGCATGGCGCTGCGCCGCGGCGATATTTTCCGCCGCCGCGTCCACCGCCGTTACCGCCGCGCCCAGGCGCGCCAGCGGCTCGGCGATCAGCCCGGCGCCGCAGCCGACATCGGCGGCGCGCTTGCCGGCGAGCGGCTTCAGCGCGTGCTCGTCCACGCCCCAGTGCTGGTCGATCCGCGCGCGGATATAGGCGAGCCGCGCCGGCCCAAGCTTGTGCAGCATCGCCGAGCTACCCTTGGGGTCCCACCAGTCGGCGGCCAGCGCGCCGAAATGGGCGGCCTCCCGGGGGTCGATTGTGGCGTTCGCCTCGCTTGCATGTGCCATGCGCGCTCCCTATCAGTGCCGCCTCCGTCTTCCCAAGGGTTTCCGGTTCCCGGTCATGGTACGCATCGTGATGAAGTTCGGCGGCACCTCGATGGCCGGCATCGAGCGCATCCGTCATGTCGCGGGCCTCGTGAAGCGTGAAGCGGAGCGCGGCAACCAGGTCGCCGTCGTCGTCTCCGCGATGGCCGGAGAGACCGACCGGCTGATCCAGTTCTGCCGCGAGGCCGCGTCGCTCTACGATCCGCGCGAATATGACGTGGTCGTCGCCTCGGGCGAGCAGGTGACGAGCGGCCTGCTCGCGATCACGCTCCAGGGCATGGGGATGAACGCCCGCTCCTACATGGGCTGGCAGCTGCCGATCCGCGCCTCCGGCCACGCCGCCGCGCTGATCGAGGGGATCGACGCCGGGGTGCTCGAAGGCGTCTTCGCGCAGGGCGGCATCGCCGTCATCCCCGGCTTCCAGGGCGTCACCGCCGAGGGCGATCTCGCGACGCTGGGGCGCGGCGGCTCGGACACCTCGGCGGTCGCGCTCGCGGCGGCGCTGAAGGCCGACCGCTGCGACATCTACACCGACGTGGACGGCGTCTACACCACCGATCCGCGCATCGTGCCGCGCGCGCGCAAGCTCGATACGATCACCTATGAGGAGATGCTCGAACTGGCGAGCGTCGGCGCCAAGGTCCTGCAGACGCGCTCGGTCGGGCTCGCCATGCGCACCAACATGCCTCTCCAGGTCCTCTCCTCGTTCGAGGACAGGCCCGGCACGATGATCGTCGCCGACGAGGCTCTCGAGGACAGCAAGATGGAACGCAACGTCATCACCGGTATCGCCTACGACAAGAACGAGGCGCGGATCACGCTCGTCGGCATTCCCGACCGGCCCGGCGTCGTGGCCGCCGTGTTCGGGCCGCTCGCCGAGGCGAACATCAACGTCGACATGATCGTGCAGAGCATCCCGCGCCCCGGCGAGGCGAGCGACCTCACCTTCACCGTGCCCACCGCCTCGCTCGCCCATGCCGTCGCGGAGCTTGAGAAGGGGCGCGAGGCGATCGGCTTTTCGGAGATCATCACCGACACCAACGTCGTGAAGGTCAGCGCGGTCGGCGTCGGCATGCGCTCCAATGCCGGCATCGCCGCCAAGATGTTCCGCACGCTCGCGGACCGCGGCATCAACATCGTCGCGATCACCACGTCGGAGATCAAGGTGAGCGTGCTGATCCCCGAGGAATATACCGAGCTCGCCGTGCGCGTGCTCCACACCGCCTACGGCCTCGACGCCGAGGACGCCGCATGAGCGCCGCCGCGCCGCTCCAGCCGCAGCCCGGCGAGGAGGAGTCGCTGGCTGTCGGGCGGGACCGGCTGCGCCGGCTGATGGCGCGCGGCGCCGAGTTCCTGGGCTGCGAAATTGCGATCCTCGGCGGCGCGATGAGCTGGATCTCGGAGCGCAACCTCGTCTCGGCGCTCTCCAACGCCGGCGCCTTCGGGGTGATCGCCTGCGGCGCGATGACTCCGGACCTGCTCGACACCGAGATCGCCGAGACGAAGGCGCGCACGTCGCGGCCGTTCGGCGTCAATCTCATCACCATGCATCCCGAGCTCGACCGGCTGATCGACGTCTGCGCGAAGCATGATGTCGGCCATGTCGTGCTTGCCGGCGGCCTGCCGCCCCCCGGCGCGATCGATCGGGTGAAGGGCTATGGCGCGAAGCTGATCTGCTTCGCCCCGGCGCTCGCGCTGGCGAAGAAGCTGATTCGCTCGGGCGTCGATGCGCTGGTGATCGAGGGGATGGAGGCGGGCGGCCATATCGGGCCGGTCGCGACCTCGGTGCTCGCGCAGGAAATCCTCCCGCCGCTCGCCGCGGATGTGCCGATCTTCGTCGCCGGAGGCATCGGCCATGGCGGCGCGATCTCCGGCTATCTCGAAATGGGCGCCGCCGGCGTCCAGCTCGGCACGCGCTTCGTTTGCGCGACGGAGTGCATCGCCCACCCCAATTTCAAGAAGGCGTTTATCCGCGCCTCCGCGCGCGACGCGGTCACCTCGGTCCAGATCGACCCGCGCCTGCCGGTGATTCCGGTGCGCGCCCTCAGGAACCGCGAGATGGAGAATTTCGCCGCCAAGCAGCGCGAGGTCGCCAACCTGCTCGACGAGGGCAAGATCGAAATGGCGGAGGCGCAGCTCCAGATCGAGCACTACTGGGCCGGCGCGCTCCGTCGCGCGGTGATCGAGGGCGATGTCGAGACCGGCTCGGTGATGGCCGGCCAGTCGGTCGGCATGGTGAAGGAGGAGGCGAGCGTCGCCGACATCCTCGCCCAGCTCATCGGCGAAGCCGCCGCGGCGCTCGCCCGGCGCTCGGCCTAGCGCCGCCGGCTCACGTGCACAGCGAAAGCCAGGCGATCTCCATCACCGTGCCGTTCTCCACCGGCAGCGGGTTGTCCGGATAGGCGCGCGTCTCGACGACGTTGCCGAGCGGGTCGAGCCGCCGGCGCTCGGTCGCATTGATCGTGCGCGCCGCGCAATCGACCACCAGATGGAAAATGTCCGGGCTTGCAGTGCCGTCCGGGTCGGTCAGGCGGAACCAGGCGGAGCGCGTCGCTCCCTCCTGCTCGATCGTCGCCGCGTCGATCGCGATCGACTGGCCGGAGGGGGCGCGACCGAGATTGAGCCAGGCGCGCCCGACGGGCGGCGGCGGCGCGACGATGACCGGCGGCGGCGGCGCGGTCGAAACGCCGCAGCCGGCGTTGGCCGTATCGAGCGCGGTGCGGATCTCGGCGTGGCGCAGCGTCGAGGCGACCCAGCGCAGGTCGCGCGGCGTAAGCTGGTTCGGCTGGTAATAGCCCTGGCGCACCGCCACGGCGGCGTCGGCGAGATCGCGCAGGCGATGGACTCGGAGCGCCGCGCCGAGCCGCTCGCCGACGCAGCGCGCCTGCCCCGCGTCATAGCCGAAGCGCAGCAGCTGCGGCATCACGATCGAGGGGCGCGGCTGCGTGAAATCGGCGACGCGGCCCATGCATCCGCCGGCGAGGCACAGGGCGGCGAGGGCGAGCGATGTTCGGCGCGCGGTTTTCACGATCATGTCGTTAGCAATCGCGCCGTCGCGATGCACCCCGCTGCGATGCAATCCATCCGGCGTTCAGCCGGTCGCGTCCTGCCGCAGCATCGCGGTGAGCGCCTCGAGCGAGTAGGGCTTGCCGAGCAGCTCGAAGCCGTGGCTGCCCTGCTCGGCAAGCACATGGCTGTAGCCGCTGGTGAGGATGATGCGCAGGTCCGGCCAGCGCCGGCGGATCTCGCGGGCGAGCGTGACGCCGTCGTCGCCCGGCATCACCACGTCGGTGAAGACGAGGTCGAAACTGTCGCGCGACTCGGCAAGCGCCGTGAGCGCGGCCGAGGCGTCGCGAACCCAGGTGACCGTCTGGCCGAGTTCGCGCAGCAGCTCGGTCGCGAACGTGCCGACATCCTCATTGTCCTCCACGAGCAGGATGCGCTGGTGCGCGGGCGGCCTGGTCGTCGCGGCGGGTGCTTCCTCTCTCTCCGGCACGACACGGTCGTCGGCCATGAGCGGCAGGTAGAGGGTGAAGGTCGTGCCGCGCCCCGGCACGCTATCCACCGTTATCTCGCCGCCCGACTGGCGGGTGAAGCCGTAGACCTGGCTGAGCCCCAACCCCGTGCCTTTGCCGACTTCCTTGGTCGTGAAGAAGGGTTCGAAGATCTGCGACAGGGCATTCGGCTCGATGCCGGTGCCGCTGTCGGCGATCGAAATGGCGGCATAGGGTCCGGTCGCCGGTGGCCTGGACGCGGTCGGCGCCACCGCGGCCCGGCGCGCGGTGACGAGCAGGGTGCCGCCCTTCGGCATCGCGTCGCGCGCGTTGATCACCATGTTGAGGATCGCGGTCTCGAACTGGGCCGGATCGGCGAGCACGGTGCCGGAATCGGGCGACAGGTCGAAGGTCAGGCGCACGCGCGACCCCAGCGTCGTCGTGATGATCTGCTTCAGCCGTTCGAGCCGCTCCGCGACGGAGAAGATTTCGTTGTGGAAGGGCTGGCGCCGCGCGAAGACGAGGAGCTGGCCGGTGAGCCGCGCCGCCCGGTCGGCCGTGTCGGCGATCGCCGTCAGGTAGCGCTCGCGTTTCGCCTCGGGCAGCGTCGGCTGGCGCAGCATGTCGATCGAGGCCCGGATCACGGTCAGCATATTGTTGAAATCGTGCGCAACGCCGCCCGTCAGCCGGCCGACCGCCTCGAGCTTCTGCGCCTGGGCGAGCGCCTCGCGGGCGCGCTCCAGCTCCTCCTGCGCCCGGCGGCGTTCGGTCACGTCTCGCGTGATCTTGGCGAAGCCGAGCAGCCGGCCCTCGTCATCGCGAATCGGGTCGATGACGACGCTCGCCCAGAACTGGCTGCCGTCCTTGCGCTGGCGCAGCCCCTCATATTCGTACTTGCCCTCGTCGCGCGCTTTCGCCAGCGCCCGCGCCGGTTCGCCGCGGGCCCGATCCTCCTCGGTGTAGAAGCAGGAGAAATGCCGGCCGACGATCTCGTCGGCCTTGTAGCCCTTGATTCGCGCTGCGCCCGGGTTCCAGTTGGCCACATAGCCGTCGGGGTCGAGCATGAAGATCGCGTAGTCGTGCACGCTCTGGACGAGCATGCGGAACTGCTGCGCGCTCTCCTCGAGCACGCGCTCCGCTCCGGCATCCTCGTCGGGCCGGGTGTCCTCGTCTTCGCCGTGAATCGTCAAATGCCGGCCGCCTTCACGGGTGCAACCGGCAAGGCCGTCGCTCGGTTCCCCGCACTGGCGCGATTTTCCCCCGCGCGCTATCCTTCGCGGCCGGGCTGCGGCCTCTGAGCGAAGGAGTCTTTCGATGCGATTGTTCCACGGTCTCGCCGCCGCCGCGCTCGCCCTCATGCCGGGAGCCGCCATTCCGGCGCTTCCCACTGGCGCCCGCGCGCCCGACTTCACCACCACCGGCGCGCTGGCCGGCAGGCCCTTCCGGCTCCACCTCGCCGAGCAGCTCCGCCGCGGGCCGCTCGTGCTCTATTTCTTCCCGCGCTCCTTCACCCAGGGCTGCACGCTCGAAGCGCACGCCTTCTCCGAGGCGGCGCCGCAGTTCCGCGCCGCGGGCGCGCGGGTGATCGGCATGTCGGCGGACGACCAGGAGACGCTACGGCGATTCTCGGTCGAAGCGTGCCGCAACGCCTTTCCGGTCGCCACCGCGAGCGCGGACACGATCCGCGCCTACGATGTCGCGATCGCGCCCGGGCGGACCGACATGACCAGCCGCACCTCCTACGTGATCGCCCCGGACGGGCGGATCATCTACGCCTATTCCGACATGAACTGGCAGAATCACGTCACCAACACGCTGAACGCCGTGCGCGAATGGCAGCGCACGCACCGCCGCCCCGTAAGCTGAACGGCCCCAATTCGGGAACCGGAGCCAAGGTTCGGCCATTGATGCCGCCGGAGGGTGGGTTTCGACGCCGCTCCGGGTTTCCGGCCGCTTGCCGTCGGGCGCCCTTTCGCGACCTGGAATAGGGGACTGAAATGAAAAGTTTGACCCTTGGGGCACTCGCCCTGGGCGTTTTCGCTCTCGCCGGCTGCAACCGCAGCACGCCGCAGGAAAACGCAGCCGAGAATTACGAGGCGACGATCGACAATCAGGCGGACCAGCTCGACGATCTTGCCAGCAACACCAGCAACGACATCGTCGCCGACAATCTCAACGACACCGCCGACCAGATGCGCGACAATGCCGACAATGCGGCGGACGCGATCGAAAACGGCACGATGGCCCCGCCGAACGGAATGTAGCGGCCTTTCGATCCCCAGGATCGGCGAAAGGGGCGTTCCGGCAAGGGGCGCCCCTTTTGCTTGCGTGCGATTCAGCCGTTCGCGCCGTACATCGCCGCCGCTGCTTCCTTCAGCGCCCGCATCGCCTGGCGATAGGGAAAGGGGCCGTGGCTGATCCGCGCGACTCCGACGGCGGCCAGCGCCGTGACGTCCGGCGCGCCGGGAGAGGCCAGGAAGTTGACCGGCAGCGGCGAGCCGGCGCAGATCTTCTCCAGCAATTTGAGGTCCGCGAGGCCGGGCACGAAGAAGCCGCTTGCGCCGGCGTCGGCATAGGCGCGGGCGCGGTCGAGCGCCGCTTCCGCCATCGCCGCGTCGTGCGTCTCGGGCCTGGCCTTGAGGAAGATGTCGGTGCGCGCGTTGATGAAGAAATCGGGGCCGACGGCGGCGCGCGCCGCGGCGAGCCGCGGCGCCTGCTCGGGGATGGGGTGCAGCTCCTCCCCGCCGACCACCTGGTCCTCGAAATTGCAGCCGATCGCGCCGGTCTCGGCGAGGCGGGCCATGTTGCGGCCCACCTCGTCCGGGGCGGTGGCATAGCCGCCCTCGAAATCGACCGTCACCGGCAGGTCCACCGCGGCGACGATCCGGGCCGCGATGGCGAGGGCGAGGTCGATCGGCAGCCCCTCGCCATCGGGAAAGCCGTTCGCCGCGGCGACCGAGGCGCTGCCGGTCGCGATCGCCTTCGCGCCCGCCTCCGCCACGGCGCGCGCGCTCCCCGCGTCCCAGACGTTGTAGAGGACGACCGGATCGCCCGGCCGGTGCAGCGCCGCGAAGGCGCGCGCCCGCGCGGCGCCGGTCAATGAACGAAGCGCGCGACGACGTCGCGGTAGGAGCGGCTGACCTTCACCTGCGATCCGCTGTCGAGTACCAGGAAGCACTCGCCATTGGTATGCGGCTTCACTTGGCGGACCTGGTCCAGGTTGACGATGGTCGAGCGGTGGACGCGCTGGAAGCGGCGCGGATCGAGCCGCTTTTCGAGGTCCTTCATCGTCTCGCGCAGGATCAGCGTGTTGTCGCCGGTCTTGATGCACATATAGTCGCCGGCGGCCTCGACGCTCTCGATCGTGTCCACGTCGACGCGGAAGATCTGGCCGCGGTCCTTGATGTTGATCATCTTCTCGTAGCGGCTGGCCGAGGGCAGTTCTTCCTGCGCCGCCTCGACATTCTCGATCGCCTCGGGAGCGACCTCGGCGAGCACCTCCTTGAGCGCGGAGGCCTCCTCGGCGCCGCGCTTCTCGGCGAGGCGCTGCCGCACGCGGTCCATCGTGTCGGCGAGCCGCGCCTCCTCGACCGGCTTCATGAGATAGTCGACGGCGTCCGCCTCGAAGGCGCGCAGCGCGTGATCGACATAGGCGGTGACGAAGACGAACAGCGGCGGCTCGATCTCCATCAGCCCCTGGATGACGGAAAAGCCGTCGAAGCCCGGCATCTGGATGTCGAGGAAGACGAGGTCGGGCTTGTTCGTCTTGATCGAGCGGATCGCCTCGCGCCCATTCGAGCAGGTATCGACGATCGCGACGTCCTCATGCGCCTCGAGGCGCACCTGGAGGCCCTGGATGGCCAGCGGCTCGTCGTCCACCAGGATGGTGCGGATGGTCATTTCGGCTCCTCGGTTTCTTCGGTCTGGTACGGTATCTCAATGAAAACGCGGAAGCCCCCCGTTGTCTCCGTTTGTGTCTCGAAACGATGATTGTCGCCATAGGCCTGCGCCAGGCGGTCGCGAATGTTCGCCAGCCCGACTCCGGTCGATTGCGCCGCGCGCTTCTGATAGCCCGAATCGGCGCCCGGGCCGGTGTCGACGACGGTGATCGCGACGCGATTGGCGCGGCGGCGGACTTCGACGGCGATGTCGGCGCCGTTCTCCTGGGGTGTCACCGCATATTTGATCGCATTCTCGATCAGCGGCTGCAGCAGCAGCGAGGGAAGCAGCGCCCGCTCGGCGGCGGGATCGACGCTGAAATGCGGCCGCAGCCGCTCCTCGAAGCGCATTTTCTCGATCTCGAGGTAGAGCTTCAGCGTCTCGATTTCCTGGGCGAGCGTCACCCGCGCGCTCGCCTCGTTCACCAGCGTGTAGCGCAGGAAGGAGGAGAGGCGGGAGAGCATCGCGTTGGCGCGATCGCCCTGCTTCAGGAGCACGAGGGTGGAGATGGAATTCAGCGTGTTGAACAGGAAATGGGGATTGAGCTGGTAGCGTAGCATGGCCAGCTGGGCATTGGAGGCCGCGCTTTCAAGGCGCAGCAGCCGGTCCGCCTGTTCCTCGAGCAGCAGGTAGAAGTTGATGCTGTAATAGAGCGCCGACCAGGCCATCAGCAGCAGGAAGGTGAGGATGATCGCGCCGAGGAAGCGGATGCCCTCGGGCGGGCTGCCCGGCTGGATGAAGACCGAATAGCTCCACGTCTCGATCGCCGAGAGGGCGGCGGAGGCGATGACGACGATCAGGATCGAGCCGGCCCAGGTGTAAAGCTCGCGCATCCGGATCAGCCGGCGGAAGGCGGCCGCCATCAGCAGCGTGATCGAATAGCCCGCGGCGGTGAGCAGGAGGGTGTGGAGCACGTAGCTCCAGGCCATGGCGTTGGCGAGGCCGGTGAGGGTGCGCAGAACGAAATAGCCGCTCCACCCGACGCTCTGTAGCGTCCAGAAGGCGCGGTTCTTGTCCTCGAAGAAGGGCCTGCCGCGAAGGCGCAGCAGGTTGGGCTGGCTGAGCGTATCGCTCTCGCTCGGTCGCGTCGCCGCGTTGTCCGCGCGCGAGGACGCGGGGACGTTGGCGGTCGAAGCGGCGCTGTTGGTGGCCACGTCGGGCTGACCTTTCTCCTGCTGCCGTCTCCGCCGCATTCTTATCGGCGGAATCGGCCATCGACCAGCCGTTGCAGCCGGCATGGCGGCGCGGCGCGGCCAGCGGGCCGCGATCGGCGGATCGGGACGCGCGCTTATGGGCGCGGGCATGGGGTCGTTTCAGGTCCTTCTGGCGCTTGCTTCCGGCGGCCGGCGGGCCGGAAGGTCGCGGCCCTGGCCCGGCGCGGCCGACCGGTCCCTTCCTTTCCCCCCTCCCGCCTTGACTCGTCCTGAATGCGGAAGGAACATAACAGGAACATATGCGCCCGAGTCGCACATCTTCGCTGCCGGAGCCAGGGTCGCTGGACGCCCTGCGCGCCGCCGTGCGCGCGATCGAGCAGGGCGCTGGCAAGGGGGCGGGGGCCGTGGTCCCCTTCGATCTGCGCGCGCTCGATGACCGGCTCGCCGGCGGCGGGCTTCCCGTCGCCGCGCTGCACGAGGCCGCCGCCGCCTCGCGCGCGCCGGGCGACGATGCCGCGACGATAGCCTTTCTCGCCGCGCTTGCCGCCCGCCTCGCCCGCGCGAAGGGGGAGAGGCGGCAGGTGCTCTGGACCTTCCTGCCGCCGGCGCCGTTCCCGCCCGGCCTCGCCGGGGTCGGCCTGACGCCGGATCGCGTCTTCTACGCCGAATGCCGCGACGAGGCCGAGCTGTTGACGGCGATGGAGGATGCGCTGCGCCATGGCGGCCTCGCCGCCGTGGTCGGGGAGAGCGCCGGGCTCGACATGGCGGCGGCGCGGCGGCTCCAGCTCGCCGCCGAGGAGACCGGTACGACCGCGCTGCTGCGTCGGCGCTGGCGGCGGCGGGGCGGCGACCCGCTGGCGGCGCCGTCGAGCGCGGTCACCCGCTGGCGGATCGGCTGCGCGCCCGCCGCGCCGCTCCCTCACGGTATCGGCCCGTTCGCGGGGCTTGGCCGTCCCCGCTGGCGGGTCGAGCTGGCGCGCCAGCGGGGCGGCGCGCCGTTCCAATGGTTTTTGGAGGCTCCCGATGCCGAGGCTCGCCTCGCTCTGGCTCCCCGATCTGGCGATCGACCGGATCAGGCGCGCCGCCGAGCCCGCGACGCGCGCGTCCCCGCCGCTGCCGCCGCCTGACGCCGCGCGCGTCCTGCCCGGGCGGGGCGGCGGCTGGCGGCCGGGCGCGCGCTGGGCGCGCGAGCCGTTGCCGCGCGATCTTGCCATCCGCCCGGACGGGGCGGGCGTGCTCGTCACCTTCGTTCGCGAGGGCAACCGCAATGTGCTCGCCGCCGTGTCGCCGGCGGCGCGCCGGCTCGGCCTCGCGGCGGGCATGCCGCTCGCCAAGGCGCGCGTCCTCGTCCCAGGGCTCGACGTCCGCCCGGCGGATCCCGAGGGCGACGCCGCCTTCCTTGCCCGGCTCGGCGTGCTGGCGGCGCGACGCTGGACGCCGCGCGCCGCCGTCTCCGACCCCGACGGCCTGTGGCTCGACCTTACCGGCGTCGCCCACCTGTTCGGCGGCGAGGCGCGGCTTTGCGAGCGCATCCTTGCCTTCCTCGCCCGGCTCGGCTTTGCCGCGCGCATCGCGGTGGCGGACAGTTTCGGCGCCGCCCACGCGCTCGCCCGGCATGGTCGGGAGCGGATCGCCATCTGCCCGCCCGGCGGCGTCGCGGCGGCGATCGCGCCGCTGCCGCTCGCGGCGCTGCGGCTCGACGCGGCGGCGCTGGAGACCGCCCGCCGGCTCGGCATTGCCACGGTCGGCGCGCTGGCGGCGATGCCGCGCGGCCCGTTGCAGCGCCGGTTCGGCAGCGCCCTCTTGATGCGGCTCGACCAGGCTCATGGCCGCGCCGGCGAGCCGTTCGACCCGATCGTGCCGGAGGAGCCGCCCGCGGTGCTGCTCCGCTTCGTCGAGCCGATCGCGACGCCCGAGGCGATCGAGGAAGCGCTCGGCGAGGCGATGCGCCGGCTGATGCGCCGGCTCGAGGCGGCGGGGCTCGGCGCGCGCCGCCTGCTGCTGCTGTGCGAGCGCGTCGACGGCGCGGTGCAGCGCGCCGCGATCGGCACCGCCCGCGCCAGTCGCGACGGCGCCCACCTCATGCGGCTGATTGCGCCGCGGATCGAGCGGCTGGAGCCCGGCTTCGGCTTCGAGGCGTTGCGCCTCGTCGCCGACCGGGTCGAGCCGCTGGGCGCGCGGCCGGTCGAAAGCCCGTTGGCTGGCGACGGCAAGGCGGCGGGCGATCTCGCCACCCTGGTCGACCGGCTCGCCGTCCGCCTCGGCGCGCGCCGGGTCTATCGCTGTGGCGCGCGCGAGAGCGACCTGCCCGAGCGCAGCGTCGTGCGGCTCGATCCGCTCGGCGCGACGGCGCCCTGGCCGCGCTGGCCGCGGCCGATCCGGCTGCTGGTGCCGCCCGAGCCGGTCGATTTCGTCCTGTCCCCCCATCCGGACGGCCCGCCACGGCGCTTTCGCTGGCGCGGCGACACCTATGTCGTCGCCGTCGCCGACGGGCCGGAGCGGCTCTACGGCGAATGGTGGCGCGCCCCGGACGAGCGCGCCGCGATCCGCGACTATTTCGAGGTCGAGGACCAGGGCGGCCGCCGCTTCTGGCTGTTCCGCAGGGACGATCCCGACCAGCCCGGCAGCGGCGACCTCAGCTGGCACCTGCACGGGCTGTTCGCATGACCTATGTCGAGCTTCAGGCCGCGACGCATTTCAGCTTCCTGCGCGGGGTTTCCAGCGCGGATGAGCTGTTCGCGGCGGCGGCGCTGCTCGGTTACGAGGCGCTCGGCATCGCCGACCGCAACACGGTGGGCGGGCTGGTCCGGGCGCTGCGGGCGAGCGAGGCGACCGGGGTAAGGCTGGTCGTCGGCTGCCGGCTCGACCTGATGGACGGGACGGCGCTGCTGGTCTGGCCGCAGGACCGCGCCGCCTGGTCGCGGCTCACCCGGCTGCTCACCACCGGCAAGCAGCGCGCCGACCGGAAGCGGGGCGAAAAGGGACAGTGCTTCCTCCACTGGGAGGATGTCGCCGCCTGGAGCGAGGGCCTCGTCGCCGCGCTGGTGCCGGACGAGGCCGACCGAACGACCGAGATCGCGCTGGCGCAGCTCGCCGACATCTTCGGGGAGCGCGGCCATCTCGCGCTCACCCATCGCCGCCGGCCGGGCGAGGCGGCGCGGCTCCACGCCCTCGCCGAACTCGCCCGCCGCTACGGCACGCGGCCGCTCGCCACCGGCGACGTGCTCTACGACAGCCCCGACAAAAGGATGCTGCAGGACGTCGTCACCGCGATCCGGGAGCATTGCACGATCGACGAACTGGGCTTCCGCCGCGAGCGTTATGCCGACCGTCATCTGAAGCCGCCCGCGGAGATGGAGCGGCGGTTCCGCGACTTTCCCGACGCGGTGCGCGCCAGCGCCGACATCGCCGATCGCTGCCGCTTCTCGCTGCGCGAGCTCGGCCAGCAATATCCCGACGAGATCGTGATGAGCGGCCGCACCCCGCAGGAGGCGCTGGAGACGCTCACCCGCGCCGCGCTCGCCCGGCTGCCGGACGCGACGCCGGCCCATGCCGAGCAACTGGAGCGCGAACTGGAGCAGGTGAAGAAGTGGGACTATGCCCGCTACTTCCTCACCGTGAACTCGATCGTCGGCTTCGCGCGCAGCCAGGGCATCCTCTGCCAGGGGCGCGGCTCGGCGGCCAATTCGATGATCTGCTACGTGCTCGGCATCACCGCGATCGATCCGGTCCGCCACCAGCTCCTGTTCGAGCGCTTCCTCTCCGACGCGCGCAACGAGCCGCCCGACATCGACGTCGATTTCGAGCACGAACGGCGCGAGGAGGTGATCCAGTGGATCTACGACACCTACGACCGTCGCCACGCCGCGCTCGCCGCGGTCGTGGTGCGCTACCGCGCCCGCCGCGCGGTGCGCGAGGTCGGCAAGGCGCTCGGCCTGTCCGACGACGTGACGGCCGCCCTCTCCGACCAGGTCTGGGGCTGGTCGAGCGAGGGCGTCGCCGAGCGCCACGTCGCCGAACTCGGGCTCGACGCCGCCGATCCCCGCCTCGCGCTCACGCTTGAGCTCGCCCGCCAGCTCATCGGCACGCCGCGCCACCTTTCGCAGCATCCGGGCGGGTTCGTCCTCACCCGCGACCGGCTCGACGCTCTCGTGCCGATCGAGCCGGCGACGATGGAGGGCCGCGACGTCGTCGAGTGGGAGAAGGACGATCTCGAGGAGCTGAAGATCATGAAGGTCGATATTCTCGGCCTCGGAATGCTCGGCTGCCTGCGCCGCGCCTTCGACCTGCTCGCCGAGCACAAGGGGCGGCGGCTCATCCTCTCATCCCCCGAAATGCAGCGCGACGATCCCAGGGTCTTCGACATGATCTGCAAGGCCGACACGATCGGCGTCTTCCAGATCGAAAGCCGCGCGCAGATGTCGATGCTGCCGCGCCTGCAGCCGCGCACCTTCTACGACATCGTCATCCAGGTCGCGATCGTCCGCCCCGGGCCGATCCAGGGCGACATGGTCCATCCCTATCTGCGCCGGCGCGAGGGCAAGGAGCCGGAGGAATATCCTTCCGAGGAGCTGCGCGAGGTGCTCGCCAAGACCAAGGGCGTGCCGCTGTTCCAGGAACAGGCGATGAAGGTGGCGATCGTCGGCGCCGGCTTCTCGCCGGCCAAGGCCGACGCGCTGCGCCGCTCGATGGCGACCTTCAAGACCACCGGCGGCGTCAGCCATTTCCACGACGAGATGGTGAGCGGCATGGTCGCCAAGGGCTATACGCGCGACTTCGCCGAGCGGACCTTCCGCCAGATCGAGGGGTTCGGCAGCTACGGCTTTCCCGAAAGCCACGCCGCCAGCTTCGCGCGGATCGCCTATGCCTCGGCCTGGATGAAGTGCCATCATCCGGACGTCTTTCTGGCGGCGATCCTCAATGCCCAGCCGATGGGCTTCTACGCCCCCGCTCAGCTCGTCCGCGACGCGCGCGAGCACGGCGTCGAGGTCCGCCCGGTCTGCGTCAACGCCAGCCGCTGGGATTGCACGCTGGAGGGGGTCCGGCCTTCTGCCGAGACTTTGCCCCACGCAAACCCCCTCCTTCCCGTCCGCCTCGGCCTTCGCATGGTGAAGGGGCTGGCCAACGAGCATGGCGCGCGGATCGCGGCGGCGGCGATGGAGGCGCCCTTCGCCTCGATCGAGGAGGTGCTCCACCGCACCGGCGTTCCGGTCGCGGCGCTGGAGCGGCTCGCCGATGCCGACGCCTTCCGCTGTTTCGGGCTGGACCAGCGCCAGGCGTTGTGGCGGATTCGCGGGCTCGCCGGGCCGCCGCTGCCCCTGTTCGCCGCCGCCGACGCGCGCTGCGAGGAGCCTGCGGTCGCGCTGACGCCGCTGACCGAGGGGCGCGAGGTGGTCGAGGATTATCGCGCCGTCCAGCTCTCGCTGCGCTGCCATCCGCTCGCTTTCCTGCGCGACGAGCTGGACCGGCGCGGCCTCGCCCCGGCGAAGGGGCTTGCCAGGGCGAAGGACGGCGCGCGGATCGCCACCGCCGGCCTCGTCCTCGTCCGCCAGCGGCCGGGCAAGGGCAATGTCATCTTCATCACGCTGGAGGACGAAACCGGCATCGCCAACGCGATCGTCTGGCAGCGCGTGTTCGAGGCGCACCGGCGGATCGTCCTCGCCGGCGCGATGCTCGCCGTCCACGGCACGCTCCAGCGCGAGGGCGAGGTGACCCACCTCGTCGCCGAGCGGATCGAGGACCTCTCGGAGCTGCTCGCCCGGGTCGGGGAGGCGGATTTCCCGCACCGGGCGATGCCGCCGGACGTGGCGCGCGGCGGCGCCGGCGGAACGGATTCGCGCGAGCGGCGGCCGCCGCCTCCGGCGCTGCCCCGGCGCGATGGCGGCCTGCGCCTGCGCTCGCGCGATTTCCACTGACGACCGCGCGGTCCGCCGCATCGCGCTTGCGCCGGCCGGGATCGGCTCCCTAAATGCGTCGCACAGCCCGCCGGAGACCCTCGATGTTCCTCGCCATGCTCCTCCTCGCCGCCGCGCAGCCGCCCCGGCTGCCGCCGGCCGACAGCCAGAGCCCCAATCCGCGGGAGATGATGGACCAGATCAGCCGCCAGAATCCGGAGGACGAGGAACTGGCGATGATCCGCGCCGCGGACCAGCATCCGCTCGGCACGCTCGACAACCCCATCCGGGTCGGCGGGCCCGAGGGCGAGCACGCCTATCTCGGCCGGCTGCGCTGCCCCGACGGCTCGACGCCGCGGATCGGCCCGCGCGCCGAAGGGGGCGTCGCGGCATATGGTTCGGTCACCGGCGCCTATGACGTCGCTTGCGGCGGCGTCAGCAGCCACCTCGTCTTCGACATCTACCACGAGGAATTCGCGGAGGACCGCGCCCCGCCGGGATTCACGCTGGCGCGATGAGGCGCGTGCTTCGCTGGCTCGGCACGGGCCTCTTCTTTCTTCTCGTCGCGCTCTGTTTCGCGCCGACCCTCGTGCCGCCGCTGCTCGACCGCGTCTATTACAGCGGTCCGCCGAGCGACCATTTCGACGGCCGGCGCTTCTTCAATCCCGGCGCCGATCCGCCGCGCGGCGAGGGCGCGACGCGTCGCTGGATGGCGGGCGAGGGCCGCGCCCGCTGGCCCGATCATGTTCCGGTCCGCCAGACCGTGCCGCCGCGTCGCGTCGCCGGCAACGACATGCGCATGACATGGATCGGCCATTCGACGGTGCTGGTGCAGACCGCCGGGCTTAACATCCTCACCGACCCGATCTGGTCCGATCGCGCCTCGCCCTTCTCCTTCGCCGGGCCGAAAAGGGTGCGCGCGCCGGGCGTGCGCTTCGAGGATCTGCCGAAGATCGACCTCGTCGTCGTCAGCCACAACCATTACGACCATATGGACCTGCGGACGCTGAAGCGGCTGTGGGAGCGGGACCGGCCGCGCATCGTCACCAGCCTTGGCAACGACACCATCCTCGCCCGCGCCGGCATCCCCGCGCTCGCCTTCGACTGGGGCGGGCATTTCGTGCAGAAGCGCGACGGCGCGATCGTCTCCGGCAATCCCGCCTGCGCGGCCGGCCCGTGGCAGTGCGGCGAGGCCTATGCGGTGACGGTCGAGCGCGTCCACCATTGGGGTTCGCGCTGGCTCTCCGATCGCAACCGGGCGCTCTGGTCCGGCTTCACCATCGAGACCCCGGCCGGCAGGATCTTCTTCGCCGGCGATACCGGCTGGGGCGACGGGAGCTGGGTGCGCGAGGCGGCGCGGCACGGGCCCTTCCGGCTTGCCATCATCCCGATCGGGGCATGGTCGCCGCGCGATTTCATGCGCTCCAACCATATCGATCCAGGCGAGGCGTGGCGGGCGTTCGAGGCGCTTGCGCCCGCGCGCGCGATCGGCGTCCACTGGGGCACCTTCCAGCTCAGCTTCGAGGCGATCGACGCGCCGCCCCGCGCGATCGCGGCGCTGGCGCGCGCCCGTCGCGTCCCCGCCGACCGCTTCGTCACGACCGAGCCGGGCGCGACCTTCAGCGTTCCCGCGGCGCCATGATCGTCAGGGCCCTGGGCCGGATTCGATAGGAAAGCGGCGTTTCCATCGGCTGCTGCTCGCCGTCGGTCGCGACGGTGAGCGCCGCGCGGTCGGACGAAATCTCGGCTTCCGGGACGTAAAGCGTCACGAAATCGCGCTGCTGGTCGAGCCGGCCGAACAGGCCCCGCAATCCTGCCCACAGCAGGCGCGCGCGATTGTGCGCCCGCACCGCGTAGAGGCAGAGTTCGCCGCCGTCGATCCGCTCGCGCCGGCCGAGCGCGAACAGGTCGAACTGGTAGCGGTTGTTGCCGACGAACAGCAGCGGCGTCTCCACCGGCACGTCGCTGTCGGGCGCCGCGATCCGCAGCCGGTGCTTGCGGAAGGTCCGCAGCGCCGCGAGGCTCGCCGAGAGCATGGCGAGCCGCTTCGAGCGCCCGCGCTCCTGCTGCGCCTCGCGCAGCCGCACCATGTGCGGGTAGAGGCCGACCGCGCTGTTGTTGACAAAGACGCGGCCGTTCACCTCGGCGATGTCCACCTGCCGCGGCGCGCCGTTCACGATCGCGTCGACCGCGCCGGGAAGGTCGGTGGGGATGCCGGCGTCGCGCGCGAAATGGCTGAGCGTCCCGAGCGGAAGGATGCCGAGCGGGCGCCCCGTCCCGGCCAGCGCCGCCGCCGCCGTGCCGAGCGTGCCGTCGCCCCCGGCCACCGCGACCACGTCCGCCCCCGCCCCCTTCGCCGCGTCCCCGATCGCTTTGGCGAGATCGTCCGGCGCAAACGCTTCGACCTGCGCATCGGCCCCGGCTTTCGCGAGCAGGGTGGCGATCTCGTTCGTCGCCTCGTCGCTGGCCGAGCCGCCGGCGCGGTTGATGATGGCGCGCACCTTCATCGCGCCGGCGCTCCTTCCCGGTCGGCGCAATCGGCGACGCGTCGGCCCTCGCTGGTCACCTTCAGCGTCAGCACCGCCCCGTCGGGCAGCCGCTGGGCGATGTCGAGCCGCGCCGCGTAGCGCGTCGGCCGATAGGCGCCGCTCATGCGGGTGACGACCGGCCCGTCCGGCCCAGAGCAAATGGTGGTGCCGGTCAGGCGGTCACCGTCGAGCGCGACGTCGCGGAAGCGGCAGTCGCGCCCCGCCGGTGTCGCGAGGAAATGGGCGGCGGGCCGCGCGGCCTCGGCGGCGGTGACGCAGTGACGTACGTCGGGACGGGGCCCGATCAGCCGCCGCCGCACCTCCACCGGCAGGTTGGGGCCGATCGCGTCGGTGACGGCGCTCCTCGTCTCCCACAGTCCCGGCGTGACCGGCAGGCGGGCGAGCACCCGCGCCACCTCCTCGCGGCTCATGTCGCGCGGCGGCGGGGCGTCCGCATGGCAGGCGGCGGTCGCGATCAGCGTGACCGCGAGAAGCGCCGCCCGCCGTCTCACCTAGGTCCCGTTGCGCGCGCCGCCGCTGGCGCCCGCCTGGGGCGCGCAGTCGCCCGTGCGCTGGCCGGTGACGTGCACCGTCATCGCGACATCGCCGCCGCCGACGACCGCCGTTCTCACGTCGCGATCAAAGGTGACGGTGTCGCCGGTGAAGGTGCCGTCGACCCCGACCATGATGTTGCCGGTCAGCCCGCGCCGCGAGCATAGCAATTGCACGCTGATGCGGCCGTTGCGCACATAGGGATTTTCGGCGCCGCAGTCGTTGCCCTCGCCGCCAAACATTGCCGGCGAAGGCGCGGACGATTCGACGCAAACCGTCTCGGTCGCGCGGGTCCCGACCGGTGTGTCGATCACGGGGCGCCTGCTTTCGGTCCGGTCGGTCTGTGTAAACGCGGTCACCTCGGTCTGTAGCGTCCACTGCCCGGGCGAAATGGCGGCGGCCCGGGCCGTTTCCGCGCCGTTGTTCTGGACGGCCTCGCCCGCGTCGCACGCGGCGAGCGCGAGCATCGGCACCAAGATCAGGCTTCGCATTGGCATCCTCCCCTGTTTATTTCGGCAGGGTAACCCTCGCGCGCCGCGAATGCCAGCTTTGCCCGGTCGCGCTCCTCCTATTGACCGCCCGCGTCCGTAGCGCGGTCGGCATTCGCCTCGGCGATTTCCTGCGCGGTGCAGTCGCCGACGCGGCGGGCGACGACATGGCTGGTCATCGAGCCCTGCGGGCTCTGCACCTGCTGGCGCATCTCGTACTCGGTGGCGCCGAGCGTCCCGTTCATCGCGATGCGCACCGACTGGTTGTCCGGCCCGGTGCAGACGACCGCGCCGTCCACGCGGCCGTTCGCGATGCGCAGCCCGGTGGTGTCGCAATGCGCCCCGCCCTGGTCGCTGCCGCCGGCGAAGAAGGCGCGATTGGCGTCGGCGAGCTTTTCCGGCGTCATGCATGTGCGGTGGGTGATCGTTTGGTTCGCGTTCATGTGCGCGCGCACCTCGGGCGGCGCGTCGGGCATGTCCATGCGGACCTGGAGCTGCCAGGCGCCTGGCTGCATCGGCAGGCCGCCGCCCGCCGCGCGCGCCGCCGGGGCCGCGCCGGCGCCCGCCGCGGCATTGGCGGTCGCGCCGCCGGCCGCGTTCGCCGCCGCATTGTCCGTCGAGGATTGCCCACCGCCGCAGGCCGCCACCGCCAGTGTCGCGGTGGCGATCGAGATCCGCTTCATAACTCTACTCCCCTCTCGTCGCCGGATGCGACGCCGCCGCAACGCTAGCGCGCGCGGCGGCGAATGGCCATAATGACTTCGCATGGCCATCCAGATCCGCACCAGCCTCGACGAGCCGGAGACCGGCCAGCCCTTCGTGCCGCATCGTCCGCAGCGACCGGAGAAGACCGAGGGCGGCCGGCCGTTCAAGGTCGTCTCCGACTACGCGCCGGCGGGCGACCAGCCGCAGGCCATCGCCGAGCTGGTCGAGCAGGCGAGGGCGGGGGAGCGGACCCAGGTGCTGCTCGGCGTCACCGGCTCGGGCAAGACCTTCACCATGGCCAAGGTGATCGAGGCGCTTCAGCGCCCGGCGCTGGTGCTCGCGCCCAACAAGATCCTCGCCGCGCAGCTCTACGGGGAGTTCAAGAGCTTCTTCCCGGAGAACGCGGTCGAATATTTCGTCTCCTATTACGACTACTATCAGCCCGAGGCCTATGTGCCCCGGTCGGACACCTACATCGAGAAGGAAAGCTCGGTGAACGAGGCGATCGACCGGATGCGCCACTCGGCCACCCGGGCGCTGCTGGAACGCGACGACGTGATCATCGTCGCTTCGGTTTCGTGCCTCTACGGCATCGGCTCGGTCGAGACCTATTCGGCGATGGTCTTCGATCTGAAGAAGGGCCAGGTCGTCGACCAGCGCGAGATCGTCCGCAAGCTCGTTGCCCTTCAGTACAAGCGGAACGACCAGGGTTTCGCCCGCGGCAATTTCCGGGTGAAGGGCGACAATCTCGAAATCTTCCCCTCGCACTATGAGGACAGCGCCTGGCGCGTCTCCTTCTTCGGCGACGAGATCGAGGAGATCGTCGAGTTCGATCCGCTCACCGGCAAGAAGTCGGCGAGCCTCGATTCCATCCGCGTCTACGCCAACTCGCACTATGTGACGCCCGGCCCCACGCTGAAGCAGGCGATGGAGGCGATCCGGCACGAGCTCGCCGAGCGGCTGAAGGAGCTGACCGCCGAGGGCCGCCTGCTCGAGGCGCAGCGGCTGGAGCAGCGCACCAATTTCGACCTCGAGATGATCGCCGCCACCGGCTCGTGCGCGGGGATCGAGAACTACAGCCGCTTCCTCACCGGTCGCCTGCCCGGTGAGCCGCCGCCAACCCTGTTCGAATATCTGCCGGACAACGCGCTCCTCTTCGTGGACGAGAGCCACCAGACGATCCCGCAGATCGGCGCGATGGCGCGCGGCGACCATCGCCGCAAGATCACGCTCGCCGAATATGGCTTCCGCCTGCCGAGCTGCATCGACAACCGGCCGCTTCGGTTCAACGAATGGGACGCGATGCGCCCGCAGACGGTCTGCGTCTCGGCGACGCCGGGCCCGTGGGAGATGGAGCAGGCGGCCGGCGTCTTCGTCGAGCAGGTGATCCGCCCGACCGGCCTGATCGACCCGCCGGTCGAGATCAAGCCGGTCGAGGACCAGGTGGACGATCTGATCGCCGAGGCGAAGGCGACCGCGGCGAAGGGCTATCGCACGCTGGTGACCACGCTCACCAAGCGGATGGCGGAGGACCTCACCGAGTTCCTGCACGAGGCCGGGCTCAAGGTCCGCTACATGCACAGCGACGTCGAGACGCTCGAGCGCATCGAGCTGATCCGCGACCTGCGCCTCGGCGTCTATGACGTGCTCGTCGGCATCAACCTGCTGCGCGAGGGGCTCGACATTCCCGAATGCGGTCTCGTCGCCATCCTCGACGCCGACAAGGAGGGCTTCCTGCGCTCGGAGACCTCGCTCATCCAGACGATCGGCCGCGCCGCGCGCAACGTGGACAGCAAGGTGATCCTCTACGCCGACACGATCACCGGGTCGATCGAGCGCGCGCTCAACGAGACCAATCGCCGGCGCGAGAAGCAGCAGGCGTACAACGCCGCGCACGGCATCACGCCGACCACGATCAAGCGCAACATCTCCGACATCCTCGCCGACGTGTCGAACCGCGATTCGGTGCTGGTCGGCACCGGCGACGAGGCGCGGCCCGAACTCGTCGGCCACAATCTGCGCGCCTATATCGAGGAACTGGAGGGGCGCATGCGGCAGGCCGCCGCCGACCTCGAGTTCGAGGAGGCCGCCCGCCTGCGCGACGAGATCCGCCGGCTGGAGGCGGGCGAGCTCGGCCTCGCCACCGAACCCAGCCGCGCCCCCGTCATCGGCCATTCCACCGAAGGCAAGCCCGGTACCCGCAAGCTCCGCTACGGCAAGACGCAGCGCAAGTGGGGGCGCTGACGGGGCAAGCCGGATCGCATCGTTCCCCGGGCAGCCCGAGGAACGCCCGTCGTTCGTCGCCCGTTCGTTCGGGCATGATCCGCAAGCTCAAATCCGGCTGGCGCATCTATTCGCGCAAGGCCGACCCGAAGACCGGCAAGAGGCGCAATCTCGGCATCTTTCCGACGCGCGCCGAGGCCGAGAAACACGAGCGCGACATCCAGTATTTCAAGCGTCATTGAGAGGAACGCGATGCCCGACCGGGACAGGAAGTGGTCGCAGGACGTGACCGAGCACAGCGACGCGCTCGACCTTGAGAAGGACGTCTTCACCGGCGACGATCCGAAGGAGATCGCCCGCTCGCTCAAGCGCTCGGCCGAGCGGAGCAAGCGGCGCAAGAGCGGCCCCTACCGCTCGGCCATGTCGATGCTCACCTTCTACATCAACCGCGCCGGCGACAACCTGCCGGAGGGGCGTCGCAAAGTGCTCGAGCAGGCGAAGCACGAGCTTCGCGTCGCTTTCGGGCGCGCCTGAAGCGGTCCATGCACTTGAAAGGCCGCGCGCGCTTCGCCACGGTGCGCGGGACATGCCTGAATATCGGGAGTTCCGCATGGCTGCCAGGAAAGCCGTCCTTTTCGCCCTCTTTGCCGTCGCCGCCTGCGCGCGATCGGAGCCGGCGGAGCTGCTCGCCGACGACAACGAGGCCGCTCGCGCGGTTGAGCAGGTGCGCACGCCGGAGCAGGACGACAATGCCCTGGCGCTCGGCGAGTGGCGGACCTCGGTCCAGGACGACGCCAGCATCCTCGAATTCGGCCCCGCCGGCGCGCCGGCGATCTTCAGCCTGCGCTGCGACGGCCGCCGCGGCCTCTATCTCCAGAGCAACGGCGCCGCGCCGACCGGGGACCTGCCGATGATGCTGGTGACGATGGGCAGCGAGACGCGCCGTCTCGCCGTGGTGGCGGTGACCAATGGCGCGCTCCCGATGCTGCGCGCCGCGCTCATGCCGCAGGATCCGCTGCTCGCAGTGTTCGCCCGTAACCGCGATCCGATCGTGATCCGGATCGGGGATGCGCCGCCGCTCGCGCTTCCCTCCGGCCCGCAGGTGGCGAACTACGTGAACAATTGCACCAGCGGTAGCCTCGGCGCGCCGGTCGCCGCGGCGCCGGCCAACGAGGCCGAGCCGGCCCCGGCGGCCGCGCCGGGGAACGGCGCGTGAGGCGGTTTCTCCCTCGCGCGGTCGTCGCGGCAACGGCCCTCGCGGCGCTGCTGTCCGGCTGCATTCCGCCGTCCGTCCCGCCGCCGGCGCCGCCGCCCGCGCCCGAGGCGCCGCCACCCTCGCCCCCGCCGCCGACCGCCGACTGGCGCGACGCGCCGATCAGCCCGGGCGACTGGCACTATGACGGCAACGGTCGCTCGCTCGCCTGGTTCGGGCCGGCGGCTGGCGCGCCAAGCTTCGCCGCGCGCTGCGATGGCGGCGCGGTCGCGCTGACGCTGTCCGGCGCGACGGAGGGGCCGCTGCGGATCACCACCAGCTTCGCCGCCCGCACCGTGCGGGCCGAGGCGCAGGGGACGAGCCTGGTCGCGACCGTCTCGCCACGCGATCGCCTGCTCGACGAAATGGCGTTCAGCTGCGGCCGCTTCATGGTCGAGGCGCCGGGCGCGGCGCCGCTCTACGTTCCGGCCTGGCCCGAATTCGCCCGCGTGGTGGAGGATTGCCGCGGGGGCGCGTGAAGCCCCGAAACGGAAACGCCGCCCGGAGGGGGCGGCGCGAAGCAGGGAATCCTAACGGCAAAAAAGATCGGTTCAAGACTTGATCGCCGATTCGCGGCGAATCATATTCGCTTCCAAGTTCAACTAGGCGAAAGGAGGTGATCCGATGTCTCATGGCTCAGCAGAGGTGTCGGTCAAGTCCGTTCGGGAGCTGAAAGCCTAGGCTTTTTAAGGGTTTCCGGGCTGGAGTATTCCGGCCGCTGACCATGTCGAGGGGCCGCCGGGCAATTGCCTGGCGGCCTTTCGCTTGTCTGGCCGCCGCCGATGGAACTGTTCGCCCGCTCGCGTGTCTGTTACGCAAACCGCGCGAGGTCCAAGGAGGTCCCAATGGCGAAGGCGAACAAGTCGTCCGCGAAGTCCACCCAGGCCGGCAAGGCCGGCGATGCCATTCCCGACGCGCTGCGCGAGGCGGGCCGCAAGGCCGCCGAGCTGGCGCAAAACCCGGTCGCGCGCAGCCTGCTCCTCGCCGGCCTGTTCACGGCCGCGACGGCGCTCGCCGCCAACCGGAACGTGCGGGAAACGGTGAAGAAGACGGCGCGTCAGGCGCAGGACGCGGCGGAATCCGCGGCCGACGCCGCGGCCGAGAGCGCGAGCCGCATCGGCGCCGCGATGGTCGAGGCCGCGACCGAGGCGGTTCGCCGCCTGCTCGGCGAGAATGCCGGCCAGGGCGGCGAAGCGGCCGCCGCCCCTGCCAGTGCCGCCGCCGCGAAGTCGTCTCCCGGCGGCGGCTCCGCACATAGCTCGGGCGGCGCCGCGAAAGCGAAATCGCCTTCGCGCAAGGCCTCGTCCGGCGCCTCCGGCGCCGCGAAGCGGCCCACGGCCTCGCGCGGCTCCGGCACGCGCGGCTCGGGCGGCTCCCGGTCCGGCGGCAGCCGGCCGCGCTCGCGCTCCAAGAGCTGAGGCGGCGCGTTTCCGGCGAAAAGAAGGGGGCACCCGTTGGGGCGCCCCCGCTTTCATTGGGTCTTTCGCCGAAGCCTAGCGGCAGCGGGCGTTGCTGTTGCTGCGCTCCACCTCGCGGCCGAGCAGCGCGCCAGCCGCGGCGCCGATGACGGTGCCCGCAGTGCGGTCGCGGCCGCCGTCGATCGAGCGGCCGATCAGCGCGCCTGCGGCGCCGCCGATCAGCAGGCCGGTCGTGCCGTCCGGGCGGCGGCAGTAGTAGCGGCCGTCACGGCCCCGCCAGTGCGGCCCGTGATAGTAGCCGTCGCGGTCGTAATACTGGCCGTAGCGATGGCGGTGCCGCTGCGCGTCCGCCGGGGTCGAAACCGCCAGCGTCGCCGGAACGGCCATGACCGTGGCCGAGATGGCCAGAATGAACTTACGCATGAGTTCCTCCTCGAACACTTGTGCCCGGCCAACGAGCCCCCCGCCGGCTTGGTTTCATTAACCTCAAACAACGATGCCGTCATCTGCGGGAATCCCGGCATCGCCCTGCCCGAGCCATTGCCGATCCGGCCGCCGGCCCCTAAAGCCCGCCCGGAAGAACGGGAGGCGCGGCCTTGGCGAACGTGACCGTAATTGGCGGCCAGTGGGGCGACGAGGGCAAGGGCAAGATTGTCGACTGGTTGGCGAGCCGCGCCGATCTCGTCGTGCGCTTCCAGGGCGGCCACAATGCCGGCCACACGCTCGTCATCGACGGCGTCACCTACAAGCTTTCGCTGCTGCCCTCCGGCATCGTGCGGGGTACGCTCTCGATCATCGGCAATGGCGTCGTGCTCGATCCCTGGGCGCTGAAGACGGAGGTGGAGACGCTCGCCGCGCAGGGCGTGGCGGTGACGTCCGAGGTGCTGCAGATCGCCGACAACTGCCCGCTGATCCTGCCCATCCACCGCGATCTCGACGCGCTGCGCGAGGATGCGAGCGGCAAGGGCAAGATCGGCACGACGCGGCGCGGCATCGGCCCGGCCTATGAGGACAAGGTCGGCCGCCGCGCGATCCGGGTGTGCGATCTCGCCCATCTCGGCGAGCTGGGGCCGCAGCTCGACCGGCTGTGCGCGCATCACGACGCGTTGCGCGCCGGCTTCGGCGAGCCGCCGGTGGATCGCGCCGCCCTGGAGCGCGATTTGGGCGAAATCGCCGAATTCGTGCTGCAATTCGCCCGCCCGGTCTGGAAGACGCTGGACGCGGCGCGCCGGCGCGGCCGCCGCATCCTGTTCGAGGGCGCGCAGGGCGTGCTGCTCGACGTCGATCACGGCACCTATCCCTTCGTCACCTCCTCGAACACGGTCGCCGGCACCGCCGCCTCCGGAACCGGCCTCGGCCCTGGCGCGGCGGGCTTCGTGCTCGGCATCGTCAAGGCCTATACGACCCGGGTCGGCTCGGGGCCGTTCCCGGCCGAACTCGACGACGAGATCGGTCGCCGGCTCGGCGAGCGCGGCCGCGAGTTCGGCACGGTGACGGGTCGCCGCCGTCGCTGCGGCTGGTTCGATGCGGCGCTGGTTCGTCAGTCCTGCGCCGTCGCCGGCGTGAACGGCATCGCCTTCACCAAGCTCGACGTGCTCGACGGTCTGGACGAGGTGAAGATCTGCGTCGGCTATGAGGTCAACGGGAAGCGCCTCGATCATCTCCCCGCGCA
>Ga0180222_1001202_pt1 | contig 28872 bp, 26 predicted proteins | sample eDN5th37CKraftOP_FD_151336 | JGI IMG/M metagenome (GOLD analysis project Ga0180222, IMG submission 151336) | Enriched Organic Plus compost microbial communities from Emeryville, California, USA - eDNA 5th pass 37_C Kraft OP (version 2) (version 2) ...
TGGAAATCCTGCTTCAGCCGCGTCCTCTACAAGGGCCGAAACGCCATCGAGCGCATGTTCTGTCGCCTCAAGGACTGCCGCCGCATCGCTACCCGATATGACCGCCGCGCCGATGTCTTCCTCGGCAGCATCCACCTCGCCGCCGCCATCACATGGTGGTTATGAGTCCCGGCCCTAGGCTTCCGGGGATTCTTTTTCGCCCCCGCTGCGAAAGGCGTCAGTAGGTCAGCTTGAACTCGACCATCACGCGCCGCGGCTCGCTGTAGAATTTGCCGCCGAAGCCGAGGCCGCCGAAGTCGATGCCGTAGACGACCTGATCCTCGTTCAGCAGATTCTCGCCGACGACCGCGATCTCGCCCTTGAGATGATCGGCGACGGGAACATCGGAGAGCGCGATGCGCGCGTCCACATTGTTCGTCGCGGGCGAATCCACATCCTTCTGGAACGGGTTCACCAGATCGTTCGGGTAGAAGTAGACATGGCTGCGATAGGCATAGGAGATGCGTGCCGAGAGCTGCCCGAAGGACATCGGCTCGAACGCATATTCCGCCGCGACGTTCGAGTTGAACTTGGCCACCGCCGGGAAGCGCGCCGTCTTCGCGATGTCCATCACGATGTTCGTGGCGGGATCGCGGAAGAGGAACTGCTTGTACTTGGGATCGGTATAGCCGAGCGAGCCGCTCAGCGTCAGGCCGCGCACGGGGATCGCCGTGACCTCGAGCTCGACGCCCTTGAAGTCGGCCTTGCCGGCATTGACCAGGAGCGTCGAGGCTCCCGAGCTGCCGGAGGCGAACTGCGGCACCTGCAGGTCATTATACTTGCTGTAGAAGGCCGCGAAGTTGACGCGCAGGTGGCGATCGAAGAAATCGCCCTTGGCGCCGATCTCGAACGAGGTCAGCTTCTCCGGCTTGAACGAGTTGAGGCCGATGAAATTGCCTTCCGCGTCGGTCAGGCCGCCCGCCCGCGGATTGAAGCCACCGGATTTGTAGCCGGTCGAAACCTTCGCATAGGCGAGCGTCTGCGGGGTGAACTGATAGCTCACCGAACCCAGGAACGAGACATTGTCGAACGTGACGCCGCCCGCGCCGTTGGACGCATCCGGAACGCCGTTGGTGCTGTTCAGAAGAACGAGATGCTTCTTGTCCTTGGTGTAGCGGATGCCGCCCGTGACCTCGAGCTTCTCGTCGAGCGCCTGCGGCTTCCAGCTGACCTGGCCGAAAGCGGCATAGGATTTGGAGGTCTGCCGATACTTCGCCTCGGGGAAGGTATTGATGCCGATCAGCCCGATGCCCTGCGCGGCGAGCGCATCGCCCACCGCGGAAGGAATTCCGAAATTGACCAGGTCCTGCGGACGGCTGACGAGGGTGAGGCTCTGATGATTGTCCTCGGAGACCTTCTCCCGGAAATAATAGAGGCCGACGACATAGCTGAAATCGCCGATCTTGCCGAGCGCCTGCACCTCTTCGGAGAATTGCTTCTGGTTCTGCGGGCCGTTGAACCCGTTATACGGGGTGACCGACTGGACCGAGTACAGCGTCGGCGACGTGAAATCGAGGACACGGCCCTTGAGGTCGCCCTGCCCGCTAAGGCCGAGCACGTTGAACAGGTGCAGCTTGCGGTAGCCGGTGATCGACTTCAGCGTGAACGCCGGCGAGGCTTCGTAGCTCACCGTCAGGTTATGGCCCTGGCTCACCGTCTTCGACGTATAGTGGTTGTCGAAGCCCGGCTGCTGCTCGCCGCGCGTCAGCCGGTGATCGGGGCCGACGAACTGGAGCGGCGCGCCGCCGAGCGAGGCGGACTGGCTGTAATAGTTATAGGCGGCATCGCTCAGCGCCGCGGTCTGGAAGAAGCCCGGCGCGCCCGAACGGTTGTCGTAATCATAGCTGTAGTTGACCTGCAGCTGATCGAGATCGGCGCGGAGCTGGATGTTGTAGGCATCAACGTTGAGCGAGCCCGGATCCTTGCTCTTGGGCGTCAGCAGATTGTTGAAATAGCCGTCCTTCTCGCGATGATAATAGGTCAGCGCGCCGGAGAAGGGCGAATTGCCGATCTGGCCAGTATCCATCCGGACGCGGCCATACCAGTTGTTGCGGGTGCCGTAGCCGCCCTTCATCGTCAGGCCGAAATCGTTGCTCGGCTTCTTGGAGACGAGCTGGACCGCGCCGCCCGTCGTGTTGCGGCCGAACAGCGTGCCCTGCGGGCCGCGCAGCACCTCGACGCGCTCCAGATCGACGAGGTCGAAGATCGAGCCCGCGCTGCGCGCGACGTAGACGCCGTCGAGATAGACGCCGACGGCGGTGTCGAGCGCAAAGGACGGATCGGTCTGGCCGATGCCGCGGATCATGATCGACGAGGCGGACAGCGCCGAGGACTGCTGGCTGATCACCAGGTTCGGCACGACCTGCGCGATCTTGTCGACCTGCTGGACGTTCATCTTCTCAAGCGCGGACGAGTTCAGCGCGGAGACCGCGATCGGAGTCTTCTGCAGCGATTCCGAGGTGCGGCGCGCCGTCACCACGATATCCTGCAGCCCTCCGGCTTCGGGAGCCGCGGCGGCTTGGGCGGCATCCTGCGCCCAGGCGCTGTTCGATGCGGTCGCCACGGCGAGCGCGGCGGCGCAGCTGAGCAGGGCGGATTTAGTTAGGATCATTCGAAAAGTCCCTCCTTGACCGAGCGGAGGATGTCCCGCGGGCGGCGTGTCGTTTTCGCCGCTGCGCATATCCAGAGCTTTTGTCCTTTTCAATCGCCTTCGCGCAGAGGATTTCAGATTTTGCTACGCACTGTGTGGTTCATGCCACGAAATCCGTGGAATGGGTCAGCGCCCGGTGCTCCTCCATCGATGCCAGCGTCTCCGTCATCCGCGCCTTGATCGCGGCATAGGCGTCCGGCCCGAGGACGAGCTGGATCGGCGGATCCGCCATGTCGGCGACCGTGACCACGGCCTCGGCGAGCTGTGCGGGATCGCCCTGCTGGCGGCCGTCGACCGAGCGGACAAGCGCCATGCGGGCATGCACGCCATCGGTATAATCGGCAATGCCGGCATCGCCGCTCTTCAGCGACCGGCCCGAGAAATCGGTGCGGAACATGCCCGCGGCGATCGACGTCACGCGCACGCCGAGCTCGGCCACCTCGCGGGCAAGCGCCTGTCCCATTGCCTCGAGCGCGTGCTTGGACATGCTGTAATAGCCGGTCGCCGGATTGGCGATGCGCCCGGCAAGCGAAGAGATGTTGATGATATGCCCGCTGCGCCGGGCGCGCATTTCGGGCAGCACCGCCTTGGCCATGCGGATCGCGCCGAACAGATTGACGTCGAACATCGCCTTGACCTCGGCCTCGTCGCCTTCCTCGATCGAGGCGACATAGCCGTAGCCGGCGTTGTTCACGAGCACGTCGATTCGCCCGAAGCGCGCACGCGCCGCCTCGACCGCCGCCTTCACCTGCCCGGGATCGGCAACGTCGAGCGCGAGCGCGAGCGCGTTCTCGCGCCCTGCGACGATATCGGCCACATCCGCGGGCTTGCGCGCCGTGACGGCGACATTCTCGCCCGATGCCACGACATGCTCCGCGATCGCCCGACCGATCCCGGTCGAGCAGCCGGTGATGATCCAGGTGCGGCCGCTCATTCCGCGATCCGCCACAAATAGCTGTCGGCCCGCGCCGCACGCTGCGCCGCCCGCTCCTCGGGCGTGACCCACCGGGTTCCCGCCGGCAGTTCCTGCTTCAGCGCATCGCGCTTCACCACCCGGCTCTTGGCGCCGAAGCCCTCGCCCGGACGGCCGCTCGCGAACTCGGCCCAGCGCAACGTCAGGATTCCCTCGGGCATGTCGCAGGGGTCCAGCCAATTGTGCACGCCCGGATCATGCTGCGAGACGACGAAGGTGACGGTGCCGTCGGCGTTGCGCACCGACTGGGTGAGGTTGAGGCTGGACGTGCGGTGGACGATATCGTTGGTGGTCCCCCAGATATTGGTGATCGGCGCGAGGAAATAGTCCGCGCCGCCGAGGCCCACGTCGATCACGAGCGCCTCGTCCTCGGCGAGATCGAAATAGCCCATGACATAGATCTGGTTGCGCAGCGCGCCGTCGCTGTCGCGATCGATGGTGAAATCGAAGGCGTTGGCGGGCTTGCCCGTCGCCTGCGCATTCCAGCGCATCGTGTTGTCGATATTCTTGGTCAGCATCGCGATCGCGTCGTCGACCTTCTGCTCGAAGCTGCGCTCGGGCCGTTTCGGCGCCCCTCCAAGGCGCTCGATCGTGAGTTCGTTGGGCCGCTCGCGCGCCCAGTCGGTCACCACGTCGCGGATGTAGAATTCCACTGCTTCGGGCGAGGATCGGACGTGATTGGGACGGTCTCCCTTCGGATCGCTGTCCACGGCGATCTCGAAGCGGCCCTCGCCGTCGAGCACCAGCGTCTTGCCGTCGAGCACGTCCACCGTGCCCATATGCGCATTCCACAAGGTGAAGTAGTTTTCGGTCAGGCGATGCTCGGGAACGCGCCCGCGGATCACGTAGCGCTCGCTTCCGCTGATCGGAATGACGCGATAGATCGAATCGGGATTGTCGAGCCCCCAGCGCGATCCGGGTATGTCGAGCCCGCCCAGCTTGTGCGGAATGCGGCTGATCGTCACCACCGCCGGGCGCTCCGGGTCGGTATTGAGCGACCAGATGATCGCGCCGAACACCACTTCGTCATATTTGCTGTCGAACGCCTGGCGCATGCCCGGGCGGGGCTGCGCCTTGTCGAGCCAATAGGCACGCCTGTCCGCAATCGCCGCCTGCATGCGCGGATCGGCCAGTACCTCCAGCGCCTCGCGCTCGAAGCGCGCCTGCTCCTCGGTCGCAATCGGGTTGTTCATATCCTCTCCATCCGTTCGGGCCGCACTCTACTGCGCAGTCCTCCCGCCGCAATTGCTACGCATGTGGCGATGATGACGGGGATCGGATAAAGTGACGCGATCTGAACGGCGCGATGCACGGCGCGGGACGGAGGGATCGAATGCAAGGCGAATATCGGACAGCGGCGGAACTGCACCTGGCCAATTTCCGCCTGGAAGTGCTGACCCAGCACGGCAGCGGCCCTTTCCAACGCACGCACGAGATCGACGAGCCGTCGCTGATCTACATGCCGCCGCCGTTCAGCCTGCCGGCGCGCGGCCGGCTCGGCGACGCCGGCAGCTATTGCTCCTTCGGCACGGCCATCGTCGTGCCCGCCCACATGCCGCTCCACGTCATCTCCCCCGGCTTTCCCGACCGGGAGTTCATCATCGCCCGCTTCGACGAGACCCGCTTCCAGGAGCTTACCGGGCTCGGGCCGGAGTCGAGCGGCGAGGAGCTGGCCGCCTGCGTCGACATCCGCGCGCCAGCCGTGCTCGACCTGCTGGAGCGGCTGTCGATCGAGCTGCCGCGGCCGGGCGTCGCGCGCGATACGGTGATTGCCGGTCTCGGTCTGATGCTGCTCGGCGAGCTGGCGCGCTATTTCGCCACGGTGCGCGGCGGCGATGCGCAGCATGTCGGCAACCTCGCGCCCTGGCAGATGCGGCGCATCGAGGAGCGGCTCGCCGATCGCACGCTTCCGCCGCCCGGCGTCGGTGAGCTCGCGGAGCTCTGCGGCGTCGGTCGCCGTCATCTGATGCGCGCCTTCAAGGCGACGACGGGCCGGACGGTGATGGATCACGTCCAGCGCTCGATCTTCACCCGGGCCGCGTGGATGCTCGCCGAAACGGCGATGCCGCTCAAGGCGATCGCGGCCGAGCTCGGCTATGATCATCAGGGCAGCTTCGCCACCGCGTTCCGCCGCCGCTTCGGCGAGACGCCCAGCCGCTACCGCACGCGCCGCAGGAACGGAGCGCCCGCCCTCCAGTAACGCCGCCCGCGACATTTTCATTTGCGAAACGGTTCGCCGCTTGCTCTACGCAAGCTGAAGGACGCGTGGTGGATATCCGTCGTGCCGCGCCTCCGGATGAAGGAGAGGCGATGAAGGGGCTCAAGGACAAGGTCGCGCTGGTCACCGGCGCGGCATCGGGGATCGGCCGCGCGACGGCCATCCGGCTGACCGAGGAAGGCGCGCTCGTCGTAGCCGCGGATCGCAATCTGCCGGGCGCCGAGGAGACACGCGCGCAGCTCGCCCGCGAGGGGCTGGCGCTGCGCTTCGACGCAGCCGATCCCTCGCAATGCGCCGCCCTCGTCGAGAGCGCGCTCGGCTGGCGCGGCCGGATCGACATCCTCGCCAACATCGCGGGGATCGGCGGTTACGGCCACGTCACCGACATGAGCGAGGAGAGCTGGCGCAGCCTCGTCGACATCAATCTCGGCTCCGTCTTCCATCTTTCCAAGTTCGCGCTACCGTACCTCGCCGAGGTGCGCGGCAACATCGTCAACGTCGCCTCGGCAGCCGGTCTGGTGGGCACGCCCTATGCCGTCGCCTATGCTGCGTCCAAGCACGGCGTGGTCGGCCTCACCAAGTCGATCGCGGTGGAATATGCCTCGCGCGGCGTGCGGGTGAACGCGGTCTGCCCCGGGGCGGTCGATACGCCGCTGATCGCCGGCGGCTTCAGCATGATCGAGGGGATCGAACAGAAGCTGCTCGACCATCTCGCCCCCAAGCTCGGCCCCGTCGCCCAGCCCGAGGACATAGCCGCTGCAATCGCCTTTCTCGCCTCCGAGGAGGCACGGTTCGTCACCGGCGCGCTGCTTTCGGTGGATGGCGGCCAGGTGGCGGGATAGAATGATGGCAAGAACATCGGGAGAGCGACGATGATGACGAGCCTGACTCTCGAGGAGCGGCTGCGCCCGGCGGGTGCGAGCGCCGCGGCCTTCGAGGCCTTCACCCAGGCGGTGTGGACGCAGCCGCGGATTCCCGCCTCCCTGCTGGAACTCTGCCGCCTGCTGCTCGCGCGCATGCACCGTGCCGATGCGGAGCGGAATGCCGGCAAGACTCCGGTCGACGCGGCGAAGAAGGCGGCGGTGCTGGCCGGCGACTGGTCCGATCCCGGGCTGTTCAGCGCCGGCGAGCGCGCCGTGCTCGATCTCGCCGAGCTCTACGCCATCGAGGCGCAAAGCGTGACGGACGAAGCGGCCGCCGCGGTGGTCGCCCATTATGGCGACGCCGGGCTGGTGACGCTCGTCGAAGCGCTCGGCGTGATCGACGGCCGCATCCGGCTGGCATTGCTGTTCAACGCGATGGAGAACAAGTGATGGGCGGCATCTCCCGTATCTCCGCGCCGGCCCCGGCCGGAACCGGCAACCTCATCCGCGACAGCGCGCTCGCACTGGCATCGGAAACGCTCGACACGCTGGTGACGCTGAGCGGCGGCGTCTGGAGCGACAGCCCGCTCTCGCCGACGCTGCTCGAGCTGCTCCGGCTGCGCAACGCGCGCAGCGTCAATTGCACCATATGCAAGGCGGTACGGTATGACGTGGCCAAGCAGGACGGCCTGACCGAGGACCGGATCGCGCAGCTCAACAGCGATCGCATGGATGAGGGCTTCAGCCCGCGCGAGCGCGCCGCCGTCGCGTTCGCCGACGCCTATCTCGGCGATCCGGCAGCGCTGACGCCGGAAACCGCCGCCCGCATCCGCGCCGAGTTCAGCGCGGCGGAGATCGCGGCGATGGCGGTGGCGCTCGTCACCTTCAACCTCTCCTCGCGCTGCGCGGTGAGCCTCGGCGGGCTGCCGGAATCGGTGCCGGTGATGGAGGTTCCCGTCGCCAAGCTGGCGGAGTGAATCGGGGCACCATCCGGCGGAGACGGGAATGACGGTGCCCGGCCTTGCCACACCCCGGCTGACGCTCAGCGCACCGGGGCCGCAAGACCTCGAGGACAGCGCCGCGATGTGGGCTGATCCGGCCGTGTACGGCATGATCGGCGGCCGCGCCTTCTCGCGCGAGGAAGTCTGGCAGCGGCTGCTGCGCTATGTCGGCCATTGGCAGATCGTCGGCTATGGTAGCTGGACGGTGCGCGAGGCGGCAAGCGGCCGCTATGTCGGCGAGGTCGGGCTCATGGATTCGCGCCGCGCCACGGAGCCGGGCTTCGAGGGCACGCCCGAGGCCGGATGGGCGCTCGCTCCGTGGGCGCATGGCCGCGGCTATGCCGGGGAAGCCGTCGGTGCCATGCTCGGCTGGGCCGATGCGCAAGGCATTCCCCGCACGGTGTGCATCATCGATGCGGCAAATGCCGCCTCGATCCGGCTTGCCGCACGTGTCGGCTATCGTTTTCTGGCCAGCGCCCGCTATCGAGACGCGCCGATCGATCTCTATGAACGCGCGGCCGCCACCGCCGCTTGAGCTCGCCTTTCCGTGCCGCCAAAGTCCGCGCGCAAGCGGAGAGGATCGAGGATATGGCGCAAGAAGTGGTCACGAACGGCACCGAGGCCCAGCCGCCGCTGCTGATCGATGCGGCCGAGGTGCCGGAATGGACGGCGGCTGCGGACCTGGTGATCATGGGATTCGGCATGGCGGGAGCCTGCGCGGCGATCGAGGCGCGCGCGGCCGGCGCCTCGGTGATCCTCATCGAGCGCACGAGCGGCTGCACCGGCAGCACCTCGGCAGCCGCCGGCCATTTCTATCTCGGCGGCGGCACCGCGGTGCAGACCGCCTGTGGCTTCGCGGACAGTGCGGAGGAGATGGCCCGCTATCTCGAGGCGGTGGCGCTGGATCCCGATCATGAGAAGATCCGCCTCTACGCAGAGGGCAGCGTCGGCCATTTCGACTGGCTGGAGGCGCAGGGCGTGCCGTTCGACCGAAGCTTCTATCCCCAGAAGAACGTCGTCCAGCCCGGCCGCGAATGCCTGATCTGGACCGGCAACGAACAGGTCTGGCCCTATCGCGAGCAGGCGGCCCCCGCACCGCGCGGCCACAAGGTGGCGTTCGATGGCGAGGAAGGCGGCGGCGCGCTGGCGCTGCGCATCCTTTCCGAACGTGCCGAGGCGGTGGGCGCCGCGGTGATGGCGGACACCAAGGTCGAGGCGCTCGTGCGGGAGGGCAGGCGGATCGTCGGTGTGCGCGTGCGCCGGTTCGGCGAGACCCGCTATGTGCGCGCGGACAAGGCGGTTCTGCTCGCCGGCGGCGGTTTCGGCCAGAATGCGGAGATGGTCGCGCGCTATGTGCCGATCCTGGCGTCGGCCTATGTGCAGGGCAGCCCCCATGACGATGGCCTGGCGATCCGGCTGGGCGAGGCTGCGGGCGGCGCGCTGCGCCACATGGAGGAACCCTTCCTCACCTCGCCCTTCTATCCGCCCGAGCAGCTGCTGAAGGGCATTCTCGTCAATGGCGAGGGCAGGCGCTTCGTGGCGGAGGACAGCTATCACAGCCGCTCCGGCATCTTCTCGGCACGCCAGCGGGGGGGCACCGTGTATCTGATCGTCGACAGCGCGATCTTCGCCTATCCACACTTCGCGGCGTTGACCAATCAGAGCCTGATCGACGGCTTTGAGAGCGTGGCCGAGATGGAGGCGGCGCTGAAGCTGCCCGAAGGCAGCCTGCAGGCGACGATCGCCGCCTACAACGCCCACGCCGCGAAGGGCGAGGATCCCGATTTCCACAAATATCCCAAATGGCTGAAGCCGCTCGACGAAGCGCCCTACGCCGCTTTCGACCTGTCGTTCGGCCGCGCGGTCTATACCGGCTTCACCCTGGGCGGCCTCCGTGTCTCCGCAAACGGCGAGGTGCTGGGCGAGGACGGCGCGCCGGTGCCTGGCCTCTATGCGGCAGGCGCCTGCGCCTCCAACATCGCGCAGGACAGCAATGGCTATGCCTCGGGGACGTGCCTCGGCGAGGCGTCGTTCTTCGGGCGGCGGGCCGGAAGGCATGCGGCCGGGGCGTGAGCTTCCTGTCTTCCCGCCGCGAGACCGAACGCTACAGCCGATGGTCGAGGACCGCGCGCGTCACCTGGCCCGCGCGGAGGGCGGCGATCGCGGCTTCGACCTCGCCGAGCGGCCACACCTGCGTCACCTGCGCGGGAAGGTCGATCCGGCCCGTGCGGGCGAGGCCGATCAGGCGCGGCAGATCACGCGCGGGATCGTTGCCGCCGTTGAACATCGAGACGATGCGGCCGCCCCAGGCGAAACGGTTGACGTCGAGATTCAGCGTCGTGCCGGGCCGCGGCAGCCCGATCAGCACGCAGGTGCCGCCCGGCTTGGCGAGCTGGCCGGCGACGTCGATCGCGGAGGCGGCGCCACTGCACTCGATCACGGCGTCGATCGGCGCGCCGGCGGCGGCGCGGATCCGTGCTATCGCCGCCTCGCTGCCGCCGTCGGGCACAACGAAGGCGTCCGCACCGAAGCGGCGCGCGCTCGCTTCCTTGTCGGCGTTCACGTCCACCGCCACGATGCGCGCGGCGCCGGCCAGCCGCGCCGCCTGCACGGCATTCACCCCGATCCCGCCCATGCCGAGCACCGCGACGACATCCCCCGGCACCACCTCGGCGAGATGATTGACCGAGCCGTGGCCGGTGGTGACGGCGCAGCCGAGCAAGCAGGCGTGGACGGGATCGAGGCCGTTGGTGTTGAACAGCTGCTGCGCGCGCACCGTGATCAGGCCGGCGAAGGAGGAACAGTTGGCCCAATGCCATACCCGCTGCCCCCGCCAGGTGAAGGGTTGCGCCTCCGGATCGCCGAAGCCTTCGGGACAGGTGGCGAAGCGCCCCTTGCGGCAATCGTGGCAATGGCCGCAAGGCGTCTGCGTCGTCACCATCACCGGTTCGCCGGGGCTGAGGCCGGTCACGCCTTCGCCGAGCGTCTCGACGATGCCGGCCGCTTCGTGCCCGAGCACGATCGGCGCGGGGCGCAGGCCGTGATCCATCACGCTGAGATCGCTGTGGCACACGCCCGAGGCAAGCACCCGAACCTGCACCTCGCCAGGACCGGGCGCCCGCACCTCCAGCGCGTCGGTGACGTGCAGCCGCTCTCCATCCCACACTATGCCGCGCATCGCTCCCCTCCGCCGTCCGTGCCCGGACCCTATTGCCCGGCCGCCGCCGCGATGGAATGCGAAAAGCGCAGCATGCGGGGCCCGATTCGGCTATCGAAGCGACAAAAGGACGAAAAGAGGATGATCGATGGCAACATGCGCAACGGATGACCGGTCGCGACCCTGGCTGGCGCTTTATCCGGCCGGCCTGCCGGCGCGCTTCGTCCCGCGCCATTCGGACGGCCTCGCGATGTTCCGCGAGACCGCGGAGGCGTTGCCCGACGCCGAGGCGATCGCCTATTTCGACGCCAGCCTTTCCTACGCCGATCTCGACCGGCACAGCGACGCGATCGCGCTCTGGCTGGCGGCCCACGGCGTTGCACGGGGCGACCGCGTCGGCCTCATCCTCCAGAATGTCCCGCATGTGGCGATCGGCATTCTCGGGGCCTGGAAGCTGGGCGCGATCCCCGTGCCCGGCAATCCCATGTACCGAGCGCCGGAGCTGGCCAAGCTCTTCCGGGATTACCGGCCGGCCGCGATCATTGGCCATGACGATCACCTGGCCGAGATCCTCGCCGCGCTGGCCGAGGCCGACGCGCCGGGGATTCCGCTGCTCAGCGTGAACGCGCGCGATTTTCAGGCCAGGAACGATGCGCGGCTGCTGCCCCCGGCTCCGCCGTCCGTTCCGGCCGGCATCCCCGATTTCCGCGCCGTGCTCGACGCGCATGACGGCACCCGTCCGCCCCCCATCGCGCTCGATCCGTCGGAGCTCGGACTGATCCTCTACACATCCGGCACCACGGGCCAGCCCAAGGGCGCGATGATCCGCCATTCCAGCGTCGCCTTCAATTCAGGCAACGCCGCGCTCTGGATGCGGATCGACCGCCGCTCGCGCATCCTCGGGCTTGCGCCGATCTTCCACATCACCGGCTTCATCCTGCACCTCACCATGGCGTGGTCGACCGGCGCTTCGGTGGCGCTGCATTATCGCGTCCATCCCGAAGCGGTGCTCGACATCATCCGCAGCTATCGCCCCACCTTCGCGATCGCGGCGATCACCGCATTCAACGCGCTGATGCAGGTGCCCGGCGTCTCCGCCGCCGATTTCGCGAGCTTCGAGACGGTCTTCTCGGGCGGCGCGCCGATCGCGCCGGCGCTGCGCGACAAGATTCGCGAGACGCTGGGCGTGACGCTGCTGCCCGTCTACGGCATGACCGAGACCTGCTCGCCCACCCATATCTCACCGCCGGGCCTCGACGTGCCGGTGAGCGCCGAGACGGGCGCACTCGCCGTCGGGCTGCCGATCTCCTCCACCGAGTCCGCCATCCTCGGTTCCGACCTCGCCCCCTTGCCGCCGGGCGAGCAGGGCGAGGTGTGCATGCGCGGACCGCAGGTGATGGCAGGCTACTGGAACAAGCCCGAGGAGACCCAAAGGACGCTTCACGAGGGCTGGATGCGCTCGGGCGACATCGGCTTCCAGGACGCGCAGGGCTGGTTCTACGTCGTCGACCGGCAGAAGGACATGATCAACGCCTCGGGCTTCAAGGTCTGGCCGCGCGAGGTGGAGGACACGCTCTACGCCCATCCCGCGGTGCGCGAGGCGGCGGTGATCGGCGTGCCGGACGCCTATCGCGGCGAGACGGTGCGCGCCTGCGTGTCGCTGAAGCCCGGCATGGCGAGCGACGAGGCGGAGCTGATCGCCCATTGCCGCGCCCGCCTCGCTGCCTACAAGGTGCCGCGCAGCGTCGTGCTGCTCGACGATCTGCCCAAGACGCTGACCGGAAAGATCCAGCGCGCCGTGCTGCGCGAGCAGGCCTGAGGGGCTACGCCGCCTCCAGCGCGGCGAGATCCTTGCGGACCTCCGCGAGCAGCCATTCGCGGAAACGCTTGATCTTGGGCACGCCCCGACGATGCTCGGGACAGACCAGCCAATAGGCGAAGCCGCGCGTCGAAAGCTGCGCGAACGGCCGCACCAGCCGGCCTTCGGCCAGGTCGTTCCGCCAGAAGAACGGGGTCAGCATCGCCATGCCCTGGCCCGCCATGGCGGCATTGCCCTCGTGCGACTGCGCATCGAGGCGCACGCCGGGGCGCAGCGGCCCTTCCGGCAGCGCGACCCCGGCTTCGCGCAGCCACCACGGCCACCATTCGTCATGCGGGCTGATCAGCGGGAGGCGCAACAGATCGGCAGGCTCCAGCCGGCCGCCGTGCCGCGCGAGAAAGGCCGGGCTGCACATCGGCGTGAAATCGACGGGGAACAGGAGGTCGGCGGCAAGGCCGGGCCAGGGGCCGCGCCCGCTGCGCACGCCGACATCCACCTCGTCCGTGGCGAAATCCGCCATCGCGTCGCTCGCGATCAGCCGCACCGCCATCTCCGGATGCTGCATCTGGAAGGCGCCGAGCCGCCAGGCGAACCAGGTATTGGCGAAGGTCTGCGAGGCCGAGATGGTGAGCATCGCCTCATTCTCGGCGCGCACGCCGGCAAAGGCGGTATCGATCATGTCGAACGCCCGGGTGAGCTGCTCGGCCGCCCGCCGACCCGCCTCGGTGAGCCGCACCCGCTTCTTCTCGCGCCGGAACAGCGCGGCGCCGAGCTTATCCTCAAGGAGGGCGATCTGATAGCTGACCGCCGCCTGCGTCATGCCGAGCTCGCGCGCGGCGGCGGTGAAATTCTCGTGCCGCGCCGCCGCCTCGAACACGCGCACGGCCGTCATCGGAGGAAGGCGCCGCATGCGTAGGTTGATAAGCGCTGCTTATCGATTCTGTCCAGCATTTGGTTGGCCGCGGCTCGGCAGAGCCGCTATTTCCGTTGCGTCAACCGCGAAGCAGGGCCCGCCTCGCCAAACGGGAGATGATAAGATGGATCATGATTACGAATCCCGCCAATGGGCGGAGAGCCGCCCCCATTTCACCGCCTTCGTGACCGGCTTCGTGCGCCAGATCGGTGCCGCCTTCGAGGTGCTGACCGCGCGCCTCTACGAGGCGCCGTGGGACAAGCGGCAGCCGTCGATCAGCCGCCGCGGCGCGCGCTGAGGATCCGCACCGGCTGCTCCAGCATCTGTCCCTTCATCACGCCCTCGCCCAGCGTCGGTGATTTCGGCGCGTCGAGGATGCGGCGGACGATGTCCATCCCTTCCACCACATGGCCGAATGCCGCGAAGCCGAGATTGTCCCCCGGCTGGTCGGGGTGGGCATTGAGCGAAGGCATGTCGCCGACGATGATGAAGAAGTCCGCGCTTGCCGAGCCGGGCGCGTTGCGCGCCATCGAGACCGTGCCGCTGACATGGCTGAGCCCGGTCCTGGTGGTCGGCTCATGCGCGATCGGCGGAAACATCTTGCGCGGATCGTTGCGCAGCCCGGCCTGCACGAGGCCGTAGTCGTCGGCCATCTTGGCCGCGCGGTAGAAGCTGATCCCGTCGAAGCGCTTCTGGTCGACATAGCGCAGGAAATTGGCGGTGGTGACCGGCGCACGCTCCTTTTCGAGGTCGAGCACGATCGGTCCTTCGCTGGTCTGCAGCGTCACGCGCACGGTCGCCGGCCTGACCGCGGCCGGCGGCGGCATGGCCTGCGTCGGATCAGCCGGCGGGGCAGCCGGCGTCTGCGCCGGCGCGGGCGCCGCGGCGAGGAGGACCAGCGCGGCCAGGATGATTCGGGCTGTCATGCGCCGACTCTAGTCGCGAACGCGGTGCCTCGCCATCCGCGTCTCAGGAGGCGAGGCGATCGAGCGTCGCCGGATCCCGGCCACCGGCGAAGAACGCGTTGAGACAGCGCGCGAACACCCCTCCGCCCGGTTGCCGCCCCGGCCGTGCCGCGGCTTCGAACAAGGTGCAGCAGGATCGCAGCTTCAGCGCGTCGACGGGGCCGAAGATCGCCTCCGCGCTCCGCTTCCCCGCCCAGCCGAGCGCCGCCTCGGCGATGCCGACGAGACGCGGTCCGAGCAGCGGATGCGCGAGATAGGCCTCGGCCTCGGCAAGATCGCGGATCGCGTAGCGCAGCGCCATGGCGCTGCTGCCGAGGCCGGCGATCTGCGGGAACACATACCACATCCAATGGCTTTGCTTGCGGCCGCCGCGCACCTCCGCAAGCGCGCGCTCATAGCTTCCCGCCTGCGCCTCGACGAACCGATCGAGATCCGATCCCATGCCGCGGCGTCTCAGCGCGCGCGCCATCCGGACGCCTTGGCGCGGGCCTCTGCCGCCGCGTCCATCGGCTCCCCGGCGATGATCGAATCGACATAGGCGAGCAGCGCCGGATCGGCAGCGCCGGCCGTCCGATACCGGCCTTCCGCCACCTGCGGACGGGCGAACAGCGCGCGCACCGCCCACCCCCGGCCGCCATGGCAGGCCACGCCGGAGGCCATCGGCGCCGTGAAGCTGCGGCACAGCCTGCCGGCCGTGTCGCGAAAGGTGAGCCCGATCCGCACCGGCCCGGCATCGTTCGAGCCCGCGCTCGCCAGCTGCGTCTCCAGCGCATCGGCCACCGGCGGCGCCGGGGCCAGCGCGCCGCCCCGCTCGACGGCGGGGCCGCTCGCCGCCGGCCGCGCCAGATAGCCGGCGACGAGGCCGACCAGCAGTGCCGCGGCGGCCGTCATCCAGCCCGCCTTGCGCGGCGGCTCGCCTGCGGCCGCCGCGCGTGCCGCACGCACGGCCGCGAGATCGACCACCTCGGCGGGCGGGCGCACGGCGCGCAGCAGCCGTTCGGGAACCGCTTCCTGCGTCACCGGATCGAACGTCGCCTGGAGCCGCCCGCGCAGCGCCCGGTGGGCCTCGGCCTTGCGCGCGAGCGCCGGATCGGCGGCGACCGCCGCCGCGACGCGCGCCGCCTCCTCCGGCGCGAGCTCGCCGTCGAGCCAGGCGAACAGGGTCTCGTCTTCGATCATCCGCTCATCCTTCGCCCAGCATGGCCAGCAGCGCCGAACGTCCGCGGGCAAGGCGGCTCGCCAGCGTTCCCGGCGGAATCTCCAGCACCTCCGCCGCCTCGCGATAGCCCAGCCCCTCGATGAGCACGAGCGCGACCGCCTCGCGCTGCTCGTCCGGCAGCGCGTCCATCGCCTGCATCACCGAGGCGAGGTCGATCCGCGCCTCGATGGCCGGCACCGGATCGTGCCCCACCCGCTCCCCGGCCTCCTCGGGCTGGATCAGCTTCGCCTGCCTGCCTCGGGCGCGCGCCGTGTCGATCCAGGCATTGCGCACAATCCGGTAGAGCCAGGAATCGAGCCGCGTCCCGGGCCGCCACTGCGATCGGGCCCGCAGCGCGCGCTCGATCCCCTGCTGGACGAGATCGTCGGCATCCGCGGCGTTGCCCGACAGGCCGAGCGCGAACCGGCGCAGGCGCGGCAGCAGCGCGATCACCCCCTGCTCGAACGGCTCCAAGCGATATCCTCTCGAGCATGCGGATGAAACGGTGGCACCCGGTCGTTTAATCCGCGACGTTCGAAAAATAAAAGGACCGGGAATGCGCAACCGTCTCGCCGCCCTCGCCCCCCTCATCGCGCTGGCGGCCGTCGCAGCGCCGGCGCAGCTGCTGCCGGGCGGCGTTACCGGCCTGCCGGGGCAGGTCACCGGTGCGCTGCTGCCGGGTCGGGGCGAGGGCACGGCGCTGGTCGGCCGCGTCGTCGATACGCTCGGCACCGATCGCCTCGGCGCCGATCTCGCGCCGGGCACGCTGCTCGACCTGCGGCGCGATCGGCTGCGCGCGCTGATCCGGTCCAATCGCGACGTGCTCGAGGCCGACGACGCCGGTAATCCGGTGCGCCGCGGCGAGATCGTCGCGATCGATCCGTCACCCGACGTCGTCGCCGCGCTCCGGTCGGCCGGATTCAGGCCACTGGCGACCGACCGGCTCGACGCGCTCGGAATCGCGGCGATGCGGCTCGCCGTGCCTTCCGGCGCCCGCGCGCGCGAGGCGCTCGCCCTCGCCGGACGAGTCGCGCCTTCGGGACAGTTCACGCTCAACCATGTGTTCGAGCCGGCCGGAGCCGGGCTCGCCGCAAGCCTGCGCGCGCCCGCAGCCGCCGCGACGGGCGCGACGGCCCCCGTCGGGATGATCGACGGAGGCGTGGCGGCGCACCCGTCGCTCGCCGGCGCGGCGATCGAGCAGCGCGGATTCGTCGCGGACGCACCGCGCGCGAGCGGGCACGGCACCGCCATCGCCTCTTTGCTCGTCGGCGCCGACGGCGCGTTCCGCGGCGCCGCCGTCGGGCACGGCCTGCTCGTCGCCGACGTCTATGGCGGCAGGCCGGCCGCCGGATCCGCGGACGCCATCGCCCGCGCGATCGGGTGGATGGTGGGCCGGGGAGTCGAGGTGATCTCGATCAGCCTCGTCGGGCCGCCCGACGCGCTGGTCGGGCGCGCCATAGCCGCAGCCCGGGCGCGGGGCGCGACGATCGTGGCGGCGGTCGGCAATGACGGGCCCGCCGCCCCGCCGCTCTATCCGGCTTCCTTTCCGGGCGTGATCGCCGTCACCGGAGTGGACGGCAAGGGCCGCGCGCTCATCGAGGCAGGCCGCGCCACCCATCTCGACTTCGCGGCGCCGGGCGCGGACATGGCGGCGGCGCTGCCGGGGAGCGGCTATGGCGCGGTGCGCGGAACATCCTTCGCGGCGCCGCTCGTCGCCGCGCGCTTCGCCGCGCAGCGGGGCGATGCCGCGGCCCGGCTGGCGGGCGTGGCGGCGGAGGCGCGGCCCGCCGGCGGGCGCGTCGGGCGCGGCATCGTCTGCGGCGGCTGCCGCGTCGATCCGGCCGCCGTCCGCGCAAAAATGGGCGTTCCGGGGGATGAAGCCGGCACGGGCGGTCGTTCTCGCTCCGAAGGGCCGGACGGCGGCCCCGAAATGGAGGAAAAGACGATGAAGCGAACGATCTTCTCTCTCGCCGGCGGCATCATCCTCGCTGCGGCGGCCACGCTGCCGGCCCAGGCGCAGCTGCTCGGGGGCAACGCCCTGGGCAATCTCGGCGGCGGCATCGGCGGCACCTTGGGCGGCACCGGATCGCTCGGCACCGCGCTCGGATCGGCGACCCAGAGCGTGACCGGATCGGTGGCCGGATCGGGCCGAGCGACGGCGAGCAAATCGGTCGACGCCCGCTCGGGCTCCGCCCGCGCCGACGCCGGCCTGGCCGGGACGGTGAGCGGCACGCTGAGCGGCGCGACCGCAGCAAACGGCCCCGCCGGTTCCGCCCTCGCCGGGAACGGCACGCTCTCCACCACCCAGTCGATCGATCATGGGGCGAGCGTCGCCGTCCAGGGTGTCGGCACCGAGGCCGCCGGCGCGCTGGCGGACCGGACGACATCCGCCGCACGATCGGCTGGCGATTCCGCCGCGCAGGCGGCGAACGCGCGGTCCGGTCCTGCCGATCTCCGCGCAGGCGGCCGGGGATCGGCCGATGCCCGAGGCTCGGCGCAGGCAAGCCGGCAGAGCCGGACGGGCACCGAGCGGAACTGATCGCCCGAAGACCAGCGATCGGGCGGGATGCGGCATGCCGGGCCCGCGTCCCGCCCGGCTCGGGATCCGCCGACCGGCTTGCCGCGCGGCGCCCGCGGCTACGGAAGCGGTCCCCCGAAGATGCGCCGGCCATCTCACGGTGAGCGGCATCGCCGCGCCATCGCCGTCTCGCGCGATAGGAGCACCGGCCTCCACGGCCGGCCCTCCGCCACAAAATCGTTACGTGGATGACCCATATCCATCATCCCGCCGTCCGAATATTGCAATCGCGCTGACCTATTCCGGACCGGCTCGACGCGAAGCCCCGTCGGCCCGGAGACCATCGCCCATGACCTCGATCGCCGGACCGGCTTCGCCCCGCGCGCTGACCGTCCGCCTGGCGAATTGCCCGCAGGATATCGCCGCCGCCCAGCACCTGCGCTGGGACATCTTCTATGCCGACATGGGGGCGGACGGCGCAGGACGCGCCGAGGGCCTCGACATCGATCCCTATGACGCGGTCTGCGATCACCTCCTCGTCGAGGATGACGGCCGGGTCGTCGGCACCTATCGCTTGCTGCGCCAGAGCAGCGCGATGCGCCACAGCGGCTTCTACACCGCGGGTGAATATGCGCTGGAGCCGATCCTGCGCGGCAGCGAGCGAGAGGGCGGCGAGCTGCTCGAGCTCGGCCGCTCCTGCGTCGCGCCCGCCTATCGCGATGCGGGCACCATCCAGCTCCTGTGGCGCGGCATCGCCCGCTATCTCGCCGAGCACGGCATCAGCCGCATGTTCGGCTGCGCGAGCTTTCCCGGCACCGATCCGGCGGAGCATGCCGCCGCCCTCTCCTATCTGTTCCACGACCATCTGGCGCCGGCAGAGCTGCGCGCCCGCGCCCTGCCCGAACGCCATGTCGAGATGGCGATGCTGCCCGTCGGCAGCTATGATCCGCGTCGCGCGATGCGCCTGCTGCCGCCGCTGATCAAAGGCTATCTGCGCGTCGGCGCGATGGTCGGCGACGGGGCGGTGATCGACCGCCAGTTCAACACGGTCGACGTCTTCATGATCATGCCGGTCGAGGCGATCGCCGCGCGCTACCTCGAGCGCTTCGGCGCGGCCGCCTGATCGGCGCCGCGATCGTTGCGCACCCGCAGCGACGGAACGATCCGCGCATGAGTTCATCTTCCGTCTAGCTTTGACCGCGCATCTACCGTTATGCCCGGAAGCGCCGTCGCCCGGCGCTGCCGCCCGTGCGCCGGGGCTGAGAAAAGGGAGGTCGTGCCGATGAAGATCCGATCCGCCGCTGCGTTGCTGCTCGGCTCCGTGCTGCTGCTGCCCGGCTGCACCACCGGCCCCGCCCCCGTCGAGGTGACGCGGTTCCATCTCGATCAGCCGATCGCGCCGGGCGAGATCGCCGTCGAGCCCAAGGATCCGACGCAGCTGCGCAGCCTCGAATTCCAGAGCTACGCCGGAGCGATCGGTGCGGAGCTGCAGCGGATCGGCTTCCGGCTCGCGCCCAATCTTGCTCGATCGGAGCTCGTGGCGGTGGTCGACGTCAGCCGGGATTCGCGCCAGACCGGGCCTTCCGAAGCGCCGGCCTCGATCGGGCTGGGCGGCGGCGGCTTCGGCGGCAGCGTGGGCGGCGGCGTCGGCATCAGCTTTCCGGTCGGCAAGAAGCGCACCCCGATGGCCGTTCAGACGCGGCTCGCGATCCAGATCAAGCGCCGGTCCGAAGGAACGGTGATCTGGGAAGGCCGCGCCGCGACCGAAGCGCGCAGCGGCACGCCCCAGGCCGAACTGGGATATGCCGTCCGCCGTCTTGCTGCCGCCCTGTTCCAGGGGTTCCCCGGGGAATCGGGACGCACTATCACGGTGAAATGACGCCCGATATCCTTTCTGCCTTCGACAGCGGCAATATCCGTCTCGTCTCGATCCTCGGAGACCAGATCGACCTGGAGATCGAAAAGGACAACGAGTCCGATTTCTACCAATGGTTCCACTTCCGCCTGGTCAACGCCGCCGGGTCCGTGATCCTGCGCATCCTGAACTGCGGCGGATCGGCTTATCCCGATGGCTGGCCGGGCTATCGGGTACGCATGTCGGAGGATCGCGAGACCTGGCGCCAGATCGAGACCAGCTATGCCGAGGGCGTGCTGAGCTTCCGCGCCGCGCCGGCCTCGGGCAGCGCCTGGTTCGCCTATTTCGCGCCCTATTCGATGGAGCGTCATCACGATCTCGTGGCGCGCATCGCGACGCAGCCGGGCGTGCGGCTGGAAAGCCTCGGCCGTACGCTCGACGGGCAGGGCCTCGACTATCTGTCGCTCGGCGAGGGGCCGCGCCAGATCTGGCTTTATGCCCGCCAGCATCCGGGCGAGAGCATGGCCGAATGGTGGATGGAAGGCGCGCTCGAACGGCTGACCGACGCGTCGGATCCGGTGGCGCGGATGCTGCGCCGCAAGGCCACGTTCCACATCGTCCCCAACATGAATCCGGACGGATCGCGGCGCGGCCATCTCAGGACCAACGCGGCCGGCGTGAACCTCAACCGCGAATGGCATGCACCGAGCATGGAGCGCAGCCCCGAGGTGCTGCTGACGCTGCGCCGGATGGAGCGGACCGGCGTCGATTTCGCGATGGACGTGCATGGCGACGAGGCGATCCCCCATGTCTTCCTCGCCGGCTTCGAGGGGATACCGCGCTGGACCGAGCGGCAGGGCGCGCTCTACGCCCGCTTCCGGGACCTGCTTGCCGCCCGCAGCCCCGATTTCCAGACCCGGCACGGCTATGGCATGGCACCGCCCGGCAAGGCCAATCTCTCGATGTCCACCAACCAGCTCGCCAACCGGTTCGATTGCGTGTCGATGACGCTGGAGATGCCGTTCAAGGACAATGACGACCTGCCCGATCCGGAACAGGGCTGGTCGCCACGCCGATCCAAGCTGCTCGCCCACGATTGCCTCGGCGTGCTTGCCGAGATGATCGACACGCTGCGCTGAGAGGCGGGGGCCGGGCAGAGGGGCCCCTGCCCCGCGTTACGGACGCCCGCATCGCACCTACGCTGGCGGAAAGGCCGCCATGCCGGACTGGATCATTCCACTGGCGCCGGAATCCTTTTAAGGCGTGCCGCGAATCATCAGTCCGGAGATAGCGCGACACATGCCGACCCTCGTCCTGATCCGTCACGGCCAATCCGCCTGGAACCTCGAAAATCGATTCACCGGCTGGTGGGACGTCAACCTGACCGACCAGGGCGTCGCCGAGGCCAAGGCGGCAGGCGAGCTGCTCGCCGCGAGGGGCATGGATTTCGACCAGTGCTTCACCAGCTTCCAGACCCGCGCGATCAAGACGCTCAACATCGCGCTCGAGGCGATGGGGCGGCTCTGGCTGCCGGTGGAGAAGGATTGGCGGCTCAACGAACGCCACTATGGCGGCCTGACCGGGCTCAACAAGGCCGAGACGGCGGCCAGGCATGGCGACGAGCAGGTGAAGATCTGGCGCCGCTCCTTCGACGTGCCGCCGCCGCCGCTGGAGCCGGGCGGCGACTATGATCTCGGCGCCGACCGGCGCTATGCGGGCATCGCCATTCCCTCGACCGAGAGCCTCAAGGACACCATCGCGCGCGTGCTGCCCTACTGGGAATCGCGCATCGCGCCCGAGCTCAGGGCGGGACGCCGCGTGCTGATTTCCGCCCACGGCAATTCGCTGCGCGCGCTGGTCAAGCATCTCTCGAACATTCCGGACAGCGAGATCACCGAGCTCGAGATTCCGACCGGACAGCCGATCGTCTACGATCTCGCCGACGATCTGAGCGCGATCGACCGTTACTATCTCTCGGAGCGCTGAGCACCTCGGCGAGGTGTTGCCACGCATCTGACCGTTCGGGCATCCCAAACGGGCGGTTGCCAGCTTTCGGCAGCCGCCTTATGGACCCGCTTTTGCCGAAAGGGCGAGGGGAATGGCGGAGGATCCGCTGATCGGCATCATCATGGGCAGCCGCTCCGATTGGGAGACGATGCGTCACGCCGCCGAGACGCTGACGGCGCTCGGCGTCGCGCACGAGACGAAGGTCGTGTCCGCCCATCGCACCCCCGATCGGCTTTATGATTATGCGAGGTCCGCCGTCGATCGCGGGCTGCGGGCGATCATCGCCGGCGCGGGGGGCGCCGCGCATCTGCCCGGCATGACCGCCTCGATGACGCGGCTTCCGGTGCTCGGCGTTCCGGTGGAATCCAAGGCGCTGAACGGCATGGACAGCCTGTTGTCGATCGTCCAAATGCCCGCCGGTATCCCCGTTGGCACGCTGGCCATCGGCAAGGCGGGGGCGGTGAACGCTGCGCTGCTCGCCGCGGCGATCCTGGCGACCGGCGATGCCGCGCTGGCCGAGCGGCTGGAGGCCTGGCGCGCGCGCCAGACGGCCGACGTGGCGGTGGAGCCCGAGTGACGCTGCCGCCCGGTTCCACCATCGGCATCGTCGGCGGCGGCCAGCTCGGCCGGATGATGGCCGTCGCCGCCGCACAGCTCGGCTATCGCTGCCATATCTTCGCGCCGAAGGGGGAGACGCCGGCGGCGGATGTGGCCGCGGCGACGACCCACGCGCCCTATGACGATGCCGGCGCGCTCGCCGCCTTCGCCGAAGCGGTGGACGTCGTCACCTACGAATTCGAGAATATCGACGCCGGTCCGCTGGCGACGCTGGAGGCGCATGCCATCGTGCGTCCCTCGGTGAAGGCGCTCGCGCTGACGCAGGACCGGCTGTTCGAAAAGGATTTCGCGGCACGGCTCGGCGGCCGTCCGGCACCCTATCGCGCCGTCGCATCGCTTGCCGAGCTTGAAGCGGCGATCGCCGAGATCGGCGTGCCGGCCATCCTGAAGACGCGGCGCATGGGCTATGACGGCAAGGGCCAGGTGCGCCTCGCAAGCCCTGCTGACGCGGAAGCGGCATGGGCGGCGATCAGCGGCCAGCCGGCGGTGCTGGAGGGCTTCGTCACCTTCGAAGCGGAATTCTCGATCCTGCTCGTGCGGGCCGAGGACGGCACGACGCTGGCTTATGACCCGCCCGACAACCATCATGTCGGCGGCATCCTGGCCACGTCGACAGTGCCGGCGCGCGGGATCGTGCAGGCCCAGCGCGCCGAAGCGGTGGCGCTCGCCGCCCGGGTGGCCGAAGCGCTCGGCTATATCGGCGTGCTCACGCTCGAATTCTTCGCGACGGCAGACGGCCCGGTGCTGAACGAGATGGCGCCCCGCGTCCATAATTCCGGGCACTGGACGATCGAGGGCGCGGTCACCAGCCAGTTCGAGAACCATGTCCGCGCGATCTGCGGGCTGCCGCTGGGCAGCACCGAGCTGGTCCGCCCGCATGTCGAGATGCGCAACCTGATCGGCCCCGAGGCGAACACCTGGCACGAGCTTCTCGCCGATCCCGCCGCGCGCCTCCATCTCTACGGCAAGGCCGAGGCGCGCGCGGGCCGCAAGATGGGACATGTGACGCGGCTGTGGTAACTGCCCCTCCGGGGTCACGCGCCACGCGCCGCTTCCCGGGAGACAACAGGATCGGACGGTTCAGCCCTTGCGCGTGCCCGTCAACGGGAAGCTGCCGAACATGCCGGCGGTCACCGATCCTTCCAGGCGATCGCCCGTCACCGTGGCCGAGCAGTCGAGCGTCAGCGGGAAGGGCGAACGGATCTCCATCTGCCAGGCAAGGCTGTCGTCGGCGGCCGTGCCGGCGATGTCGATCGTGCCGAGATCACCCGTCACGGTTCCGGTGAAGCCGCCGCCGTCGCCGGCGACGCGGAGCGCCATATGCTGATCGCCCATCGGTGTCTTCGCCGTGCAATCCCATTCGCCGTCGATCGCCGCCATGTCCTGGTCTCCTTGCCGACGAGGCGGGCTCAATCGCCCGCGCTGCCCGTTTCCACCGGCAGCCCGATTCCCTCGAGCTGCGGCCTCACCGCCTTGGCGTCGCCGATCACTACCCAGATGAGCCGCTTGGGATCGATCGCCGCGCGCGCCGCCTTGTCGAGGTCCGCGGCGGTCATCGCGCGGTAGCGCTGCGGCAGCGTGGCATAATAATCGTCCGGCCGGCCGAGCGTCGTGTTCTTCATCATCGCGCCCAGAAGATCGGCCGAGGTCTCGAAGCTTCCCGGCAGCGAGAGGATCTGGCTGTTGATCGTCTGACGGCGTTCCTCTTCGGTCGTGCCCTTGGTGGTCAGATAATCGGTGATGTCGGCGAGCGCGGCCTTGATCGAATCGCCCGTCTTGTCGGTCTGGACGGGCGCGTAGATGAAGAGCGGGATCGTCTCCTTCACCGAGGGAAGCTGGGAGCCGGCATAATAGGCCCAGCCCTTGGTTTCGCGCAGATCGAGGATCAGGCGCGAGGTCGTGCTGCCGCCGAGCACCTCGTTCGCGGTGAGCAGCGTGAGCGGGCTGTCCGTACCCTTGGCGGGCGTGAGCAGGCCGGCGAGGATCATCGATTGCGGGCTCTGCGGCTTGTCGATGAGCACGATCCGCGAGGGCCGCATCATCCGATCCATCCGAAAGATCTTCTGCCCCTTGGCCACCGACGGCGCCTTCCATTGCCCGAACCGTGCCTCGAGCTGCGGCAGCAGCTCGGCGAGCGTGATGTCGCCGGTCGCGAAGATCGTCGCGTTGTCGGGCCGGATCCAGCTCTGGTGGAAAGCGACCAGATCGGCGCGGGTGACCGCCTTGACGCCGGCTTCGGTGCCGGAGCCGGTGAACGGCACGCCATAGGGATGCGCCGGGCCGTAGAGCAGCGGCGGCAGGGTCCGCAGCGCCATGCCCGTCGGCTGCGTCTTCTCGTCGGCGATCTTGGTGAGCAGCTGGCTGCGCAGCCGCTCCACCTCCGCCGGTGCGAAGGCCGGATGCTGGACGATGTCGGCAAGCAGATCGAGCGAGGCGCCGAGGTTCGGCTTGAGCGCGAAGAGGCCGATATCGGTGCGGTCCATGCTGGCATCCGCCGCGATCGTCGCGCCGAGCCGCTCCTGCTCCTCGGCGATCTGGGTGGAGCTGCGCGTGGCGGTGCCCTCGTCGAGCAGCATCGTCATCAGCTCGCCCGTGCCGAGCCTGGCCTTGTTGTCCGCGGCGGTGCCGGCATCGAACGATACCGACACGCGCACCGTCGGCACCGCGGCGCGGCGCGCGAAGACGACCGGAATGCCGTTGGACAGCTTGGCATGCTCGACCGCGGGCCATTGCAGGTCGGCGACGGGCTGGATCGGCGGCTCGGCGATGCGCGCTGGCGCGGCGGCCGCGGGTGCCGGCGCGCCGCCCGCGTTGGGATCCCGGAAATAGGCGGGATGGTGGATGGCATTGCCGGCGAGGGCATTGTCCTCGGCCGAACGATCGCCGGGCTCCACCGTCAGGCGCAGCACCGGCCTTCCGAACCATCTGCGCGCCGCGGCGGCGACCGATTCGGGCGTGGCGGCGGCATAGGCCGCGAGGTCCTTCTTGTACTTGTCGGGATCGTTCGAATAGACCGCGCCCTCGGCGAGCGTGACCGCCTTTCCGCCGAAGCCGCCCACCTGCTCGAGGCCGGCGATGGTACCGGCGACCACCTTGGTCGCGGCGCGCTTCACCTCGTCGGCGGTCGGCCCCTTGGCGAGGAAATCCGCGAGCAGCTGGTCGAGGCGCCGGCCGACCGCGGCCGGATCCACGCCCGGCTTCACGTCCACGGTGATCTCGGCGAGGCTCACCTTCTCGAAGGGCTGGATGCCGGCGCTCACCGCCACCGCCGTCTTCTCGCCGCGCACCAGCATATTGTCGAGCCGCGAGGAGGAAAGACCGCCGAAGATGGACATCGCGAGATTGAGCGAGGGCAGGTCCTCGCCATTGACACCGGGCACGGCCCAGTTCCGATAGAGCCGGACGGTTGCGACATGATCGCGCATCGTCTTGGCGACGTCCTTGGCGAGCGTCGGCACGGAAGCGTCGACGTCTTTCGGCTCCGGGCCTGCGGGAATCGCCCCGAACCAGCGCTCGACCTTCTGCCTGGCGGTCGCCACGTCGATGTCGCCGGCCAGGACGAGCACCGCATTATTCGGCCCATAATGGGTGCGGAACCAAGTCTTCACATCCTCGAGGCTCGCGGCGTTGAGGTCCGCCATCGATCCGATGGTGGAATGCCGATAGGGGTGGCCTTCCGGAAAGAGCGCGGCGAGCTGCGCATATTCGACGAGGCCGTAGGGATTATTCTCCCCCATCCTCTTTTCATTCTGGACGACGCTGCGCTGCGCATCGAGCTTCTTCTGCGTCACCGCGCCGAGCAGATGGCCCATCCGGTCCGCTTCCAGGAACAGCGCCCGATCGAGCGCGCCGGTCGGCACGGTTTCGAAATAGTTGGTGCGATCGAACCAGGTTGTGCCGTTCCAGTCCGTTGCGCCGATATCCTCCAGCCGGCCGAAGAAGGGGCCGTCGGCATTCTCCGAACCGTAGAACATCAGATGCTCGAACAGATGGGCGAAACCCGTCTTGCCCGCCGGCTCGTAGCGCGAACCGACATGATACCAGACCGATACCGCCACGACCGGCGCCTTGCGGTCGGTCGAGACGATCACGCGAAGCCCGTTCGGAAGCGTGAACTGCTCATGCGGAATGTCCACCATCGCGACGAGATCGGCAATCGGCGCCGGTCGGGCAGGCGGCGCTGCCGCGAATGCGGGCATGGTCAGTGCGGCGGCTGCCAAGAAGCCGAGGATGGATCGGATCATGCGGGACTTTCCGTATAGGGACGCAACCAGCGGATAGGGCATCCTAGCGGCGCGGCGGACGGTTACAATAGCGCGGGTTCGACGAACGGCCGGAACGGTTCGACCAATCCGGATTTTTGAAGAGGCCGCTGCCCGCATCTTGTGTGGCAAAAAAGTCACACTATGTGAGCGGTCTGGAAGGGGATTTAGATCCATGAACCTCGAGAAATTGACCGACCGGGCCAAGGGTTTCCTGCAGGCAGCGCAGACCGTCGCCATCCGCATGAGCCATCAGCAGATCGCGCCCGAGCATATGTTGAAGGCCCTGCTGGAAGACGAGCAGGGCATGGCCTCGGGCCTGATCCGCGCTGCCGGCGGCGCGCCGGAGACGGCGCTGCGCGAGACCGACGCCGCGCTCGCCAGGATTCCGGCAGTCAGCGGCAGCGGCGCGCAGAATGCGCCGGGGCTCAGCAACGACGCCGTGCGCATCCTCGATTCCGCCGAGCAGATCGCGCAGAAGGCGGGCGACAGCTATGTCACGGTCGAGCGGCTGCTGCTGGCGCTCGTGCTCGCGTCGACCACCGCAGCGGGCAAGGCGCTGGCCGCGGCCGGCGTGCGGGCGGAGGCGCTCAACGGCGCGATCAACCAGCTTCGCCAGGGCCGCACCGCCGACACGCCGGGCGCCGAGGACCGCTATGACGCGCTCAAGAAGTTCGCACGCGATCTCACCGAGGCCGCCAAGGACGGCAAGCTCGATCCGGTGATCGGCCGGGACGAGGAGATCCGCCGCACCATCCAGATCCTTGCCCGGCGTACAAAGAACAATCCCGTGCTGATCGGCGAGCCCGGCGTCGGCAAGACCGCGATCGCCGAGGGCCTCGCGCTGCGCATCGCCAATGGCGACGTGCCCGACGGGCTCAAGGACCGCGCACTGATGGCGCTGGACATGGGCAGCCTGATCGCGGGCGCCAAATATCGCGGCGAGTTCGAGGAGCGGCTAAAGGGCGTGCTCGACGAGGTTAAGGCCGCCGAGGGCAACATCATCCTGTTCATCGACGAGATGCACACGCTGATCGGCGCGGGCAAGAGCGAGGGAGCGATGGACGCGTCCAACCTCCTGAAGCCGGCGCTCGCCCGCGGCGAACTGCACTGCATCGGCGCCACCACGCTCGATGAATATCGCAAATATGTCGAAAAGGACCCCGCCCTGCAGCGGCGTTTCCAGCCGGTCTTCGTCGGCGAGCCGACGGTGGAGGACACGATCTCGATCCTCCGCGGCCTAAAGGAAAAATATGAGCTGCACCACGGCGTGCGCATCACCGACGGGGCGATCGTCTCGGCGGCGACGCTCTCCAACCGCTACATCACTGACCGCTTCCTGCCCGACAAGGCGATCGACCTCATGGACGAGGCGGCGAGCCGGCTGCGCATGGAGGTGGAGAGCAAGCCCGAGGAGATCGAGACGCTCGACCGGCGCATCATCCAGCTCAAGATCGAGCGCGAGGCGCTGAAGAAGGAGACCGACAAGGCGAGCCAGGACCGGCTCGGCGCGCTGGAATATGATCTGGCGCAGCTCGAGCAGCAATCCGCCGAGCTCACCCAGCGCTGGCAGGCGGAGAAGGAGAAGATCGCCGGCGAGGCGAAGGTCAAGGAACAGCTCGACGCCGCGCGGATCGAGCTGGAGCAGGCGCAGCGACGCGGCGACCTCGCCCGCGCGGGCGAGCTCAGTTACGGCGTCATCCCCGCGCTGGAGAAGCAGCTCGCGGAGGCACAGACCGCGTCGGCCGGCGCGATGCTGCGCGAGGAGGTGACGAGCGAGGACATCGCCTCGGTGGTCAGCCGCTGGACGGGCATT
>Ga0180222_1001204_pt1 | contig 28856 bp, 20 predicted proteins | sample eDN5th37CKraftOP_FD_151336 | JGI IMG/M metagenome (GOLD analysis project Ga0180222, IMG submission 151336) | Enriched Organic Plus compost microbial communities from Emeryville, California, USA - eDNA 5th pass 37_C Kraft OP (version 2) (version 2) ...
GAGGCGGTCACCATCGCGCCGAGCAGCAGCACCGCCATGCCCTGGTGCGCGACGGCGATGTCGATCTTGACGCCCGAAAGCAGCGTCAGGATGCCGAGGAAGATCTGGACCGAGACCGCCCCAGCGAGCGCCGTCGCCTCCAGCCTCAGCCCGCGCGCCCAGGCCTTGGCCGCGAGCCACAGCGCGAAGGCGGCGACGACAAAGGCGAGCCAGCGGTGCACGAACTGCACCACGATCGGATTGTCCACGAAATTGCGGGCGAAGGGCTCCAGCATCGGCGTCCCCGCCGGGAACCATTCGTCGCCCATCATCGGCCAGGTCGGGAAGGCGTAGCCGGCGCGCAGCCCGGCGACATAGGCGCCGAACATCAGCTGTAGCGCGAGCGCGCACAGCGCCCAGATGCCGAGCAGGGGCATTCGCGCGCGCGCGTGGCGAAGGTCGAGCGCGACCCAGATCGTCGCCGAATAGATGAGCAGCGCGGTGAGCAGGTGGACGGCGAGCCGCACGTGGCTCACCTCCGGCCGGTCGATCAGGCCCGAATAGACCATCCACCAGCCGATCACGCCCTGCAATCCGCCGAGCGCGAGAATGCAGACCAGTTTCCAGCCATAACCTTCCGGAATCGCGCGCCGCCACCAGAACCAGAGCAGAGGCAGGGCGAAGACGAGGCCGATCAGCCGGCCGAGCAGCCGATGCACATATTCCCAGAAATAGATCGTCTTGAAGTCGGAGAGGCTCATGCCGGCGTTGAGCTGCCGGTATTGCGGCGTCGCCTGGTAGGCCTCGAACTCGGCCTGCCAGTCGGCCGCGCTGAGCGGCGGCACGATGCCCGCCACCGGCTCCCAGCGGACGATCGACAGGCCGGACTCGGTGAGCCGCGTGATCCCGCCGACGATCACCATCAGGGAGACGAGCGCGGCGACGAGGATCAGCCAGTTGGAAATCGCGCGCGGCTTCGGCGCGGCGGCGGCGGGACGCTGGAGCATGGGCGCCCTATGGCCGAGGCGGCGACGAAAGCCAATATCGCGCGCTTTCGTCGTCGCGTGGCAACGGCGGCAACCATTTGGAAAATGATATATTGTAACTTCCCGTCCCGATCCCTATACGAATGGGCGTTCCCCGAGAGGAGTTGGATGTTCGCAGGCGCGATCAGGAATACGTCGATCGACCGGCTGGCCATCGGCCTGTCGGGCCTGTGCCTCGTCCATTGCGTGGCGAGCGCGGTGCTGCTCGCGCTGCTCGCCTCGGCCGGGGGCTTCCTGCTCCACCCGATCTTCCACGAGGTCGGCCTCAGCCTCGCCATCCTGCTCGGCATGGTCGGTCTCGGTCGCGGCGTGCTTCAGCATGGCTTCATGCTGCCTTCCGCGATTGGCGGCCTCGGCCTCGGCATGATGGCCGGCGCGCTCACCCTCGGCCATGGCGGCGGCGAGACGCTCTATTCGATCCTCGGCGTGCTGATCCTCGCCCTCGGCCACGACCTCAACCGCCGCGCGGTGATCTGAACGCGCGCCGCGGGCGGTGGCGGCTTCGTCATTGCGCGCGAAGCGAGGCAATCCGGCGCGAGCCTTGACGCCCATGCCGATTACCACCGCCGCCTTCCTCCTCTCCCGCGTTTCGGCCCCTCGATCTCGCGCGCCGAGTCGGCGGTCGCGCTTGTCCGCTTCCTGACCAGGGCCTACATTCCGCTCTCATGGCACATCACCATCATTCGCATTCGGGCGCCGCCCTCGCCGCGGCCGCGCAATCGACGATGGAGCGCGCCGGCGAGCAGTGGACGCCGATGCGCGCCGCCGTGTTCGAGGCGCTGGCCAGCTTCGACAAGCCCGCCTCCGCCTACGACATCGCCGAGAAGCTCAGCCATGAGCAGGGCCGCCGCGTCGCCGCCAACAGCGTCTATCGCATCCTCGACCTGTTCGTCGGTTCGAACCTCGCGCGCCGGGTGGAGAGCGCCAACGCCTATGTCGCCAACGATCATCCCGGCTGCGTCCACGACTGCATCTTTCTGATCTGCGACCAGTGCGGCTCGGCCACCCATGTGGACGACGACGGCCTTGCCCGCGACGTGCGCGCCGCCGCGCGTCGCACCGGCTTTTCGCCGGAGCGGCCGGTGATCGAGATTCACGGACGCTGCGAATCCTGCGCGGCGCAGTAGCGGGCGCCCGCGTTCGCTCCGCGCGCGGCGGGGCGGCGACGGATCAGGGCGTGGCCGCGGGCGGGGCGACGATCCCCAGCGCCGGCAGCACCCGGTCGGTGATCAGCGAATCGCTGATGCCGTGCGGGTTGCGGACGTTGAAGTTCCCGGTCGTGACGACGACCACTACGTCGAGCGCCGGGAAGATCACCACCTTGTTGCCGCCGGTGCCCGCCATCTGCGCGCCGAGGAAGGTCTGGCCGCCCGCGCGGAACGGACTGAGCCAGATCAGATAGCCGTAATCGCCGCGATCCTCGTCGACATGGGCGTGCGGCGTCAGCATCGCGTCCACCCAGGCGGCGGGGAGCACCTGGCGGCCCTCGAACCGGCCATGATCGGCGAGCATCTGGCCGAGGCGCATGAGGTCGCGGCTGCGCAGCGCTAGGCCGCCGCCCGCCATGGCGAACCCGGTCGGCGACATCTGCCATTCCGCGCGGTCGATGCCGAGCGGCGCGAACAGGACGTCCCTGGCGAAATCGGGAAGCGGCCGGCCGACGGCGCGTTCGAGCGCCGCGCCGAGCGTCGCGACTCCGGCGGTGCAGTAGCTGAAGGCGCGCCCGTAAGGCGAGGCTTCGGGGCGCGGCACCCATGCCGGAAAGCCGCGGATCGGGAGATCGAGCGTGAAGCGCACCCAGTCCTCGACCAGGTACATCCGCTCCTCGTTGCCGCGCGAGAATTCGTTCTCGTCATTGCATTCGAGGAGCGAGCTCATGGTCAGGAAGTCCTCGAATGTGATTGCCTCCTTGCGCGGATCGGGCGCCGCGAACGGGGCCATGTCGGCGAAATAGGGCATGACGCGCGCATCGACGCCGGACAGGCGCCGCCGCTCGATCGCCGCGCCGACCAGCATGGCCGCGATCGTCTTGGTCGCGGAGCGCGTGTTGCGCAGCGCCTCGGCCCCGCCGTCGTCGAAATAGGCCTCGTGGACGATCCGGCCGTGGCGGGCGACGAGCAGGCTGGTGATGCGCTGGTACGCGCCGGCGCGGATCGCCTCGTCGACGGCGGCCCAGCTCGCCTCCGGCGGCGGCGCGGCCCCCTCCCGGGGCGTCTGGGCGCGGGCCGGCGACAGGGCGGCGAGCGCGAGCGACAGCAGGGCAATCAGTCTTTTCATGTCGGTCTCCTTCGCGCCTCCGCTAGCGAACGGGCGCGGCCGCGGCTTGAACGAACGCAACCTCAAAGGAAGGCGCTGCGGAAACGCGCGGGCGTGGTGCCGTAGTGCCGCCGGAAGGCGCGGGTCATGTGGCTCTGGTCGGCGAAGCCGGCCAGCAGCGCGACTTCGGCGAGCGACGGGATGCGCCCGATCAGGGCGGCGGCGCGCGCGAGCCGGTGGCGGCGCAGCGCCTCGCCGGGGCCGAAGCCGAAATGGCGCCGGAACATGCGGGCGAGGTGGACGGGATGGACGCCGGCCGCGCGCGCGATGTCGCCGATCCGCGTCGCGGCGTTGCCGGACAGGTCGCCTGCCGCCTCGGCCGCGCGCCCCAGCCATGCGGGGGCGCGCGAGGAGCCTTCCCGGGTCTTCGCCACCGCGCCGAGGGCCTCGAGCAGCAGGTCGGCAAGCTCCAGCGGGTCGGCGTCGCCTTCCCCGATCAGCCCGGCCATGCGGGCGAGGGCGGAGCGGGCGGCAAGGTCGCGCACGACGACCGGGTCGCGCGCCTGGGGCGCAAGGGCGCGGTCGAGATCGATCGACATGAACCGCCCGGCCGCGATCGCGAAACGATCGCGGTGGACGATTCCCGGCGGATTGTAGACCAGGGTCATCGCGCCATGCGCGGGCCCGGCGGCGCTGAGGTAGGACTCGTCGATGGCGAGCACGATATGCGCCTCGGCATGGCCGTGCTCCTCGACCAGGTCGGGCGGAACGGTCGCTCGGCGGAGGGCGGCCACGAAACCCTCGCCGACGCATTCGCGCTTGCGCAGGCCGAGATACTGGCCGGGTTGAAGTGTATTGCTCATGCGATACGCTAGGCCCGGGCCGGCGGAGGATCAACCGCCATTCGGCGTTTCGGGCGCAGACCTCTCGTGCGTTCCGGTTCGACTTCGCGCCGCGCCGGGCCTATGTAGGGCCATTCGATTGGGGACTGTATGACCGAACGACCCGAAACACCTCTGCTCGACACGGTCGAGACGCCGCACGACCTGCGTAAACTGGATCGCGGCCAGCTTCGCCAGCTTGCCGACGAACTGCGCGCCGAGACGATCTCGGCGGTTTCCGTCACCGGTGGCCATCTCGGCGCCGGGCTGGGCGTCGTCGAACTCACGGTCGCGCTCCACTATGTGTTCAACACGCCCGAGGACCGGCTGATCTGGGACGTCGGGCATCAGGCCTATCCGCACAAGATCATCACCGGCCGGCGCGGCCGCATCCGCACGCTGCGACAGGGCGGTGGCCTCTCCGGCTTCACCAAGCGCTCGGAGAGCGAGTATGATCCGTTCGGGGCGGCGCACAGCTCGACCTCGATCTCGGCCGCGCTGGGCTTCGCCGTCGCCAACAAGCTCTCCGGCGCGCCGGGCAAGGCGATCGCGGTGATCGGCGACGGCGCGATGAGCGCCGGCATGGCCTATGAGGCGATGAACAATGCCGAACAGGCGGGCAACCGGCTGATCGTCATCCTCAACGACAACGACATGTCGATCGCGCCGCCGGTGGGCGGGCTTTCGCACTATCTCGCCCGGCTGGTCAGCTCGAACAAATATCTTTCGGTCCGCACCCTCGCGCAGCGATTCGCGCGCAAGCTGCCCGAGCCGCTGCACAAGGCGGCGCGCAAGGCCGAGGAATATGCGCGCGGGATGGTGACCGGCGGCACGCTCTTCGAGGAGCTGGGCTTCTACTATGTCGGCCCGGTCGACGGTCACGACGTCGAGCGGCTGGTCGAGATCCTCGAGAATGTCCGCGACGCCGAGGTCGGGCCGATGCTCGTCCACGTCGTCACCAAGAAGGGCAAGGGCTATGCCCCCGCCGAGAACGCGGCCGACAAGTATCACGGCGTCGTCAAGTTCGACGTGGTGACGGGTAAGCAGGACAAGGGTCCGGCTGGCCCGCCCGCCTACCAGAACGTCTTCGGCGAGACGCTGGCGAAGCTGGCGGACGACGATCCCCGGATCGTCGCGATCACCGCGGCGATGCCGTCCGGCACCGGGGTGGACAAGTTCGCGGCGAAGCATCCCGATCGCGCCTTCGACGTCGGCATTGCCGAGCAGCACGCCGTCACTTTCGCCGCAGGGCTTGCCGCGCAGGGGATGCGGCCCTTCTGCGCGATCTACTCCACCTTCCTCCAGCGCGCCTACGACCAGGTGGTCCATGACGTCGCGATCCAGAACCTGCCAGTGCGCTTCGCGATGGACCGCGCCGGCCTGGTCGGCGCCGACGGGGCGACGCACGCGGGGAGCTTCGACCTCGCCTATCTCTGCACGCTCCCGAACATGGTGGTGATGGCGGCCGCCGACGAGGCGGAGCTGGTTCACATGATCCGCACGATGCAGCTCCACGATTCCGGCCCGATCGCGGTGCGCTACCCGCGCGGCGGCGGCGTCGGCGTGCCGCTCCCGGAGGAGCCGCAGGCGCTGGAGATCGGCAAGGGCCGCGTCGTGCGCGAGGGCAAGAAGATCGCCATCCTTTCGCTCGGCACCCGGCTCGCCGAGGCGCTGAAGGCCGCCGACCGGCTCGACGCCCAGGGGCTTTCCACGACGGTCGCCGACCTGCGCTTCGCCAAGCCGCTCGACGAAGCGCTGATCCGCCGCCTGCTCTCGACGCACGAGGTCGCGGTGACGATCGAGGAGGCGGCGGTTGGCGGCTTCGGCGCGCACGTGCTGACGCTGGCGAGCGACGCCGGCCTGATCGACGCGGGCCTCAAGCTGCGGACGATGCGCCTGCCCGATTTCTTCCAGGACCAGGACAAGCCGGAGCGGCAATATGCCGAGGCCGGCCTCGACGCCGACGGCATTGTCGATACCGTTCTCAAGGCATTGCGGCACAACAGCGCCGGCGTGGTCGAAGGGGCGCGCGCCTGACCGGCTCCGTCCTGCCGCGTCCTCCGTTCTCGATCCATAAGCGGATGAGAAGCTTCGGATTCGCCTTTGCCGGCCTTCGTTACCTCGTCGCCTCGGAGCACAATGCCTGGCTCCATCTCGCAGCCGCATTGCTGGTCGTCATTGGGGGCGCGCTGCTGGATCTTGGCCATGAGGGGTGGCTTTGGATCGTGCTGGCGATCGGATGGGTCTGGACCGCCGAGGCGTTCAACGCCGCGATCGAGCGCCTCGCGGATCGCGTTTCGGCCGAGCATGATCCGCAAATCGGCGTCGTCAAGGACCTCGCGGCCGCGGGTGTTCTGACCAGCGCGATCGGAGCCGGCGTGATCGGCGTGCTCGTTCTGGGTCCGAAGACCTTCCTGTTGTTTTCCTAGGGCCATGGCCAAGCTCCGCGCCGATCAGATGCTCGTCGATCGCGGCCTCGCCGAGAGCCGGGCGCGCGCGCAGGCGCTGATCCTCGCCGGGCTGGTCTTTTCCGGAGAGCGCAAGATCGAGAAGGCGGGCCAGGCGATTGCGGCGGACGCGCCGCTTGAGGTGCGTGGGCGCGATCATCCCTGGGTGTCGCGCGGCGGCATCAAGCTCGCGCACGGGCTCGATCATTTCGGCTGGGACGTGACGGGCGCCGTCGCGCTCGACATCGGCAGCTCAACCGGCGGCTTCACCGACGTGCTGCTTCAGCGCGGCGCGGCGAAGGTGTTCGCGATCGACGTCGGCACCAACCAGCTCGCCTGGAAGCTGCGGCAGGACCCGCGCGTCGTCGTCCACGAGCGGACCAACGCACGCTACCTCACCAATGCCATCGTCACCGAGCCGGTGGACATCGTCGTGTGCGACGCGAGCTTCATCGGTCTCGCCAAGGTGCTCGACACGGCGCTCGACTTCGCGAAGCCCGGCGGCCTGCTCGTCGCGCTCATCAAGCCGCAGTTCGAGGCGGCGCGCGGGGAGATCGGCAAGGGCGGCGTGGTGCGCGATCCCGCGGTGCACCAGCGGGTGTGCGGCGAGGTCGCCGACTGGCTCGCCTCGCGCGGCTGGACGGTGGCGGGCGTCACGCAAAGTCCCATCACGGGACCGGAAGGCAATGTCGAATATCTGATCGGCGCGACGCGCGCTTGATCGCGGGCGCGCGAGCCCGTAGCGCCAGAGTTATGACCGGCCTTGCCTCGAAATCGCAGCTTCGGATGAGCTTCCTGCGCTACGCGCTGGTGACCGTGCCCGCGCTGCTGCTGCTCGGCACGCTCTCGGGCGCGATCGCAGGGTCGGGCGCGGACAATCCCTGGTATGCCGCCCTCGCCAAACCGCCGCTGACGCCGCCGGGCTGGGTGTTCGGCGTGGTGTGGACCGTGCTCTACATCCTGCTCGGCCTTGCGCTCGCGATGCTGCTCCACGCCAAAGGCGCGAAGCGGCGCGGCCGGCTGTTGATCCTGTTCTTCATCGGCCTCGCGCTCAACCTCGCCTGGTCGCCGCTCTTCTTCCGCTTCCACCAGATCGAGGCGGCGCTGTTCCTGCTGGCGGCGATGATCGTGATCACGATCGTGCTCGCGCACCAGCTCTGGCCGATCCGCCGGCTCGCCGCGGCGTTCATGCTCATCTATCTCGCCTGGCTGATGTTCGCCGCCGCGCTCACCGAGGAAATCATGCGCCTCAATCCGCGCGCGCTTGCGCCGGCGGCGGCGAGCACCGATATTCGCCTCTGAAAAGGAGGGAATTGCCATGCAATCCCGCAACACGTTGTTCGACGATTTCGTGAAAGTCATGAACGGCGCGGCCGGCACCATCGCCGGCATGACGCGCGAGGCGCAGGCCGCGATGCAGGAACGCGCGCGCGAATGGATCGGCGGCCTCGATCTCGTCAGCCGCGAGGAGTTCGACGCGGTGAAGGCGATGGCCGCCGCGGCGCGCGACGAGGCGGAGGCGCTGAAGGCGCGCGTCGCCGCGCTCGAGGCCGCTGTCGCCGGCGCTGGCGCAGTCGCCGGCGCGGAACCGGCGGCGGCGCCCAAACGTCGTACCCGCAAGGCTGGCGGCGCCTAGGCAACCGTTCTGATTATCCACAATTTTCTCGCCGCCGGACCTGGCCTTTTCTTGCGCTTTTCCAGCGCAAAAGGCAGTTAACGCGGAAGAAAGCGGTCCGGGGAACGCTTCATGGACATGGACGAGTACGAGCTGGAACGGGAGGCGAGCGCCCCCATCGACATGCTCGAAAACTATTATCGCGCGCTCGGCTGGGAATATGAGCGGGGCGGCGACGAGGAGATCGTCTCGACCTTCCAGGGAAGCTGGACGCAGTACGAACTGCGCGCGATCTGGCGCGCCGAGGATCATGTGCTGCAGTTCCTCGCGCTGCCGGACATTCGCGTGCCGGCCGAAAAGCGCGCCATCGTCTATGAGACGATCGGCCTCATCAACGAGCAGCTCTGGCTCGGCCATTTCGAGCTGTGGTCGGCCTCGGGCCTTGTCCTCTTCCGCCATGCCGCGCTGCTGGAGGGGGAGGATGACGCGATGCTGACGCTGCAGCAGGCCGAAACCCTGGTCGAGGCCGCCATCGAGGAATGCGAGCGCTTCTATCCGGTGTTCCAGTTCGTCCTGTGGGCGGACAAGACCCCCCAGGAAGCCATCGCCGCCGCCCTGATCGAGACGCAGGGCGAAGCCTGAGGGCCGGGCGGAAGGCGATCCGTTCGCCTTCATTCCCGTCATTTCGAGCGGCCGGGCGCCAGAGAGGAAAGGAAGCAATCCAGCGCGGGCGTCGCAGGCTCCGCCGGATTCGCGCCTCGGCGTGGAAAACAATCTTGTGAGCCGCGTTCGACACGTCCGCGATCCTTCCCCGCCCATGTCACTTGCCGCTTTCGCGAAGCCGCCCGATCGGCTTTAGGGTCTTAGAAAGGCTCGTCGCGTCGCAGGAGTTTGCCATGCCCGGTCCGCTTCTTCCCGGCCCGCTCTGGTTCGTCGGCTGCGGCAATATGGGCCAGGCGATGCTCGACGGCTGGATTGCCGAGGGCGTCGATCCCGCGCGCGTCACCGTGATCCGGCCGAGCGGTCGTGAGGCGGGGCACGGTGTTCGCGTGCTCAGGGCCTTTCCCGAGGACGAGGTGCCGGCGATCGTGCTGCTGGCGATGAAGCCCTATCAGCTCGACGCCGCCGCGCCCGCGCTCGCGCCGATCCTCGATCGATCGACGATGCTCGTCTCGATCCTCGCCGGCGTCGAGCTGGGCTCGCTGCGCCGGCGATTCGCCGCGCCGGCGGCGATCGTGCGCGCCATGCCGAACCTGCCGGTGCGGCTCGGCAAGGGCGTCGTGAATCTGTGCGGGGAGGGCGCGGACTCGGCCACGCGGGCGCTGATCGTCGGGCTGATGGCCGCGCTCGGGCATGCCGAATGGTTCGAGGACGAGGAGAAGTTCGCGCTCGCCGGCCATCTTACCGGCGCCGGGCCGGCCTTCCTGTTCCGCTTCATCGACGCGCTCGCCGCTGCCGGCGCCGCGCTCGGCCTGCCGGAGGAGCAGTCGGCCCGGCTGGCGCTCCGCATGGTGGAGGGCAGCGCCGCGCTTGCCGCGTCGAGCGAGGAGAGCCCGGAGGCGCTCGCCCGCCGCGTCGCCAGCCCCGGCGGCACGACCGAGGCGGGCCTCGGGGTGCTCGACGAGGATCGCGCGCTTGCCGTGCTGGTCGAGCGCACGCTCGATGCCTCGCGCCGACGCGGCATCGAAATGGCGGAGGCTGCGCGCCAGGGCGCCGCCAGATAGCGCGAGACATTTGACGCGGGGGCCGCGGCTTCCTAACCGCTTCCTGTCTCCAACGTCGGGAAACGCGATGCCCAAGACCTTCGCCCTGGAACCGAGTGCCCACCCCGTGCCAGCCGAAGAGCGCGCGAAGCTGCTCGAAGCGCCGGGCTTCGGGCGCGTCTTCACCGATCACATGGCGATCGCCCGCTACAGCGCCGATCGCGGCTGGCACGACGCGCGCATCGCGGCCCGGTCCTCGGTCACGCTCGATCCCGCCGCCGCCGTATTCCATTACGCGCAGGAGATTTTCGAGGGGCTGAAGGCCTATTCGCGCCCGAACGGCGCCGCCGCCCTGTTCCGCGCCGACGCCAATGCGCGCCGCTTCCGCGAGTCCGCGCGGCGGCTGGCGATGCCGGAGCTGCCGGAGGAGCTGTTCCTCGAATCGGTGCGCGAGCTGGTGCGGATCGACAAGGCGTGGATCCCGCCGGACGAGGACGGCGCGCTCTATCTGCGCCCCTTCATGTTCGCGAGCGAGGTCTATCTCGGCGTCAAGCCGGCGGGCGAATATGTCTATGCCGTGCTGGCCTCGTCGGTCGGCCGCTATTTCAAGGGCGGGCCGCGCGCCGTTAAGCTCTGGGTCTCGCGCGAGTTCACCCGCGCCGCGCCTGGCGGGACGGGCGCCGCCAAGTGCGGCGGCAACTATGCCGCGAGCCTCGCCGCGCAGGCGGAGGCGATCCAGCACGGCTGCGACCAGGTGGTCTTCCTCGACGCGGTCGAGCGCCGCTGGGTCGAGGAGATGGGCGGCATGAACATCTTCTTCGTGTTCGACGATGGCAGCCTTTCGACGCCGCCGCTCACCGGCACGATCCTGCCCGGTATCACCCGCGATTCGCTGATCCGGCTGGCGCGCGAGGAGGGCCTTACGGTGCGCGAGGAGCCCTATTCGATCGACCAGTGGCAGGCGGATGCGAGGAGCGGACGGCTCACCGAAGCCTTCGCCTGCGGCACCGCGGCGGTGATCACGCCGATCGCGACGGTCAAGGGCAATGATGGCATCGACTTTGCGATCGGCGGCCAGTCGATGGGTCCGCTGACGCAGCGTCTGCGCGAGCGGCTGGTCTCGATCCAGCGCGGCGCCGCCCCCGATCCCTACGGCTGGGTCGAGGAAATCGCCTGAAGGGAGGGGACGGGCAGCCGCGAGCGGGTCCGGACGCATGCGGCCCACGCCAGGGCGCATGGCGAGGCGCCGCCAGCGGCAGCCGCGAGCACGCGCCCGCGCGCTTTCCCCTTCCCACGGCGGCCGGGGCGGCTATAAGGCCGCCCGTCGCCGCCTGCTGGGGCGTCGCCAAGTGGTAAGGCACCGGTTTTTGGTACCGGCATTCGCAGGTTCGAATCCTGCCGCCCCAGCCAGTTCCTAATTTCCGTTGTTATTCAATGACTTGGAGGCTGTTGAGGCTTCCTTGTGGGCCAGTCTTGTGGGCCAGCTTTGTGGCGAGCTTTTCCGTAGAGAGCCCACGTAGTGACAGCAACGTCATGCCGCGATACCGTTCGCGACAAGAATGAGGGGGGCTGCTGCCGTTGAGAGACCTTATCGAACGGATCAAGCGTCGCCTCTCGGAGGGTGCGTTTGCCTCGGAGGCAGCGGTTTCTCATGGGATCGTGATCCCGGTGCTTCAGGCCCTCGGATGGGACCCGGCGGAACCCGACCAAATCATCCCGGAGTTCACCTCCGGCAGGGGCCGGGTAGATTTTGCGCTGTGTTCGAGTCCTAGGCGCCCCGCGATCTTCATAGAGGTCAAGGGTGTCGGTCGGTCAACGGATGCTGATAAGCAGCTGTTCGAGTATGCCTTTCACGAGGGAGTTCCGCTCTGCGTCCTAACGGATGGGAGGGAGTGGAGCTTCTATCTTCCCAGCGGACAGGGCAACTACCAGGATCGGCGAGTTTACCGCCTCAACTTGGAGGATCGCGGTCCAGAAGAGACGGAGCGTGTGCTCCACAGATACCTAGAGTCGGCTCGGGTTCGCTCGGGTGCGGCCCGGGAGGCGGCAGATGCGGATTATCGCGACCAGGCTGCAAGGCGAGAGGCGGCTCGTGTCTTGCCGCAGGCATGGTCGCAGCTAGTCAGCGCGCCGGAGGAGCTGTTGGTCGAGCTAGTCAGCGAGCAGGTTGAGGCAATCTGCGGGTATCCACCCCCTCAAGCGGATGTCCTTAGCTTCTTGCGCTCGCTCAACGGACCTAGCGGGCAGGGTGGCGGATCGTCCTCGTCTATGTCCAGAGGGTCCTCGTCCAATGACGCGGCCGTCAGGACCCGGCCTCAACCCGCTAGCGATGCTGTTGCAGAGACGCGCGCTGGTCGGTCGGAGGCCCCCGCTCGTGGGAACCGCCGGTTAGTCCTCTTTGGTGAAGCGCGATCAACCACGGATGCCATGGACGCGCTGGTTCAGGTTCTAACTGAGCTTAGTAAACGGAACCCGGCACTCCTACCCCGTTTAGCGGCGGCAGCGCGTGGGCGCACCCGCAACCACATCGCTCAGTCAGTTGAGGAGATTTATCCCAGCCGGCCGGAGTTAGCTTCGGCGGTGGAGTTCAGCCCAGGCTGGCTAGTCGGTAAGAACATCGCCAATCGAGAGAAGCTCCGGATAGCTAAGCGCGCGTGCGAGGTCTACGGATTAAGGTTTGGAACTGACATTCAACTAGAACTTCCGAACACCTAAGAGCCCCTCCAAGCCCACTTGGCCGTTCCGTATTTCTCGCTTGTAAGCTTCACTGCCTCCATGTCAGCGATCTCCGTATAGAACTCGATACCGTTCGACATTTCCTTCCTCTCGCAGGATGCAAGCCGCTCATAGGGCTGCCGAGCGTTCCGGAACCAGCAAAATACATGAGAGAATGAGTAGTATTCGTCCCCTTCAAGATCGATGTGCTCAATATTCTCCCATGGAATGTATCCGATAAGGTAGGCCGTGATTTTCTCAACGTCCTCATCCAGATCGGCCAGTCGCCAATTCTGTTCAGCCTCCTCCCAAACGAGAGAGTGTGTCTGGAGGCCAACCATTATCCCACGGTGGTAGGTGTCAGCAAGGCCAACCCGAAACCAAGAGCTGATCCCTTTCCCCTCCTTCGTATCCGGATATTGTCTGATCCGCCGGACGTCTCGGATGATGATATCGCGCCTTAGTTTGTCTCGGCGTCGGCGGCGGATTTCATCCTCAACGATTGATTTCACTTAGCCTGTTTTTCGAGTTGATCTCGGCCGGTGCCATTGATTTTGCGTAGGACAAACCTTCCTGCGTCTTTGACCGCGTTATAGATCGCGGACCCGCCAACTAGCTCAAGCAATCCAGGCATAATGTCAGCCCCTTTGATGCAGAGACTATCGCATCAGCAGAAAAAAAGCAGGGCAGCGGGAGATCGCGCCTAAACCGACGCCGCCCGCTTCTCCACCCGCTGGATCGCTGCCCGACTGACCCCGTAGAGCTTCGCCAGCTCCCCAAGGGACACAGGCTTCCGCCCAGGTCGCCTCCCGCACGGAGGCGTGGATCGAAACCGCGAAAATCAGAGCGGAACGCCCGACGGAACGCGTCGCCTCCCGCACGGAGGCGTGGATCGAAACTCCGGCGTAACGCGCGGCGAAATCACGATCATAAGTCGCCTCCCGCACGGAGGCGTGGATCGAAACTCGCTCATGCGATCAGCTCCGCATGGGTGAGACGTCGCCTCCCGCACGGAGGCGTGGATCGAAACTCCACATCGAGGACGGCGATCCCGGCGGCGTCGGGTCGCCTCCCGCACGGAGGCGTGGATCGAAACCGGTCACCTCGACCCGCCCCGCCGACAGCTACGCGTCGCCTCCCGCACGGAGGCGTGGATCGAAACTCGGGCCACTCGCCAGCTGACCTGGTCTCCGTCGTCGCCTCCCGCACGGAGGCGTGGATCGAAACCTCGAACGTGGGTTTGGGGTGTTGGTGAGGCAGGGTCGCCTCCCGCACGGAGGCGTGGATCGAAACCGCCTTCGTCTTGTCGCCGGAGCGCTTCGCGGCAAGTCGCCTCCCGCACGGAGGCGTGGATCGAAACTTGTCATCGGCCCACCAGTCCTCATTTTCCCAAAGTCGCCTCCCGCACGGAGGCGTGGATCGAAACTTCCCGAATACCGCACCCGCCGCGGTCATCTCGAGTCGCCTCCCGCACGGAGGCGTGGATCGAAACCGTGCGGCCCTCACGGGTGACGCCCTCTCCTCGAGTCGCCTCCCGCACGGAGGCGTGGATCGAAACCTCATCACCCGCGCCATCATCCAGCGCGGGATCAAGTCGCCTCCCGCACGGAGGCGTGGATCGAAACGCGATCCTCTGGCTGCATCCGCGCTCCAAGCGGGTCGCCTCCCGCACGGAGGCGTGGATCGAAACGTGCCGGTGATGGGCACGTCCTGCGTCAGCATGGTCGCCTCCCGCCCGGAGGCGTGGATCGAAACTCGGTCTGGACCTGAATCTCGACGCTCGCGGCGGTCGCCTCCCGCCCGGAGGCGTGGATCGAAACCTCCGCATTCGGATGATTCGCTGATAGGCGGAAAGTCGCCTCCCGCACGGAGGCGTGGATCGAAACTCCGCAGGCTGGCCCGTAAGCCGCTCGGCTACGAGTCGCCTCCCGCACGGAGGCGTGGATCGAAACGCGGCGCGATCTCGCGCCATCACGGTTGATTCCTGCAGGCCCCGCCGGGGGAGCGGCGCGACGATCAGCGAGGCATGCTGCCCAGGGCCGCGTTCATGCGGTCGATCACCTGCGGCGTGATGTCGAGCGAGGCGTCGCGGAGGTTGAGAAGGTTCCCGCGTTCGATGAGGAGGGCGCAGCCGCGCTCCGCCTCCACCGCGCGAACGAAAGGTTCGGCCAGCCGCATGACGTTCTCCGTCAGCTGGCGGTCGAGCGCGGCGAGATTGCGGTTGATCTGTTCCTCGCGGGCGCGGAGATCCTCCCGCCGCCGGTCGGTATCGTCGGCGCGCGCGCGGGCGACCGCTTCCGGCAGCGAGGCGCGCAGGCTCTCGAGCGCCCGCGCATCGGCCTCGAGCGTGCGCCGGTCCTCGTCGAGGCGCGACTGCAGCTGCCGCCGCACCTGCTGGAACTGCACGCCCATGTTGAGGGCGACGCGCGAGCGCTGGACGATCGCGGCCTGATCGAGCACGCACGGGCGTGGCGCGCGCGTGGCCGAGGGGGGCTGCGCCGCGGCCGCGGCCGCGACACAACCCCCTATCAGGGCAAGCAAAGCGTGACGTGTTGGCATCATCCGCATTCGCGCCGATCGCGGTCGAGCGGGCCCCGCTGGCGACGGCGCCGAAGCCGCCCGCCACCGCGTCCGCGCCGGTCGCCTGGGGCGCGCCGTAGCCGCTGCTGTTGTTGGCGCGGAAGGGGCCGGCCTCGCCGTTGATCACGGCGGCGAGCTGGACGTTGGTCTCGTAGAGCTGGCCGCCGTTGACCGCGTCGGTCGAGCCGGCGGCCACCTGGCCCGGCGCCACGTTACGCAGCGTCGTCGGCGCGCCGCCCGGGTTGAAGGTCACGCTCGTGCGGCTGGCGTCGTCATAAGTGACGCTGCCCAGCGAGGCGTTGGTGATCGCCGCGGCGAGCTGGCGCACCGTGACCGCGTCATTGTCCGCGACGCCGTCGACAAGGCCCGAAAGGATGCGGTCGCCGTCGGTGCCGGCGATGCTCACCCGGGTGCCGCCGGTGGCCGCGCCGATGGTTATGTCGCCATTGCCGGGGCTGCCGCCCTCCTGGCGGACGAGGCCGATCGAGCCGTCGGCGAGCTGCTGCGCCAGCGCGTCGATGTCGGCGCGGTTCTGGGTCACGCGGGCATCGACATTGGTGATCGCGTCGCCGACATTGTTGTAGGTGCTGCCGCCGACCGAATAGCTGGGCGGCGTATAGGCCCCGGTCGCCGGATCATAGGCCGCCCCGCCGCCAAGCGCCGCGGCGGTGTTCTGCGCGACCTGGTTGAGCTGGGCGACGTTGACCGCGTCGGTCGGCGCCGAGCCGGCGGCGACGTTGGTGATCTGCCGCTCGGCGCCCGGCGCGCCGACCGAAATCTCGCCGACCGAGGACTGCGGCGTCGCGAGGCCGTAGCCGGTGTAGGACGGCAGCGCGCCGACCACCGTCACCGAATTGCCGCCGAGCGCCAGGCTGTTGGCGAAGCTCGCATTGGCGCCGGCGCCGATCGCGATCGACTGGATGCTGCTCGCCTGCGCGCTGGTGCCCAGCGCGATCCCGTCCGCCTGCGCGACGCGGGCGTTCTGGCCGATCGCGGTGCCGCCGGGCGCGGTCGTGTCCACGATCGCGCCGTTGCCGATGCCGATGCCATTGTCGCCGTTCACGATCGTGTCCGGGCCGACGGCGACCGAATCCTCGCCGATGGCGAGCGAATCCACGCCGGTCGAATTGGCATGGAAGTAGAGGGTGGACGAGACTGAGAGCGAGCCGGCGAGGCCCTGGAGCTGCCGGATCGTCGCCGCGTCGTGCGGATCGGTGCCGTCCGCGACATTGGTGATCTGGCGATAGGCGCCGGCCGAGCCGACCGAAACCGCGCCGAGCAGGGTCTGGTCGGCGGTGTTGTAGGGGATCACGCCCGAACCGGCCGGCAGGGTGCCGCTGCCCGGCGCGATCGCGCGATCCGCCACCGAGCCGGCGCCGATCGCGACGCTGCCCTCCACGGTCGCGCTGCTGTCGCGGCCGAGGGCGAGGCTGTCCCCTGCCCCCGCGGTCGCGTTGTAGCCGAGCGCCGACGATCCGGCGGCGTTCGCAAAGGCGTCGGAGGGCGGGAGGCCGGTCTCGTTGGTGCGCACGTAGCGCACGCCGCGCCCGTTGGCGTTGACGTAGGAGGTGGAGGTGTCTCCGGCGATGTCGTCGACCCGCGCGCCAATATCGGCGACGTCGCCCTCGACATTCGTGACGCGCGTGTCGAGGCTGGCGATATCCGCCGTATTTTGCGCGACCTGCTGGTTGGTCGCGTAGAGCTGCGATCCGTTCACCGCGTCGGTCGAGGTCGCCGTGAGCGCGCCGGGCGCGACGTTGGTGATCACCTGCGGCCAGGCCGTGCCGTGGCTCGCGTCATAGGCGTTCAGCACCGGATTCCATTGCAGCGCGTCCTGCTGAAGCGCGGCGATGGCGGCGCTGTTCGCGCCGGTCGCGGTCGTCAGGTTCGCAATGTTCCCCTCGGCCGTGGTCACCCGGTTGTCGAGATTGACGATGTCCGCCTCGGCGGTGGTGACGCGGTTGTCGAGATTGACGATATCGCCCTCCGCATTCGTCACCCGCGTGTCGAGGCTGGCGATGTCGGCCGCGTTCTGCACGACCGCCTGGTTCGTCGCGAAGAGCTGCGAGCCGTTGACGGCGTCGGTGGAATCGGCAGCGATGCGCCCGGCCGCCACATTGATGAGCTGCCGTTCGGCGCCCGCGGCGCCGACGCTGACGACGCCGTTCGCGGCGGAGCCGACGCCGGCGAAGCTGTAGTTGACGCCGCCCAGCGTCACGCCCGTCTCCGAGGTCGCGGCACGGTCCGTCGAGCCGTTGCCGAGCACGACGCTGTTCGCCTGCGTTGCCGTCACGTAATTGCCGAGCACGAAGCTGTTGTCCTGCGCGACGAGGTTCGCATTGCCGACGGCGAAGGAGCCGTTGCCGCTGACAGCGTTCGCGCGTCCCAGCGCGCCGGAATCGTCGCCCGAAACGCTGGCGCCGGTGCCGATCGCGATGGCGTTCGCGCCGGTAGCCGCCGCCTGATAGCCCGCGGCGATGCTGGCCTCGCCCTCGGCGCGCCCCAGCCGGCCGAGCGCGATCGCGCGGCTGCCCGTGGCCTCCGCGCCGTCGCCGACCGCAAGGTCGCTTTCATTGGGGCCGCCGTCCACACCGGCCACGGCACCGGCGCCGATCGCGATGCTGCCGGCATTGTAGGCGCTGCCCAAAGCGGCAATCGAGAGCAGATCCTGCGCAACTGCGTCGAGGCCGAGGGCGATCGAAAAATCGCCCGCGGCCGTGCTCCCGGAACCCAATGCGACCGCCGCTACGCCGCGCGCTTCCGCGAACGAGCCGTAGGCCGTCGCGGCCAGCCCGGAGGCGATCGAATTGACGCCGATGCTGACCGCCTGTTGCGCGGTTGCCTGCACCGTGTCGCCGATGGCGATCGCCCAGGTGTCGGACGCAACTGAGTCCGAACCGATCACGATCGTATCCCCGGCGTTCGCCCGGGCGCTGTCGCCCAAGGCGATCGAGCCGAGCCCCGTCGCTTCCGAAAGATTGCCGATCGCGATCGCGCCCCGACCGTCGGCGCTCGTCTGGTTGCCGATCGCGACCGCGCCCTGGTTCGCGGCGGTCGTCAGGTTGCCGATCGAGACGGCGCCGTTCGCGGGCGTGCCGGGAATGCCAACCCCCTGGTCGCCGGCGCCGGCATTGGCGAAATTGCCGATCGCGATCGTGCCGTCGCCGGTGGCGGTGCTGTTGAGGCCGCCCGCGAAGGCGCCGTCGCCGGTCGCGGTGGTGGGATCGCCGATCGCGACCGCGCCGGCTCCCGTCGCGCTATTGCCCGCGCCGATCGCGACCGCCGAGCCGTTCCCATTGCCGTTCGCGGTGGAGCCCGTGCCGATTGCGACGTCGTCGTCGCCGTTCGCGGTCGCCTCGCCGCCCAAGGCGATGCTGCCGTCGCCGGCTGCCTGGGCGCCGCGTGTCGCGTTCGATCCGATCGCGATCGAATAATCACCGGTGGCGAGCGTGGAGTTGGCGACCGAAAGCGGCGTGACGCCGTTTCCGGCCGCGCCGCCGATCGCGATCGCGCCGATCGCGCTCGCCTGGGCGCCGAAGCCGAGCGCCGTCGCGCCGATCGCCGTCGCCCGCGTCTCCAGGCCAAGCGCCGTTGCGAAATTGGCGGTGGCAGCGCTGTAAAAGCCGATTGCGGTGCCGCCCCGGCCGCTCACCGACGAATTGCTACCGTAGACCGTTGCGGCGAGCTGGCCGTTGCCGCTCGCGCCGCAGCCCGTGACCGTGGAGAGGACGCCGCTGCCATTGACGGGCTGACCGCTCGGGATGACGTTGGGAAGCCGGCCGACCGTTTGGGCGGAGTTGCTGGTGCAGTTGGTCTCCGTGCTGGGATAGGTGTCGGCATAGGCGGGCGTGGCCCAGCCGCCGGCGATGGCGAGCGCGGAAGCGCCCGCGAACAGCGCGAGCGGCGCCATTCCGCCGCGCGGGCGGACGCTGCCCGTCGGCCGCGCGCGGCGAGCCTTCGGGAACCGGCCGGCGGCAAAGCCGGAAGTGGCGAAACCTTCAGCATTTTTGTCGAACTTGCGCATACCCATTCGTCAACTCCCACCTTGAATGAATTCGCACAGGCAAAAGCGAGATCGTCGATGTCTGGAGATGTGCTCGCTGGCGAGTGAAGCTGTCTTGCGCGGTCTCTGGCGCCAGGGAGAGGTCAAGGCTCTCGGTGGTATTATGGGCCGACACGACGCTTCTTCACACGCATTGCACCTCGATCGGAACGTCAAGGAGATAACGAGAATGGTTTATTATTTCCTAACAGGCAATTTGGTTGCGCTAACATAGACCAATTTGGTCCGATCTTGGCGCAAACCAGCCAGGGGGCAACACGGGCGCGGCTTTGCTTTCCGTGCGGGCGCCAGGCCGAACGAGATGAAGGAAGGACGCGCCGGCGCGGGGCAAGGGCAGTGGCGCCGCAACAGCCGGTCGACGGGGGCGCGCCCGTCCGGCTCGATTGGGACGGGGCTAGCGGCCGCCGGAAACGTCGATCAGGGCGCCGGTCGTATAGGATGCGCCTTCGCCCAGCAGCCACAGGATTGCTTCGGCGACCTCTTCGGGTTCGCCGGCGCGGCCGAGCGGGGTCGCCGCGCCCAGCGTCCGGGCACGATCGGGCCGGCCGCCGCTGGCATGAATATCGGTCTCGATCAGCCCTGGCCTGACGCCGTTGACGCGCACGCCTTCCGGGCCAAGCTCGCGGGAGAGGCCGACGACGAGCGTGTCGAGCGCGCCCTTGGCGCCGGCATAATCGACATATTCGTTCGGAGAGCCGAGCCGCGCCGCCATCGAAGAGACGATCACGATCGCGCCGCCGGCGCCGCCCCGGCTCCTCGACAGCCGCCGCGCCGCTTCGCGCGCGCACAGATAGGAGCCGAGCACATTGACCTCGAACATGCGCCGCAGCCGATCGCCGCTCATCTCCGCGAGCGGCCTGACGGGGGCGACGATGCCGGCGTTGATGACCACGGCGTCGAGCCCATCGAGCGCGGCGACGGCGCCGTCGAACATCGCCACGACCTCGGCCTCGTTCGCGATGTCCGCGCGCAGGCACGCCGTCTTGCCGCCCCGCGCGCCGATGGCCGCCGCGGTTCCCTCGGCCGCAACCCTGTCGGCCGTGTAGCCGATCGCCACCGACCAGCCCCGCCGCGCGGCGCCCAAGGCGGTGGCCCGACCGATGCCGCGCGAACCGCCGGTGACGAGAAGCCTGGTCATTGCCCGTTGTTAGGCAAACGCGCTGCGCTCGAAAAGCGCCGCGCGCCCCTTTTCGCGCCCCTCGCCGGGAGCCGGCGGCGTTTGAACGTGCCGATCAGCGGCCCATTTCACGCGTTGCTCGGGGGGGCAGGGCCGCCGGGGAAGCGATCGGATGCGGCGCTCATACCTCCGCGCGCCCGGGGGCAAACTCTCGTATAATTTCTTGCGCGGCACGGCCTCGCCACATTGCGCCTCGAACGGAGGGAGTCCTGGCGCGCTCCGAACGCGCCCGCCGGCAACACCGGCGCCCTTGGGCTCCCGTGCAAGAGGATATGTCATGGCCAGCAAGATCGTTCTCATCACCGGCGCGTCCAGCGGGTTTGGACGGATGACCGCCGAGGCGCTCGGCGCCGCCGGCCACACCGTTTACGCCTCGATGCGCGACATTGCCGGGCGCAACGCCCGCGCTGCGGCGGAGCTGGCGGCGATCGCGGGCAGCGACATCCGCCCGCTCGATCTCGACATCCAGTATCAAAGCTCGGCCGATGCCGCGATCGAGGAGATCATGCGCGAGAGCGGCCGGATCGACGTGCTGGTCCACAATGCGGGCCACATGGTCTTCGGCCCCGCCGAGGCGTTCACGCCGGAACAATATGCGGAGATCTACGACATCAACGTCATCGGCGCGCACCGCGTGAACCGCGCCGCGCTGCCGCATATGCGCCAGCGCGGCGAGGGCCTGCTGGTCTGGGTCTCCAGCTCGAGCGTCGCCGGCGGCGTTCCGCCCTACCTCGCGCCCTATTTCGCGGCGAAGGCGGCGATGGATTCGCTCGCCGCGCAATATGCCCGCGAGCTGGCGCGCTGGGGGATCGAGACGACGATCGTCGTCCCGGGCGCCTTTCCCACCGGGACCAACCATTTCGCCCATTCCGGCCGGCCCGCGGACGCGGCGCGGCAGGCCGAATATGACGAAGGGCCCTATGCGGACGTGGCGACGAAGCTCACGACGGCGATCGCCGAGACGGTGCCTCCCGATGCCGATCCGGCAATGGTGGCGCGGCGCATCGCCGAAGTGGTCGCCATGCCGGACGGCAAGCGTCCGCTGCGCGTCACCTACGATCCCGCGCAGGACGGGGGCGAGATCGCGCTCGCCGTGATCGACCGGCTTCGCGCCGAGATGCTCCGTCGCATCGGCCTCGCCGACCTCCTGACCCCACACCTTTCCCGAACGTCGGCCGCGGCGAATGACCGTCCCCCTCTCCCCGCCCTCGCCGCGGCCGGCGAACCGAAAGCCTAGGCGCCCACCCCGAAAGAGATCCAGGATGAGCAGCGGATATGTCAGGACCGGCGACGGCGCCGAGATTTTCTACAAGGACTGGGGCCCCAGGGACGCCCAGCCGATCATGTTCCACCACGGCTGGCCGCTCTCCAGCGACGACTGGGACGCGCAGATGCTCTTCTTCCTGTCCCACGGCTATCGCGTGGTCGCGCACGACCGGCGCGGCCATGGCCGGTCCTCGCAGATCGAGACCGGGCACGACATGGATCACTATGCCGCCGACGCGGCGGCGGTGGTCGAGCATCTCGACCTCAGGAACGCTGTCCATATCGGCCATTCGACCGGTGGGGGCGAGGTCGCCCGCTATGTCGCGCGGCACGGCCAGCCGCAGGGGCGGGTGGCCAAGGCGGTGCTGGTCGCCGCCGTCCCGCCGCTGATGGTCAGGACGGACGCCAATCCGGGCGGCACGCCGATCGCGGTGTTCGACGGCTTCCGCGCATCGCTCGCCGCGAACCGGGCCGAGTTCTTCCGGGCGGTCGCCTCCGGCCCATTCTACAGCTTCAACCGGCCCGGCGCGAAGGTCCTGGAAGCGGTCATCGACAACTGGTGGCGGCAGGGGATGATGGGCAGCGCGCTCGCCCATTACGAGGGCATCCGCGCCTTCTCGGAAACCGACCAGACCGAGGATCTCAGGGCGATCACCGTGCCGACCCTCGTGATGCAGGGCGACGACGACCAGGTGGTGCCCTATGCCGACGCCGCGCTGAAGCAGATCGAGCTGCTGCCGAACGGGACGCTCAAGCTGTACGAGGGCCTCTCGCACGGCATGCTGACCGTCGATGCCGATACGCTCAACCCCGACTTGCTCGCCTTCGTGCGAGGATGAGGCGGGCGCGGGGAGCAGCCCATCGCATCGAGGGCTGGCGAGGGCGAAAAACTGGCATTGCCCCCGACGGCGCTTGCGCGCGCCGCGGCTTCGTTGCTTGATGGCGCGATGGAAGGGCTGGCGATCCCATGAGCACGGGCGCGGCCTCGGCGCCGGCGGACGAGCCCGTCGTCCTCGTCGTGGAGGACGACGCCTCGATCCGCGATGCGCTGTCGCGGCTGTTCGCGACGGTTGGGCGCAAGGTGCTCACCTTCGGCTCGGCCGCCGAGTTGCTGGAAAGCCAGCTTCCCGACGTTCCGAGCTGCCTTGTGCTCGACATCCGGCTGCCGGGCCGCAGCGGGCTCGACCTGCAGGCCGAACTCGCCAGGGCCGGCGTTCGCATTCCGATCGTCTTCATGACCGGCCATGGCGACATTCCGATGACGGTTCGCGCGATGAAGGCAGGCGCCACGGACTTTCTCACCAAGCCGTTCCGCGACCAGGACATGCTCGACGCCGTCGCCGCCGCGATCGAAAAGGACACCGAACGACGCGCCGGCGAGCGGGCGGTCCGTGAAATCCGGAATCGCTACGAGCTGCTCACCCCGCGCGAGCGCGAGGTGATGGCGCTCGCCACCCGGGGGTTGATGAACAAGCAGATCGCCTGGGAGCTCAGCCTTAGCGAGATCACGGTCAAGATCCACCGGGGCCATGTGATGAGAAAGATGGAGGCGCGCTCGCTGGCCGAGCTGGTTCGCATGGCGGACAGCCTCGGCGTCGGCCCGGCCGCCCCGGCCTGAGCGCAGATAAACCATTGTATGATTGGAATTAAGCGCGCGCGCCGCGAAGGCTGGCGGCAACGACCCTGTGAAACCAGGACCGTGCGCGAACAGGAGTGATCAGTCGGTTTGGACCAGGTGTCGAAGCGAAGGGCCGTCGCCGTCGTCGATGACGATCAGTCGGTCCGCAAGGCAACCGCGAAGTTGCTCTCCCTCAACGGTTACGACGTGCACAGCTTTCCGTCCGCGGAGGCGTTCCTGCAATCGGACGCCCTCCGGCAGGTGGATTGCCTCGTCTCCGACGTGCTGATGCCCGGCGGCATGAGCGGGCTGGAGCTGCAAGAGCGCCTGCGCGAGCGCGGGAATGCCATGCCGGTCATCTTCGTCACCGCCTATCCGAAGGACAAGGACCGCGCGCGGGCGCTCGCGAACGGCGCGGCGGCATTTCTCGCCAAGCCGTTCGACGGGCAGGCGCTGGTCGCGCTCATCGACGGGCTGTTCGACGCGAAGACCTGAGCCGATAGTCCTCCGGCGGCGGCAGCGTGAAGACGAACTGCGCGCCCTTTGGGTCGTTGGCAGTCGCCCAGATGCGGCCGCCATGGGCCTCGACGATCGAGCGGCAGATCGACAGGCCCATTCCGAGCCCGGTCGTCTTGGTCGTGTAGAAGGCGTCGAAGACGTATTCGCACAGCTGCGCGTCCAGCCCCGGGCCGGTGTCCCTTACCGCGACCACGACGCCGCCCTCCTCGGACCTGGAAGCCGCGACGCACAGCTCGCGCGTCTCGCAGTCCTCGTCCATCGCCTCGATCGCGTTCATCGCGAGGTTGAGGAGAACCTGCTGCAGCTGCACCCTGTCGCCGCGCACGCTCGGCAGGTCCTCCTCCAGGTCGAGGCGCACCGAAACACCGTGCCGCTTCGCCTCGCCGCGGACCAGCTCGACGATCTCGGCGATCGGCTCGCCGATCGCGAGCCTCTCCAGGGCGGCTGGCGTTTTCTTGATCAGGCTGCGGATGCGCGCGATGATTTCGCCGGCGCGATTGCCGTCCTTGACGATGCTCTCAAGCGCCTCGGCGACGTCCGCCAGGTCCGGCTCCTCGGCATCGAGCGCGCGCAGCGCGCTCTGTGCGTTGATCACCAGCGCGGTGATGGGCTGGTTGACCTCGTGGGCGATCGAGGCCGTGAGCTGGCCCATGGTGGAGGTGCGGTTCGCGTGGGCAAGCTGGGACTGCACGGCCCGGTACCGCCGCTCGTTCTCGCGGGCCTCGGCCTCGGCACGCTTGAGGTCGGTGAGGTCCAGGATATAGGCCACGCCCTGATCGGGATTGCCTTCGAACGCGGCGCCGCCGATCAGCACCGGCACCGGCGTCCCGTCCTTGCGGAACACCTCCTTCTCCCGCGCGCGGAGCATGCCCGTTGCTTTCAGCTCCTCGGACTCGACGCGCAGGTAGGCTTCCTTGCTGCCGGGCGGCGTCATCTCGAACCAGTTCAGCCCGGCCGCGAGGTCCGCGCGATCATATTGGAGCATTCCGAGGAATGCGTCGTTGGCGTCGATCAGCCGGCCGCCCCGCTCCCAGATCACGATGCCGATGACGTCCGATTCCACGAGGCGCCGAATCCTGGCCTCGCGCTCCTCGATGTCGCTGTAGAGGCGCGCGTTCTCCAGCGAGATCGCCGCCCGCAGCGCGATGAGCCGCAGCACCGCGACCCGCTCGTTCGTGAACACGCCGGGAGCGAGGCTGTTTTCAAGGTAGAGCAGGCCGATCAGTTTGGTCCGGTTGACGAGCGGGACGCAGAGCAGCGAGCGCACCTTGCGCGCGCCGAAGAAGGGATCGCCGGAGAAGAGATTCGGCTCAAGCGCGTCGTAGAGCATCACGCTCTCGCGCGAGCGGGCCACGAAGTGCAACACCGATTCCGGCATCTGCGGGTCGAGCGTCATGCGGCGGGCGGAGCGCACCACGACACCGCCCGGCTCGATCAGCGCCTCGGCCTCGACCTGCGGCGTCTCGCCGTCCATGATGAGCAGCACTGTCCTGTCCGCGCCGGCATGCTCCATCGCGGTTCGCATCAGCGTGTCCACCAGGCGCTCGGTCGCCATCTCGCCGGAAATCTGCTGCGAGACCCTGATGACCGTCGCGAAGTCCAGGCTGTCCACCGGCGAGGTGGCCGTGTCCGCCGCGTCCGGGGCCGGCCGGCTCTCCGGGACCGGCGGCACGAGCCGGTCGAGCTGGGCGACTTTTCCGGTCGCGCCCCAGCGAAGGTAGCAGTCGCGCGCCTCGCGCAGATAGGCGCGGGCGATCGTCTCGAATCCGCGAGCGGCGTGGAAGCGACCGGCCAGTTCGTTGGCGATCGCCCTTTGATGCACGAAGCCATGCTTGGTCGCGCTGCGGACGGCCTGCTCGTAGAACTCCATCGCCTCAAGCGGACGGCCCTCGATGCGGGCGATCTCGGCCTCGACCAGCGCGGAGCGGTCCTCGAAATTGGCCGGGGCGCTTTCCGCCCAGCGGCGCAGCTGGTCGCGATGCTCGGCGAGCAAGCGTCGGAGCGCCGCGCGCTCCGCCTCTTGCGCCTCCTCGTAAACGGCCGCCCGGGCGAGCGCCGCGTAGAACTGATACTCGACGATCGGAACCATGTAGACCGAGGTCCACAGCAAAGCCTGCGCCTTTGCCGCCGCCTCGGCGGCCGCCGCGTAATCGCCCGCCAGAAACCGCGCCTGGAGCTTGCGGATCCAGTACCAGCATTCCGCGATCGGATGGTATCCGATACGCGCCTCGAACGCGCCCTCGGTGAAATCGTCATCGTCGAGGCGACCGAACGCCTGGAGCCTTCCGCGCAGCATCCGGATCAGCTGGAGCTGCGGCGTGATCAGGTCCGCGACGAAGCCGAACTGATGGTCGCGAACGAACCGCAGCCTGGCTTCCGTCTCCTCCGCCGCCGCACCGAGTTCCTCGCCCGTGGCGAGGAGTAGGGTGATGAGGTTGGAGCAACTGTAGGTCGCGAAGGTGACGTCGCCGACCTCGTTGGCTTCGGAGAAGGCGCGCTCGAGCAGCGGGCGGGCGGCGCTGAAGTGCTCCGCCCAGGGACTGACGTGGGCGCCGAACAGCATGTTCGTCCGCACCCGGAATCGCTCCAGCCCGTGCGCCTCGACGAGGTTCAGCCCGACCCTGGCGAAGCGATATCCCGAATGATAGTCGCCGACATGGGCGCCGAGCACGATGCCAAGCCACACGAAGGCCACGCAGGCGCCCTCGCTGCCGCCGTGCGCGAAGATGAGGTTCGCCATCCGGAACACGCTGGCGCTCAGCAGCTTGCCGTCGGCCGCGAGAGCCGAGGTGGGCGCCAGCTGAAGCAGCACCTCCATCGCCGCCAGCGCTTTCGGATCGGTCATCGGGGGCAGGTTGGCCCAGTCCTCGATCGGTCGTACGGCGAGGTTGCGGCGGAGCTGGGCATATTCCGCCTGAACCTCCTGCGCGGTGGGGCAGGCGGGCCAGCCGGCTCCGATCCCCCTGAGGAATTCGAGGGAGATATCGCTCGCCTGTTCGTTCCGCCCCTGCGTGACCAGTATCTCGCCACGCAGTCGCGTCACGGCGGCGCCCTGGGCGGGCGTTTCCGCCCGGTGCTGAAGGTCCGACAGCCGCCTCTCGGCTTCGACCGGGCGACCGGTCACGAACTCGCATTCGGCGAGGTGGAAGGTCAGGGCGAAGGCCAGCTCGCCCCGCGAATGCCAGGTCTCCTCGGTCAGCAGGGCCGCGCCAGCGGCGAAATAGTTGAGCGCCGGGGCATAGGCCGCGGCGGCCTGGGCACGACGGCCGGCGGCGAGATTGTGCGCGGCGAGGCTTTCGCGCTCGGCCGGCGAGGCGATCAGCGCTGTGGCGCGATTGAGCTGGTTGGCGATGTCGAACACCCGCTCGTCATGGCCGGGAGCGGGGCCGTGCGTCGCGAGCCGGCGGCCAATTCGCAGATGCTCCGCCGCGCGCGCCTCCGGTGGGATCGAGGCATAGGCCGCTTCCTGCACGCGGTCGTGGCTGAACCGGTATCCGCCCTCCACGGCCTCGACGAGGTCGAGCGCGCACGCTGGCGCCAGGGCCGCGTCCACCTCCCGGTCCTTTTTTCCCATCGCCAGCGCGAGCGTGGCGGTCCCGGCGGCGTTGCCGAGGCAGGCGAGGGTCCGCAGCGCCGCCAGCGTCTCCGCCGGCAGGCGGGCGAGCTTTCCGATCATCAGTTCGACGACATTGTCGGTGAAGCGCTGGGCACGGATATGGTCGACGTCCCAGGCCCAGGCCCCCCGGTCGTGATCGAAGGCGAGGACGCCCTCGTCCACGAGCAGCGAAAGGAACTGCCGGACGAAGAAGGGGTTGCCGTCGGTCTTGTCGCGCACGAGCGCGGCGAGCGGCGCGGCCTCGGCCTCGCCGCAGCGCAGCGTCTCGGCGATCATCTGCGACAGTTCCGCGCGCGCCAGTGGCGCCAGCGCGATTTCGGTCACGGTCGCGTCCCGCGCGCGGATCGCGTCGCGCTTGGCGAGCAGCGGGTGCCCGGGTCCGACCTCGTTGTCGCGATAGGCGCCTATCAGCAGCAGGTCGGCCCGGCTCGCCGGCGTGAGCAGCTCGCCAATGAGATCCAGCGTCGGCGGATCCACCCACTGCAGGTCGTCGAGGAACAGCACGAGCGGCTGCCCGGGACGCGCGAAGGCCCCGATGAACCGTTGCAGCGTGGCCTGGAAACGGACCTGCGCCTGTTGCAGCGAAAGCTCCTGAACGGGCGGCTGCTCGCCGATCACCAGCTCCAGCTCGGGCACCAGGTCGGTCATCAGCCGACCGTTGGCGCCGAGCGCCTCGCCAAGCGCGTCGCGCCACTGACGAAGTTCGGCCTCGCTGCGTGCCAGCACATATCTCACCAGCCCCTGGAGCGCCTGCACGAGCGTCGCGTAGGGCACGTCGCGCTGGTGCTGGTCGAACTTGCCGGAGGCGAACAGCATGCCCGACGGCGCCAGCGTCTTATGGAGGTCCCTGACGAGCGCTGACTTGCCGACGCCGGCATAGCCGGAGATGAGCACCAGCTCCGCCGCCCCGCCGCGCGCCACGCGCGAAAGGCAGTCGCGGATCGCCGCGCTCTCCGCCTCGCGGCCGTAGAGCTTCTCCGGAATGAGCAGTCGGCCGGGCACGTCGCGCGCGCCGGCGGGGAACGGGCGTATCGATTGCTCCGCCGTCCAGGCATCGCGGCACTGGCGGAGGTCGTGCAGCAAGCCGGCGGCGGTCTGGTAGCGGTCCTCCGGCGCCTTTTCGAGCAGCTTCATGATGATGGCGGAGACCGCCGGCTGAACGCCGCGCTCGCGTTCGCGCGGCGCGTCCGGCCGCCGCGCGATGTGCGAGTGGATCAGCTCCATCGGGTCGGACGCCTCGAACGGCATCGTCCCGGTCGCCATCAGGTAGAGCGTGACGCCGAGCGCATAGAGATCGCTGCGCGCATCCACCGACCGGTTGGTCCGCCCGGACTGTTCCGGCGCCATGAAGGCCAGCGTTCCGTCGATCGTCTCG
>Ga0180222_1001206_pt1 | contig 28825 bp, 29 predicted proteins | sample eDN5th37CKraftOP_FD_151336 | JGI IMG/M metagenome (GOLD analysis project Ga0180222, IMG submission 151336) | Enriched Organic Plus compost microbial communities from Emeryville, California, USA - eDNA 5th pass 37_C Kraft OP (version 2) (version 2) ...
CAGGCCTCGCGCTGGTTGCCCGGCGCCTGCGGGTCGATGACCCGCGCGCCGGTGCTCCATTTGGCCATGGGCTTGCTCATGAGCAGCGAAACGATCGCGCCCGTGAAGCCGACGACCGCGGCGAAGACCAGGGTGGCCTGCACGTTCAGGCCCTGCTCGGTCATCATCCGGCCGACGCCGAAGATGCTCATGGTGGCGCTGAGCACCACCATGACGGCCAGGTTGGTCAGCAGGAAAAGGAATATGCGTTTCATGTTGTCGATCCCCAGCGAAGGTTCCGCGTTGGACCGGCGCGCCGGCCCGCGGGTTCCCGGCCATGGCGCTCCCCCGCCGCGGCAGCCGCGGCGCCGGCCCGCCGGGAGACCGGAGTATAGTATCGCCAGCGCGACTTTGCCCCGTTATTCGAGCGAAACGGTTCCATGCAGGCACTCTGGATGTTGTTGGCTTCGGCCATGTTCGCGCTCATGGGTACCTTCATCAAGTTGTCCGCCGACCAAGGCGCCAGCCTGTCGCAGATCGTCCTGTGCCGGGGCCTGCCGTCGGTGATCCTGCTGCTGGCCTGGGCGCGCGCCGGGCGCCATTCCATCGTCCCCGTGAGCTGGCGCCTGCACATCTGGCGCAACCTGGCCGGCATCACTTCCATGTGGATGGCCTTTTACGCGCTGTCGCACCTGCCCCTGGCCACTGCCACCAGCCTGAACTACACCGCGCCGCTGTTCATCGCCGGCTGGATGCTGGCCCAGGGCGGCGCCCAGCGCGACCTGGTGCGCATCGCCGCAGTGGCGCTGGGCTTCCTGGGCGTGCTCGCGGTGCTGCGGCCCAGCCTGTCCGGGGACGCCTGGGTGCCGGCGCTCATCGGCCTGTGCGGCGGCGCGCTGTCGGCCGTGGCCATGCTGCAGATCCGCCAGCTGGGCAAGGCGGGAGAGCCGCCGTGGCGCACCGTGCTGTATTTCTCGCTGGCGGTCTGCCTGAGCAGCTTCGGCGGCGCGGCCATACAGGGCTGGGGCCAGGCTTCGCTGGCCGGCTGGGTATTCCTGGTGGGCGTGGGCAGTTCGGGCATGGTGGGCCAGCTGTGCATGACCCGCGCCTTCGGGCTGGGCTCGGCCCTGCTGACGGCCGCCCTGCAGTACAGCACCATCATCTTCGCCGCGCTGCTGGGCATGGCGTTCTGGCACGACCGGGTGGATCTCCTGGCCTGGCTGGGCATGGCCGGGGTGATCTCCGCCGGGCTGCTGTCGATCTGGCGCACCCTGCGCGAAGAGCGCAGGCAGCCGGGCGCCGCTCCCTGATGCGTTTGCCCGTCGGGGCGGTCAGTCGCGCGGCGCGGGTTCCTGCATGACGCGCCGATACCACTCGTGGAAGTGCTGCATGCCGTCTTCCATGGGGGACTGGTAGGGGCCGGTTTCCGATACCCCGCGCTCCATGAGCGCCCGCCGCCCGGCATCCATGCGCTCGGCGATCTCGTCGTCCTCGACGGCGGTTTCCATGTAGGCCGCGCGCTGGGCCTCGACGAACTCGCGCTCGAAGGCGGCGATTTCCTCGGGGTAGTAGAACTCCACCACGTTGAGGGTTTCCTGGGGGCCCTTGGGATAGAGCGTGGAAAGCACGGCCACGTGAGGATAGAGCTCGATCATGTGGGTCGGGAAATAGGTTACCCACACGGCGCCGAAATCGGGCGCCTGGCCGCAGCGGTATTCGAGCAGGCGGTCGTGCCAGGCGCGGTAGACGTCCGAGCCGGGCTGCGCCAGCGCGTTGTGCACGCCGACGCGCTGCAGGCTGTACCAGTCGCCGAATTCCCAGGTCAGGTCGTCGCAGGTCACGAAGCGTCCCAGCCCGGGATGGAAGGGCGCCACGTGGTAGTCCTCGAGGTAGACCTCGATGAAGGTTTTCCAGTTGTAGCGGCAGTGGTGGATCTCGACGTGGTCCAGCACGTATTCCGAGAAGTCGAACTCCGGGCGGCCGAACAACGCCGCCATGTCGCGCGCCGGATCGCGCGGCCCTTCGAACAGCAGGCCGTGGCAGTCGCGCAGCGTGTAGCGCTGGAGGTCCATGCAGGGCCGGCTGTCGAACTGCGGCGCGCCGAGCAGCTCGCCGCCGGAGTTGTAGGTCCAGCGGTGCAGGGGGCAGACGATGTTGCCGCCGGTGGCGCGCAGGTTGCCCCGCGCCTTGGCGGGACCGGATACGGCACCGGGCTCCCCGCCCAGCATGAGCGCCTGCCGGTGGCGGCAGACGTTGGAAAGCAGCTCGACGCCCTGCGGGTTGCGCACCAGCATCCGGCCGTTGTTTTCCTGGACGAGCGCGCGCCAGTCGCCGACCTCGGGCACCGATTTCCGGTGGCCGACGTAAAGCGCGGATTGCCTGAATATCCGTTCCTGCTCGAGGGCGAAGCGGGCTTCGTCGAAGTAGGCGCTGACGGGCAGCTGGGTGCGTGCCGGCGCGATGTGCGCCGCTCGACCTATGTCGGTCATGATTCCCCCCGCGTGGACAAAAAAGCCAGGACGGCATTTCCGTTCTGGCGCGAAGAAAAATCGGGCTGGCCGATCACCTTAGTCCGCCATTGTACCCCAACGGGGGAGAAGGCCCGGGGCTCAGGTCACCAGGCGCATCAGGGGCGCGCGCCGCATCAGCCAGGTGCTGGCGACCGACAGCAGGAAGACCGCCGCGGCGGCCAGGGGCGCGGCCCAGCCGTCGGGCCCGGCGCCGGTATACAGGCCGGTGCGCTGGGCGATGTCGAGAAAGACCGGGTGGATCAGGTAGACGCCGAAGGTCAGCGGCGCCAGCAGCGTCAGCCGGGGCAGGCGGCTGTCCAGCACGATCTGGAAGACCGCCAGCGACATGAAGGGCACCGTCAGGCTGAAGTATTCGTAGAAATACAGGTTGAGCGCGTCGGCCGTGGACAGGATGTGCACGCCCAGCGCAGTCGCCAGCACCGAGCCGGCGAGCATGGTGCGGGGCCGCGGCACGCGCAGCCTGCCTTCGAAGATCATGCGGCCGGCCACGAAGTAGCCCAGGTAGGGCAGGAACCAGGTCAGGAAGAAGCCGTGGCCGGCGCCGGTGGCCTGGCGGTAGAGGGTGTCGAGCGTGGCCACGCCGAAGATGCCGGCCACGCAGGCCAGGCGGCGCCGCGGGCTGGCGCGCAGGTAGACGTCCCGCACGAAGGGCGCGAACAGGTAGAGCCCCACGATCATGTACAGGTACCAGAGATGGTAGTAGGGCTTGCCTTCGGCCAGCTTGCCCAGCCATTGCCGCGGCGCCAGGCTGCCGTGGTCCAGGTGGGCGAGCAGGGCGCTCCATGCCAGGTAGAAGGCCGTCCAGAAGAGCAGGGGCAGGCAGATCCGCGCCGCGCGCCGGCCGTAGTAGCGGCGCAGGGGCTCGGCCTTGTCCGGGGCCAACAGCAGGGCGCCGCTGATCATCACGAATACCGGCACGCACCAGCGCACGGCCGAATCGTAGAAATTTGCCGCGACCCAGGCGGGGCTGCCGTAGCCGCCGGCGTCCGAGACCGGGACCGCCGCGCAATGCAGCAGGACCACCGCCAGCGCCGCCAGCCACCGGGCGGCATCCAGTTTGCGCAGGCGGGGGTCGGCGATAGCGGGCATGGGGCGTGGCGGTCCTTTGCGCGGGGCGCGGCGTGCGGCCGGGGAGCGGCCGGTTCCTCCATACCGTAACAGACGCGGCGCAAGCCCGTGTTTCCAGGCGTTAGCGGGTGCCTCCGGCGCGTCGGAAGGCGCCCCCGGTCCTCTCCCGGGGGGGCAGCGGCCATTTTGTTGCAAGTGCGCGGGCCGGGGTGTCTGTACAATTCCGGGATGCTTTCCCTCTTTTTCTAGCCCCGATCCCCGTGGAGACAGGTTTGGCCGAGTCCTCGTGCGCCGATCCGCGCCCCTTGCCCCAGGATTTCGAGACCGCGCTGGCCGAGCTCGAGGCCCTGGTCGCCACCATGGAAGATGGCTCGCTGCCGCTCGAGCAGTCGCTGGAAGCCTACCGGCGCGGCGTGGAGCTCACGCGCATCTGCCAGGAGCGCCTGGCGCAGGCCGAACAGCAGGTCAAGGTGCTGGAAGGCGACCTGCTGCGTCCGCTGGACGCCTCCGCCCTGGACCCCGACACGAACGGATGAAAGCCGCGCCCCTCGATTTTCCCCAGTGGATGCGCGCGCGTGCCGCCCACGTCGAGCTGGTGCTCGACGATCTGCTGCCCGCGCCCGACCAGGCGCCCGGCCGGCTGCACGAAGCCATGCGCTATTCGGTGCTGGGCGGCGGCAAGCGGGTGCGCGCCGCCCTGGTCTACGCCGCCGGCCAGGCCTGCGCCGGCTCGGGCAACGGGGTGGCCGTGGAAGCCGCGCTCGACCGCGCCGCGGCGGCCGTCGAGCTCATCCATGCCTATTCGCTGGTGCACGACGACCTGCCCTGCATGGACGACGACACGCTGCGCCGCGGCCGTCCCACCACCCACGTACGGTTCGACGAAGCCACCGCCATGCTGGTGGGCGACGCGCTGCAGCCCCTGGCCTTCGAGCTGCTGGCCGACATGCCCATCGCCCCGGCGCTGGTCGTGCAGGCCGTGCAGGTGCTCGCGCGCGCCTCCGGCAGCGCGGGAATGACCGGCGGGCAGGCGATAGACCTCGACAGCGTGGGCAGGGGCCTGACGCGCGACGAACTGCAGACCATGCACCTGCTCAAGACCGGCGCGCTGCTGGGCGCCAGCGTGGCGCTGGGCGGCATCGTGGCCGGCGCCAGTTCGCAGCACCGGCGCGCGCTGGACGACTACGCGCAGGCCATCGGCCTGGCCTTCCAGGTGGTCGACGACATCCTGGACGTGACCGCCGACACGGCCAGCCTGGGCAAGACGGCCGGCAAGGACGCCGCCGCCGACAAGCCCACCTATGTGTCGCTGCTGGGGCTGGACGAGGCGCGCGCGCTGGCCGCCGAGCTGCGCGCCGCCGCGCGCCAGGCGCTGGCGCCGCTGGGCGACTCCGGCGCCTGCCTGGCCGAGCTGGCCGACTTCATCGTACTGAGGGACCGCTGAGCCGGGCGCCGCGCCCGGGTCCCGTTCCCGCCACGAGCAACCAAGACGAACCCGCATGACGACGGAACTCCTCGATCGCATCCACAGCCCGGCCGACATCAAGCCGCTGGACCGGCGCGAGCTCAAGGCGCTGGCCGGCGAGCTGCGCGCCTTCATCCTGGAGTCGGTCTCGCGCACGGGCGGGCATCTCTCGTCCAACCTGGGCACGGTCGAACTGACCCTGGCCCTGCACCATGTCTTCGACACGCCCCACGACCGCATCGTCTGGGACGTCGGCCACCAGTCCTATCCCCACAAAATCCTGACCGGGCGGCGCGAGGGCATGGCCCGGCTGCGCCAGGCCGGCGGCATTTCCGGTTTTCCCCGCCGCAGCGAATCCGAGTACGACGCCTTCGGCACGGCCCATTCGTCGACCTCGATCTCGGCCGCACTGGGCATGGCCGTCGCCTCGCGCAACGCCGGCATCGCCCGCCGCCACATCGCCGTGATCGGCGACGGGGCCATGTCGGCCGGCATGGCCTTCGAGGCCATGAACAACGCCGGCGTGACGCCGGATATCGACCTGCTGGTGGTGCTCAACGACAACGACATGTCGATCTCGCCGCCGGTGGGGGCGCTGAACCGCTATCTCGCCCGGCTGATGTCCGGCCGTTTCTACGCCGCCGCCAAGAACGTCGGTAAGGCGGTGCTGCAGCACGTCCCGCCGGTGCTCGAGCTGGCGCGCCGCATCGAGGAGCACGCCAAGGGCATGGTGACGCCGGCGACCCTGTTCGAGGAGCTGGGCTTCAACTACGTGGGGCCGATAGACGGCCACGACCTGGACGCGCTGGTGCCCACGCTGCAGAACCTGCGCGCGCTGCCGGGGCTGCGCTTCCTGCATGTGGTGACCCGCAAGGGGCAGGGGTACAAGCTGGCCGAGGCCGACCCGGTGCTCTACCACGGGCCGGGCAAGTTCGACCCCGCCGTCGGCATCCAGCAGGCGAACACGCCGGCGCGCAAGACCTTCACCCAGGTGTTCGGCGCCTGGCTGTGCGATATGGCCGAGGCCGACGAGCGCCTGGTCGGTATCACCCCGGCCATGCGCGAGGGCAGCGGGCTGGTCGAGTTCGAGCAGCGTTTTCCGCGGCGCTACTTCGACGTCGGCATCGCCGAGCAACATGCCGTGACCTTCGCCGCCGGCCTGGCCTGCGAAGGCCAGAAGCCGGTCGTGGCCATCTATTCCACCTTCCTGCAGCGCGGCTACGACCAGCTCATCCATGACGTGGCCTTGCAGAACCTGGACGTCACCTTCGCCCTGGACCGCGCCGGCCTAGTCGGCGCCGACGGCGCGACCCATGCCGGCAACTACGACATCGCCTATCTGCGCTGCATTCCCAACATGGTCGTGGCCGCCCCCTCGGACGAGAACGAGGCGCGGCTTCTGCTTACTACCTGTTACCGCCACCCGGGCCCGGCCTCGGTGCGCTATCCGCGGGGCGCGGGCCGCGGCGCCGAGGTCGCCTCGGGCCTGGACGAGGTCCCGCTGGGCAAGGGCGTGGTCCGCCGCCGGGGCCGGGGCGTGGCCATACTGGGCTTCGGCACCCTGGTGCCGGCCGCGCGGCAGGCCGCCGAGGCGCTGGATGCCACGCTGGCCGACATGCGCTTCGTCAAGCCCATCGACCGCGACCTCATCCTGGAGCTGGCCGGCAGCCACGATATGCTGGTCACGGTCGAGGAGGCCTGCGTCATGGGCGGGGCGGGCAGCGCCGTGTGCGAGGTCCTCAACGAGGCGGGGCGCTGCCTGCCCGTGCTGCAGCTGGGCCTGCCGGACCGCTTCATCGACCACGGCGACCAGGCGGCGCTGCTGGCCGGGCTGGGGCTGGACGCCGCCGGCATCGAGCGTTCCATCCGGAGCCGCCTGGACGGCGGCGCCGCTTCCGGAGCCTCCGGCGCATGACGCCAGCAGGGTCTTGCCCGGCATCCGCCGCCGTTTGAGCCATAATATGAGGTTTCAGACTACGGAGCCGCGTCCGGCGCCCGCGCCCGGCCCCGACAGGTTGCCCGCCATGAATTCCCCGATCGATCCCGTCCTTGTCATGCCGGATGTCCAGAGCTCGGCGGACACCCGGCAGATTCCCATCCAGCGGGTGGGGATCCGGGGCGTGCGCCATCCCATGCTCGTCGCCCGGCCGGACGGGCAGGCCCTGCCCACGGTGGCCAGCTGGACGCTGACGGTGGCCCTGCCGGCCGAGGAAAAGGGCACCCACATGTCGCGTTTCGTGGCGCTGCTCGAGAAATACCGCGCGGTACCCATGACGCCCGCCGGCTTCCGGGCCATGGCGGCCGAAATGCTGCCGCTGCTGCACGCCGAGCGCGGCGACATCACCGCGGCCTTTCCGTATTTCGTCGAGAAGGCGGCCCCGGTTTCTGGCGTGCGCAGCCTCATGGACTACGAAATCCAGTGGATCGCCCGCGCGGCAGGCGAGTCGGTGGAGCTCGAGATGGTCGTCCAGGTGCCGGTCACCAGCCTGTGTCCGTGTTCCAAGACCATTTCCGACTACGGCGCCCACAACCAGCGCTCGCACGTGACCGTGCACGCGGTGCTGGACGGCGAGCTCTCGGTGGAGCAGCTGGTGCGCCTGGTCGAGGACGAGGCGTCGTGCGAGCTCTGGGGCCTGCTCAAGCGCCCGGACGAGAAATACGTCACCGAGCGCGCCTACGACAATCCCAAGTTCGTGGAAGATCTGGTGCGCGACGTCGCCGCCCGGCTGCAGCGCCAGCCCGGCGTGGCCCGCTACCGCGTCGAGGCCGAGAACTTCGAATCCATCCACAACCACTCGGCCTACGCGGTGGTCGAGGGCTGATCTGCGCCCAGGCCTGCGGCCCTTGCGCTGCGGGCGGATTTGCGCGAAAATATAAGGCTTTCTTGCTCGACCCCTCGAAATTTGCGGCGATGCGTTCGCGGCTGCGGGTGGCGGGCTGCCCCTTGCCGGGGCGGGCGGGTACGCCCGGCCCTTCCCGGCGAGACATCCTCAAGGAGTAGTTTTATGCGTCACTACGAAGTGGTGTTCATCGTGCACCCCGACCAGAGCGAGCAGGTGCCCGCCATGGTCGAGCGCTACCAGGCGCTCGTCACCGGCCAGGGCGGCACGGTGCATCGCCTGGAAGACTGGGGCCGGCGCCAGCTGGCCTATCCCATCCAGAAACTCGTCAAGGCCCACTACGTGTGCCTGAACATCGAGTGCGGCCAGGCTACCCTGGACGAGCTCGAGCATTCGTTCCGCTACAACGACGCCGTGCTGCGCCACCTGGTCATCAAGGCCAAGAAGGCCCCGGCCGCGCCCTCGGTCATGATGAAGTCGGTCGAGCGCGAAGAGGCCCGCAAGGCCGCCACGGAAACGACGCAGTCCGAGTAGGGCGCGCCGACCTCCCGTGAACCGGCTGGAGCTCGTCGGCCAGGTGCTCGAATGCGAGCCCCTGCGCCATACCCCCGCCGGCGTGCCGGTGCTGGAAATGGTGCTGGCCCACGAGTCGGAAGTCGTCGAGGCCGGGCATCCCCGGCGCGTCGAGCTTACCGTGAAGGCCGTGGCGCTGGGAGACCTGGCCGCCATGCTGGCGGGCACGCAGCTGGGAACGGTGCTGCATGTCCAGGGCTTCCTGGCCCCGGCCCGCAAGGGCTCGAACCGCCTGCAGCTGCACATGCAGCGCGCGCAGGCCACGGGGGGCAGGGACCCGGCGGCGGCCTGAGCCGGGCGCAGTACAGGCGGGACCTTGTCCCGGAAACGAATACCGTCCGGATCGCGAGATCCGGAACTTTGAAAGAGGCATACCATGGCTTTCTTCGGAAAACGCAAAGAGAAACGCAAGTTCAACCAGCAGAACCCGCTGTTCAAGCGCCGCAAGTTCTGCCGCTTCACCGCCGCCGGCGTGGAAGAGATCGACTACAAGGACCTGGACACGCTGCGCGACTTCATCCAGGAAAACGGCAAGATCATTCCCGCCCGCCTGACCGGCACCAAGGCGCACTACCAGCGCCAGCTCGACACCGCCATCAAGCGCGCGCGCTTCCTGGCGCTGTTGCCCTACACCGACAACCACAAGTGATCCAGGGGCGCTGACATGCAAGTGATACTGCTCGAAAAACTGCCCAACCTGGGCAACCTCGGCGAAGTCGTGCGCGTGCGCGACGGCTATGCCCGCAACTTCCTGATTCCCCAGCGCAAGGCGCGCCGCGCCACCGAAGCCGCGCTCAAGGAATTCGAGGCGCGCCGCGCCGAGCTGGAAAAGATCCAGGCCGAGAAGCTGGCCGCGGCGCAGGCCCAGGGCGAACGCCTGGGCGGCTACGTGCTGAAGCTGTCGCAGAAGGCCGGCGTGGACGGTCGCCTGTTCGGCTCGGTGACCAACATGGACATCGCCGCCGGCCTGCACAAGGCGGGCTTCGAGACTGTCGAGAAAAGCCAGGTGCGCCTGCCCGACGGCCCCTTCAAGCACGTCGGCGAGTACCCGATCCAGGTGGCCCTGCACGCGGACGTGGTGGTCGACGTGACCGTCGTGGTCGAAGGCGAAATGGGCTGACGGCGCTGCCGCGGCAACCATCGAAAAGCCGGCCCGGGCCGGCTTTTCGCCTTTTTGCGCAGCGACAGGAGGGTAGTGCCGTGTCCGAGCCCCCGCGCGGCGAAGCGCCGCCAGGAGTGCGCGAATGGCTGGCCGGAGTGGACCCGGCCCGCGAGGAGTCCGTGCGCACCGTGCAGATCGGCGACCGGCTGTGCGTGGTCAAGCGCCGCCGCCGTTCGGCCGCGGGGGGGCTGGCCTATTGCGCCCGCTATCTGCGGGCCTTGCTGCTGGCCGTTTTCTGCCGGGTCTTCCTGGGAGAGTTCCCGTCCCCCCGTGTGTTGCTGCGCAACGGCCTGGCCGACGAGGCTCGCCGCTTGCGCAGCCTGCGCGGCGCCGGGTGCCGCGTGCCGGCCGTGCTCTGGGAAGAGCCGGAGGTGCTGGTTCTGGAATTCGTCGGCGACGACCTGCCCTATGTAGCGCGCCGCGCCGACCCTGCGGAGCGGCGGGCGCTGCTGGAGCAGGCCGCCGGCGACCTGGCCGCCTTCCACCGGGCTGGGCACGCCCACGGCGGTGCGCAGCTGCGCAACATGACGGTGCGCGGCGGCGAGCTGTGGCGCATCGATTTCGAGGAAAACATCGGCGGTGCGCTGTCGCGGCCGCTGGCCCAGGCCTACGACGTATTCCAGATGCTGGCCTCGCTGGTGGCCCTGCGCCGGCTGCCCGCCGACGAGCTGTCCGGGTTGGGTACACTCATGCTGGAGCGCTACCTTCAGGCCTGGCCCGACCCCGACGTGCGCCGTGAGCTGGCCCGCCTGGGCCGCGCCCTGCGCCGGGTGGCGGCCGTCCCGGGGCTGGCCTGGCTCCCGTGGCGCGACGTGCAAGGCTTCCTGCGCGTGGCCGCCCTTCTGCAGCGACTTCCGGATACACCATGACCGCCCCCGTCGATCCCCAACTCGAATATCTGCGCGTCCCTCCGCATTCGATCGAGGCCGAGCAGTCGGTGCTCGGCGGCCTGCTGCTGGACAATGCCGCCTGGGACCGCATCGCCGACGTCCTGGCCGAAGACGATTTCTACCGGCACGACCACAAGCTGATCTGGCACCATATCGCCAGGCTGATCGGCCTGGCGCGCCCGGCCGACGTCATCACCGTGCACGAGTCGCTGTCCAGCGCCGGCAAGGCCGACGACGTCGGCGGCCTGGCCTACCTGAACGCGCTGGCCCACAACACGCCGTCGGCGGCCAATATCCGCCGCTACGCGGAGATCGTGCGCGAGCGCGCCATGCTGCGCAAGCTGGTGTCGGTGGCCGACGAGATCTCGGCCAGCGCCCTCAATCCCCAGGGCAAGGAGGCGCGCCAACTGCTGGACGAAGCCGAATCCCGCGTGTTCCAGATCGCGCAGGAAGGTTCGCGCGGCGCGGCGGGCTTCCAGGAGCTGCAGCCCCTGCTGACCCAGGTGGTCGAGCGGATCGATGAGCTTTACCACCGCGAAGGCGATTCGGACGTGACGGGGGTGCCCACCGGGTTTACCGACCTGGACCGCATGACTTCCGGTCTGCAGCCGGGCGACCTGATCATCGTGGCGGGCCGGCCGTCCATGGGCAAGACCTCGTTTTCCATGAACATCGGCGAGCATGTCGCCATCGAGCAGGGCCTGCCGGTGGCGGTGTTCTCCATGGAAATGGGTGCCGTGCAGCTGGCCATGCGTATGCTGGGCTCGGTGGGCATGCTGGACCAGCACCGCATGCGCACCGGCAAGCTGCAGGCCGACGACTGGCCCCGCGTCACGCACGCGGTGCAGCGCATGCAGGACGTGCAGCTCTACATCGACGAGACGCCCGCCCTCAATTCCATGGAAGTCCGCGCCCGGGCACGCCGCCTGGCCCGCCAGTGCGGGCAGCTGGGGCTGATCATCATCGACTACATCCAACTGATGGGCGCCAATTCCGCCGGCGAGAACCGCGCCACCGAAATCTCCGAAATCAGCCGTTCGCTCAAGGGGCTGGCCAAGGAGCTCAACTGCCCGCTGATCGCGCTGTCCCAGCTCAACCGCAGCCTGGAACAGCGCCCCAACAAGCGGCCGGTGATGAGCGATTTGCGCGAATCCGGCGCCATCGAGCAGGACGCCGACCTGATCCTCTTCATCTACCGGGACGAGGTGTACAACCCCGATTCGCCGGAGAAGGGCACGGCCGAGATCATCGTCGGCAAGCAGCGCAACGGGCCCATCGGCACCGTGCGGCTGACCTTCCAGGGCTCCAGCACCCGCTTCCTGAATTTCTCCGCAGGGCAGTATTGAACCGCCTGCGCCGGTGCGGCGCGGCGCAGGCTTGCCGTTCGCTGCGTTTGGGGCGGCCGCATGGCGACGGGGCGGGGTGGGGCGGGTGATACAATTTGCAGCGTTTTTCCCCGTGGTTCCCCTGGAGATGAGCAGTATGGCTTCACCCCGGAAGTACCTCTCGGCGCTGCTGCTGTCGTGCGCCGCCGCTGCCGCGCCCGCCAGCCAGGCGGCCGACGCATTCCCCCAGCGCCCGATCACCCTAATCGTGCCGTTCTCGGCCGGCGGCACCTTCGACCTCGTGGCGCGCTGGGCCGCCGAAGGCGCGTCCGCCCAGTTGGGCCAGTCCATCATCGTCGAAAACAAGCCCGGGGCGGGCGGCACGCTCGGCGGCCGCATGGTGTCCCAGGCCAAGCCCGACGGCTATACCCTGCTGCTGTCCGGCGTGGGCCCCATCTCCATCTCGCGCGTGGTCTACAACAACCTCGGCTACGATCCCGGCAAGGCGCTGGCGCCCGTGGTGCAGTTGACGTCTTCGCCGCTGATCCTGGCGACCTCGCAGGAATTCCCGGGCACTACGGTGGCGGAATTCGTCGACTTCCTGAAGGCCAGCCCCGGCCGCTACAACTATGCCTCGACCGGCAACGGCACCATCGTGCACCTGGCCGGCGAGTACTTCAAGCAGAGCACCGGCACCGCCTTCGAGCACATCCCCTACACGGGCGGCTCGCAGACGACGCTGGCCTTGCTCAAAGGCGATGCGACCTTCTCGATCACCAACATCCCCAACGTGCTGCAGCAGGTGCAGAGCGGCAAGCTCAAGGGCCTGGCCACCACCGGCCCGACGCGGCCGGCGGCGCTGCCCGACCTGCCTACCATGGCCGAGGCCGGCATCCAGGGCTACGACGTCACGGGCTGGATCGGCATCTTCGCGCCGGCCGGCACGCCGGACGAAGTGGTCTCGCGGCTCAACGAGGCCTTCGCCAAGGCCATGCAGAACCCGGACATCAAGACGCGGCTCGAGCAGCAGGGCGACAGCGTGGCCGTCGGCCCGGTGGCGGACTTCCGCAAGTTCGTCGAGGAAAGCAACGTGCAGTGGGCGAAAATCGCCACCGACGCGAACGTGACCATAGACTGAACGCGGCTTGCCGGCGTAGGGAGGCCCCGCGCCGGCAGCCGCGGGAAGGCAGTGCGGCCGCTCGATATTCGTCGAGCGGCCGCGTCGTTTCGGACGCCGTGATGTTTCAGCTGCTGCGGCGGGCAGCCCGCGTCGTAGCCGTGCTGGCGGACCCTGCGGCGCAGAGGGAGCCGCCGCTACGCCGGGCAGCTTTCCCGCCCGGGCGGGGAGGCCGGGCCGCCAGGAGGCCGCGCTAGGAGCCGCTACGCGGGGCGGCCGCCGCCTGCCGCCCCGCGTAGCGCTGCGCCAGCAGCGCGCAGGCGAAGAGCTGGATCTGGTGGTACATCATCAGCGGCAGGACGATGGCGCCGACCGCCGGGCCGGCGAACAGCATCTGCGCGATGGGAATGCCGGTCGCCAGGCTTTTGTTCGAGCCGCAGAAGAGCAGCGTCATGCGGTCGGCGTGGCCGAAGCCGCCCAGGCGGGCGGCGGCCTGCACGCCGGCCACGGCCAGCGCGAACAGGCCGATGCAGATGGCCGCCAGCGCCAGCAGCGCCGGAGCCGGGGTGTGCGTCCACAGCCCCTGGTTCACGGCCGTGGAGAAGGCGGTGTAGACCACCATGAGGATGGACCCCTGGTCGACCAGGGCCAGCAGCTTCTTGCGGCGCAGCGCCCAGCCGCCTATGCGCGGCTGCAGGACCTGCCCCAGTACGAAGGGCAGCAGCAGCTGCACCACGATCTTGAGCGCCGAGTCGAACGACACCGGCACGTCTCCGGCGTGGGTCAGGGCCAGGCCCGCGAGCAGCGGGGTCAGGAAGATTCCGAGCAGGCTGGAAGCCGAGGCGCTGCACACGGCGGCCGGGACATTCCCGCCGGCCATGGAGGTGAAGGCGATGGCCGATTGCACCGTGGACGGCAGGAAGCACAGGAACAGCACCCCGGCGTACAGGCCCGGCGTGACCAGCGGCTCCAGCAGGGGCTTGAGCGCGAGGCCCGCCACGGGAAACAGCACGAAGGTCAGGCCGAACACTGCCAGGTGCAGGCGCCAGTGCGCCGCGCCGGCCAGTACGGTTTGGCGCGACAGGCGGGCGCCGTGCAGGAAGAAGAGCAGCGCGATCGCCAGGTTGGTGGCCCAGCCGAATGCCGCGGCGGCCTGGCCGCGCACCGGCAGCACGCTGGCCACGAGCAGGACGGCCAGCAGGGCCAGGGTGAAATTGGGCAGCAGGCGGGACAGGCGCATGGGTGGACACAACGGCACGCCGCCGTTGCGGCGCGGTCGGCCATTGTAGACCGCCGCATCCCTTGCGCGGCCGGCGGGCCGTGGGTTCAGGCCTGCGGCGTCATGGCCAGCGCCAGGGCGTGCGCCGCCCGCAGCGAGGCCGGGTCGGCGATGCCCCGGCCGGCGATGTCGAAGGCGGTGCCGTGGTCCACGCTGGTGCGCACGAAGGGCAGGCCGACGGTGACGTTCACGCCCTGGTCGATACCCAGGTATTTGACCGGGATCAGCCCCTGGTCGTGGTACTGGGCGACCACGATGTCGAACTCGCCGCGGCGCGCGCGCATGAATACCGTGTCGCCCGGCCAGGGGCCGCTGGCGTCGATGCCCGCCTCGCGGGCGCGGGCCACGGCCGGAGCGATGACGTCCACGTCCTCGCGTCCGAAGCGGCCGTTCTCGCCGGCATGGGGATTGAGCCCGGCCACCGCCACGCGCGGCCGGGCGATGCCCATCTGGCGGCAGGCCCGGTCGGCCAGGCGGATGGCGCGGTCCTGGCCGGCCGGAGTCACGCGGGCGGGCACCTCGGAGAGCGCGACGTGGATGGTGGCCAGCAGTACGCGCAACTCGTCGTTGGCCAGCATCATGGCGAATTCGCGGGTCTGCGAGCGCTCGGCCAGGATCTCGGTATGGCCGGGATAGTCCAGTCCCGCCGCCTGCAGCGCTTCCTTGTTGAGGGGGGCGGTGACGATGGCGCGGATGCGCCCGGCCAGGGCGTCGTCGATGGCGGCGCACAGGCTGTCGTAGGCGCAGCGCCCGGCCGCGGCGCTGACGCGGCCCAGCGGCAGCCCGGGCGGCAGCGGCGTACAGGGGCAGACGACGTCGATGCGGCCGGGGCGGGGACGGGCCGCCTGCGGCCCTTCGACGGCGGCGATTTCCATCGCCGCGCCGAGCTGGGCGGCCGCGCGACGCAGCGCGCCCGCATCGCCGTAGACGACGGTGGGAGCCGGCAGCCCGGCCGCGAAGGCCTTGACGACGATCTCCGGGCCGATGCCCGCGGCATCGCCCAGCGTCAGGCCGACGGGAAGGGCGGCCCCGGTCACGGCCGCCCCCGTCGGGCGCGTGCCGGCGCCGCGCGGCGCGGAGCCGGGCTCAGAGCACGTCCCCTGCGTAGTCCGCCAGCCGCGAGCGTTCGCCGCGCTGCAGGGTGATGTGGCCCGAGTGCGGCCAGCCCTTGAAGCGGTCGACGACGAAGGTCAGGCCCGAACTGCCCTCGGTGAGGTAGGGCGTGTCGATCTGGGCGATGTTGCCCAGGCAGACCACCTTGGTGCCCGGGCCGGCGCGCGTGACCAGGGTTTTCATCTGCTTGGGCGTGAGGTTCTGGGCCTCGTCGATGATGAGGTATTTGTTCAGGAAGGTGCGGCCGCGCATGAAGTTCAGCGACTTGACCTTGATGCGCGAGCGGATCAGGTCCATGGTGGCGGCGCGCCCCCATTCGCCGCCGTGCGACGAGCTGCCGGCCTCGCCGTCGCCCATGTTGAGCACGTCCAGGTTGTCCTCGAGCGCACCCATCCAGGGCAGCATCTTTTCTTCCTCGGTGCCGGGCAGGAAGCCGATGTCCTCGCCTACCGGAACGGTGACGCGGGTCATGATGATCTCGGTATAGCGCTTGGTCTCCAGCACCTGGGCCAGCCCCGAGGCCAGGGCCAGCAGCGTCTTGCCCGTGCCGGCCTGGCCCAGCAGCGAGACGAAATCGCATTCGGGGTTCATCAGCAGGTTCAGGGCGAAGTTCTGCTCGCGGTTGCGGGCGGTGATGCCCCATACGTTGTTCTTGCCGTGGGTGTAGTCGCGCAGGGTGGCCAGCACCGCGCTCTTGCCGCTGACTTCCTTGACCTGGGCGTACAGGGGCATCGAGCCTTCGAAGTACACGAACTGGTTGACCACGAACTGCGCGCACAGGGGGCCGTTGACGCGGTAGTACGTCGTGCCGCCCTGCTGCCAGGACTCCATGTCTTTGCCGTGGCGGTTCCAGAAGTTTTCCGGCAGTTGCAGCATGCCGGAGTAGAGCAGGTCGGAATCTTCCAGCACCTGGTCGTTGAAGTAGTCTTCGGCGGCCAGCCCCAGGGCGCGCGCCTTCAGGCGCATGTTGATGTCCTTGGACACCAGCACGACCTCGCGGGCGGGGTGCTGCTGCTGCAGGCCTCGCACCACGCCCAGGATCTGGTTGTCGGCCTTGCCCACCGGCAGTTCGGCCGGCAGGGCGTTGGCCATGGCGGAGGTCTGGAACATCAGGCGGCCGCTGGCTTCCCGGTTGCCCAGCGCATCGAGCGGCAGGCCCTCGTCGATGCGCGGCTCGTCGCCCATCAGGGCATCCAGCGAGCGGCTGACCTGGCGCGCGTTGCGGGCCACTTCCGACATGCCCTTCTTGTGCTGGTCCAGCTCTTCGAGCGTGACCATGGGCAGGAAGACATCGTGCTCCTCGAAGCGGAATAGCGAGCTGGGATCGTGCAGCAGCACGTTGGTGTCGAGCACGAAGAGCTTGCGCACCGCCGGCGCCGCCTTGAGCACCGGCTTGCGCCGGCGCGCGGCCGTCGAGGCCCCGCGTGCCGGGGCGGGGGCCGGCGCGGCGGCCAGGGAGGATGCGGGGCGGGTTGGAGCCGGGGCCGGCGCCGCCGTGGCCGAGGGCGGCTGGTCGGCGGGGGCCGGGCGCATGGCGGGCTCGCCGGAAGGAAATGCGAGGATGGCGGCAGGTCGGGTAGGCAACTTCGGAAGCGGCATGTGCGTCACTCTCCTGTGGGAACCGGCTGTCTGGCTGTCGATGGGCGCCTGCGCCTGGGGGCGCCTATCCGATACTGCGGGCGGCCTGCAGGACTTCCCGGGCATGGCCCGGCACCCTGATGCCGCGCCACTCCTGCACGAGCACGCCGTAGGCGTCTATGAGAAAGGTGCTGCGCTCGATGCCGCGCACCTGCTTGCCGTACATGTTCTTCTGCTTGATGACGCCGTAGAGATTGCAGACGGTCTCGTCGGCGTCGGCGATCAGGGGAAAGGGCAGGGTGTGCTTGGCGCAGAAGTTCTCGTGGGATTTCAGGCTGTCGCGCGAAACGCCGATCACCACGCAGCCCGAGGCCAGGAATTGCTCGTGCAGGTCGCGGAAGTTCTGGCCTTCGACGGTACAGCCCGGCGTGTTGTCCTTGGGGTAGAAGTACAGCACCACCGCGCGTCCCCGGCACTGCCCCAGGCTGATGCGGCCGATGGTGCTGTCGGCCTCGAAGTCGGGGGCGGGCTTGCCTATGGAGGCGATCGTCATGGCTGGAAGTCTCCGGAGGGAATGAGGGCCGCCACCACGCGCCTGCCTTCGGCCATCAGGATGTTGTAGGTGCGCGAGGCGGCCTGGGTGTCCATGGTTTCCACGCCGATGCCGGCGGCCAGCAGGGGCCGCAGCAGCGCGGGGGCCAGGAAATGCTGGCGGGCTCCGGTGCCGATCAGCAGGATCTCGGGCGCGCCGGGCGGCGGCCCGGCCGGCGCCGAAGGCTCGGAGGCATCCAGAAAGGAAAGGGGGTCGGATGAAGGCTCCGGCAGGCCGGCCGCCTGGCGCAGCAGGGGAGCGGTGATGTCCGCGGCGCCGCGCACCGGCCAGGGGGCAACGCCGCCTTCGGGGCCGAACGCGATCGCGTGGGAAAAACGAACCTGATTGACCTCGATATAGCCTTCACCGTACGCGGTGACGGTATTGAGCGCGGACTCGGGATCGGTATGCAGCTTCAATAAATGCTCCGGCGGATGATTCCGATAATAGCGCACTCGGGCGCGTGTTGCGCGTCACAAACCGGTGCCGCGCCGGGGCCGCGCCGATTTGCCGAGGGGGGCCGCTTGCGCTAGATTATTGGGTTTTCCGCCGCTCGTCCCGGGCCAGGCTTCGGGGCCGGCGCATCCACAAGGTCCAGAAGGATTCCCGCCATGAGGAAGTTTTCCCGCATCGAGCGCCTGCCGCCCTATGTTTTCAACATCACCGGCGAGCTCAAGATGGCAGCGCGCCGTCGCGGCGAAGACATCATCGACATGTCCATGGGCAACCCGGACGGCCCGACGCCGCGCCACATCGTGGACAAGCTGATCGAGGCGGCCAGCCGGCCCACCACCCACGGCTATTCGGTTTCCAAGGGCATTCCCCGGCTGCGCAAGGCCATCGCCGACTGGTACCAGCGGCGCTACGAGGTCGAGCTCGACCCGGACTCCGAAGCCATCGTCACCATAGGCTCCAAGGAAGGCCTGGCCCACCTCATGCTGGCCACGCTGGACCGGGGCGACACCGTGCTGGTGCCCAACCCCAGCTACCCCATCCACATCTACGGGGCGGTGATCGCCGGCGCCAACATCCGTTCCGTGCGCATGACGCCCGGCATCGACTTCTTCGAGGAACTCGAGCGCGCGGTGCGCGAGTCCATTCCCAAGCCCAAGATGATGGTGCTGGGCTTTCCCAGCAACCCCACCGCCCAGTGCGTGGACCTGTCGTTCTTCGAGCGGGTGGTCGAGCTCGCGCGCGAGCACGACATCCTGGTGGTGCACGACCTTGCCTACGCCGACATCACCTTCGACGGCTACGTCGCGCCGTCCATCATGCAGGTGCCCGGCGCGCGCGACGTCGCCGTCGAGTTCTTCACGCTGAGCAAGAGCTACAACATGGCGGGCTGGCGGGTAGGCTTCATGGTGGGCAACCGCGAACTCGTCAACGCCCTGGCGCGCATCAAGAGCTACCACGACTACGGCACTTTCACGCCCATCCAGGTCGCTTCCATCGCGGCGCTGGACGGCCCGCAGGACAGCGTGGCGGAAATCCGCGAGAAGTACCGCAGCCGCCGCGACGTGCTGGCCCGCGGCCTGCACGAGGCGGGGTGGCCGGTGGAGATTCCCAAGGCTTCCATGTACATCTGGGCGCGCATTCCCGAGCCCTACCGCGAGCTGGGCTCGCTGGAGTTCGCCAAGCGCGTGCTGGCCGACGCCAAGGTGGCGGTCTCGCCCGGCGTCGGATTCGGCGAGTACGGCGACGAGTACGTACGTTTCGCGCTGATCGAGAACGAGCAGCGCACCCGCCAGGCCGTGCGCGGCATCAAGGACATGTTCCGCAAGGACGGGCTGCTGAAATGACCCGCCGCCGGAACCCGTCCGCCGCGCCGGATGCGGCCGCGCGCGCACTCGCGGAGGTGCGCGCATGAAACCCATCAAGGTGGGCCTGCTGGGCCTGGGCGTGGTGGGCGGCGGCACCTGGAAGGTGCTGTCGCGCAACGCCGAGGAAATCGCGCGCCGCGCCGGCCGGCGCATAGAGGTGGCGCGCGTCGCGGTGCGCGATGTGGCCAAGGCGCGCAGCCGCGTGGGCGACGCGGTCGATGTCGGCGGCGACCCCTACGCCGTGGTGCGCGACCCCTCGGTCGACATCGTGGTGGAGCTCATCGGCGGCGATACGCTGGCGCGCGAGCTGGTCATGGAAGCCATCGCCAACGGCAAGCACGTGGTGACGGCCAACAAGGCCATGCTGGCCAAGCACGGCAACGAGATCTTCGCCGCGGCGTCGGCGCGCGGGGTCATGGTGGCCTTCGAGGCGGCCGTGGCCGGGGGCATCCCCATCATCAAGGCCATCCGCGAGGGCCTGACCGCCAACCGGATCGAATGGGTGGCCGGCATCATCAACGGCACGACCAATTTCATCCTGTCCGAGATGCGCGCGCGCGGGCTGGGCTTCGACGAGGCGCTGGCCGATGCGCAGCGGCTGGGCTATGCCGAGGCCGACCCCACCTTCGACATCGAGGGCGTGGACGCGGCGCACAAGCTGACGCTGCTGGCCTCGCTCGCGTTCGGCGTGCCGGTGCAGTTCGGCCGGGCCTACATCGAAGGCATTTCCGGGCTGGCGCAGGAAGACATCGCGCACGCCGAGCGCCTGGGCTACCGCATCAAGCTGCTGGGCATCACCCGCCGCCGGCCCGAGGGCATCGAGCTGCGCGTGCATCCCACCCTGGTGCCGGCCGAGCGCCTGCTGGCCAACGTCGAGGGCGCCATGAACGCCGTCCTGGTGCACGGCGACGCCGTGGGTCCCACGGTGTACTACGGGCAGGGCGCGGGCGAAGAGCCCACCGCCTCTGCCGTGGTGGCCGACCTGGTCGACGTGACCCGGCTGCATACGGCGGACCCGGGGCATCGCGTGCCGCACCTGGCCTTCCAGCCGGACGCCATGTCGGACAGTCCCATCCTGCCCATGGAAGAGACCCGCAGCGCCTACTACCTGCGGCTGCGGGTCGACGACCGGCCGGGGGTGCTGGCGGACATCGCCCGCATTCTGGCCGACGCGGCCATTTCCATCGGCTCCATGATCCAGCAGCCCGGCGACGACTCCGGCGCGGACATCATTTTCATGACCCATCAGGCCCTCGAGCGCGACGTCGACCGCGCCATCGGCCGCATCGGGTCGCTGCCCTTCGTGCGCTCGTCGGTGACGCGGATCCGCATGGAAAACCTGACATGAAGTACGTTTCCACCCGCGGCGGCATGGCGCCGCAGCCTTTCTCGGACATCCTGCTCGAAGGCCTGGCGCCCGACGGCGGCCTGGCCATGCCGGAGTCGTTGCCGCAGGTGCCGGCCGAGCGGCTCGAGGCCTGGCGCGGCCTGTCCTACGCCGACCTGGCCTTCGAGGTCCTGCGTCTGTTCATCGACGACATTCCCGAGGAAGACCTCAGGGGGCTGACCCGCGCCGCCTACCGCGTCGGCGTGTTCGGCAGCGAGGACATCGTGCCCCTGCGCCCGCTGGCCGCCGACCAGTACCTGCTGGGGCTGTCCGAGGGGCCGACGCTGGCCTTCAAGGACATGGCCATGCAGTTCCTGGGTCACGCCTTCGAATACGTGCTGCAGCGGCGGGGAACGACGCTGAACATACTGGGGGCCACCTCGGGCGACACGGGGTCGGCCGCCGAGTACGCGCTGCGCGGCAAGCGGGGCGTCTCGGTCTTCATGCTTTCGCCGCACGGCCGCATGAGCGCCTTCCAGCGCGCGCAGATGTATTCGCTGGCCGATGCCAACATCCACAATATCGCGGTGCGCGGCGTGTTCGACGACTGCCAGGACATCGTCAAGGCGCTGGCCGGCGACCTGGAATTCAAGTCGCGCTACCGCATCGGCGCGGTCAATTCCATCAACTGGGCGCGCATCGCCGCCCAGGTGGTGTACTACTTCCACGGCTGGCTGCGCGCCACCTCGGCACCGGGCCAGCAGGTTTCCTTCGCGGTGCCCTCGGGCAATTTCGGCAACATCCTGTCCGGCCATATCGCGCGCGGCATGGGCCTGCCGGTGCGCCGGCTGGTGCTGGCCACCAACGAGAACAACGTGCTCGAGGAGTTCTTCCGCACCGGCGTCTACCGGCCGCGCGGCGCGGACCGCACCTACGCCACCTCCAGCCCGTCCATGGACATTTCGCGGGCGTCGAACTTCGAGCGCTTCGTGTACGACCTGCTCGACCGCGACGCCGGCCGCGTCAAGGCGTTGTGGGATGGCCTGGCCCGCGACGGCGAGTTCGACCTGTCTTCGTACCTGCCGCTGTTCGAATCGCGCTACGGCTTCCAGGCCGGGTCCAGTTTCCACGCCGACCGTGTGGCGACGATACGCTCGGTCTACGACCAGAGCGGCGTGGTGATCGACCCGCACACGGCCGACGGCGTCAAGGTCGCGCGCGAGTACGCCGAGCCGGGCGTGCCCATGCTGGTGCTCGAGACCGCGCTGCCGGCGAAGTTCTCCGACACCATCCAGGAAGCGCTGGGCCGCCCCGCGCCGCTGCCCGCGGGCCTGGAAGACCTGGAATCCCGTCCGCAGAAGGTGGTGCTCATGGATTGCGACGCGCAGGCGGTGCGGCGCTATATCGCCGAGCATGCCCAGTTGGGCTAGGGCGGTCCGCGCCGGATCGCCGTCCGTTCCCGGGGCGGCCTGCGCATCCTCCGGGCAGAGCGGCGGCCACGGGCTGGCGCGCTGCGCTCCGGCTCAATAGACGTCGCGGCGGTAGCGCCCGGCCGCGGCCAGGTCCTCCAGGCCCTGCGCGCCCAGCAGGGATTCCAGCGCCGCGTGCACGCCGGCGGCCATGCCGGCCTGGTCGCCGCATACGTAGACGGCAGCCCCCGCTTCCACCCATTTGCGCACTTCGGGCCCGGCTTCCAGCAGGCGGTGCTGCACGTAGACGCGCTCGGGCTGGTCGCGCGAGAACGCCAGGTCCAGCCGCTTCAGGTGGCCGGACCGCTGCCATGCATCGATGTCTTCCCGGCAGTGGAAATCGCAGGCGCGGCTGCGTTCGCCGAACAGCAGCCAGTTCTCGCGGCTGCCGGCCCGTTCGCGCGCCAGCAGGTGGGCGCGCAGGCCCGCCATGCCGGTGCCGTTGCCGATCAGTATCAGGGGCCGTCGCGGGTCCGGGGGACGAAAATTGCGGTTGCCGCGGATGCGCAGCGCGATCGCGGCGCCGGGCGCCGCCCCGGCGGTCAGCCAGCCGCTGCCCGCGCCCAGTGCGCCGTCGGGCCGCCGCATTTGCCGCACCAGCAGGTGGATGGCCCCGTCTTCCGGCAGGGACGCGATGGAGTATTCCCGGTGCGGGAGCAGCCCGGGGTCGGCGGCCGAGCGCCGGGGCCCGATCTCGGCGATGTCGCCGGCCTGCCACGCGGGCGCCGGCCCGCGCGGCTTGAGCACCAGGTGGAAGCAGGGCGCGCCGGGACTGCCCGGGTTGAGCAGCCGGCGCGAGGCCAGCGTCCACTCGTCGTAGCGCGGGGGCTCCCAGTCGGGCAGTTCGACGCCGCCGGCCAGCAGGCCCAGCTGGCGCTGCCAGTGCCGCAGCGCGCCCGCCTCGCCGTTGTCGACCTCGACGCGGTCGAACAGGGCCTGCGCGCCGTGCCGGTGCAGCCATTCGTCGAGCCGGCGGCCGAAGCCGCAGAAATCGGCATAGCTGCCGTCGCCCAGCGCCAGCACGGCATACCGCAGGCCGGAGAGGTCCGGGCCGGCGACGCTGCCGGCCAGGCGGGCGGCGAAGGGCGCCGCGTGGTCCGGGGCGTCGCCTTCGCCCGTGGTGCTGGCCACGAACAGCATGCGGGGCCGGCCGGCCAGCAGCGCGTCGTCCACGTGCTGCAGGGGCATCGCGCTGGCGGGCAGGCCGCCGGCCAGCAACGATTGCACGGTGCGCTGCGCGAGATCTTCGGCGTAGCCGGTCTGGCTGGCGTAGGCCACGACGATGGCGTCGGCGGCAGGCGCTCCTTCACGTTCCCGCCTCGTGCGGCGCCGGGCCGAGTGCCAGGCGTGCAGGCAGAGCAGCAGCCACAGCAGGACGATGCCGGCCGCGGCCAGCAGGCGTTCGGTCATGCGGCGCTACTCTCCGGTAAGCAGGGCTTCGAAGGCCGGTGTCGCGCGGCTGTCGAAGCCGTCGCCTGCATGCGAGACGAACAGTGCCGCCAGCCCGTGCCGGCGGGCGTGCTCCATGCCCGCTTCCAGGCCAAGCACGGCCAGGGCGGTGGCCTGGGCATCGGCCCGCATGCATTGCTGGGCAGCCACGGCAACCGAGGCCAGGCCGTGTTCCACTGGGCGCCCAGTGCGAGGGTCCAGGGTATGCGAATAGCGCCGGCCGCCGGCCTCGAAATAACGGCGGTAGTCGCCCGAGGTCGCCACCGACAGGCCGTCGAGCGCGAGCACCGCGGCCGGGCCGGAGCCGTCGGGCAATTCCACGGCGACGCGCCAGGGCCTGCCGTCGGGCCGCCGGCCGCGGCCCAGCAGTTCGCCGCCCACCTCGACCAGGTAGTTCGCCACGCCCAGCGCGTCCAGCGCGGCGGCGGCACGGTCCACGCCGTAGCCTTTGGCGATGGAGGAAAAATCCAGCGCCGCATCCGCGGGGCGCCAGGCCCGGCGGGCGGCCGGGTCCAGCCGCAGGCGGTACCAGCCGACGCGGGCCAGGGCGGCGTCGACCTCGGCCTGGGACGCGGGGACGGTGCGAGGGGCGGCCGGGCCGAACCCCCACAGGTCCACCAGGGGGGCGACGGTGGGATCGTAGGCGCCGCCGGTCTCGCGCGCCAGCTCCCAGGCGCATTGCAGGACCTCGAAGCACTCCGCGGGCAGGGCGTGCCAGCCTTCGGGCGCCCGGTTGAAGCGGCACAGGTCCGAGCCGGGCAGCCAGGTGCTCATCTGAGCCACCACCCCGTCCAGCGCGTCCTGCACGCGGGCATGGGCCTGGCGCAGGTCCAGGCCGGCAGGCGCGGCCAGCCGGGCCGACCAGGTCGTGCCCATGGTCGGCCCGCCCAGGTCGGAGAACACCCGGTCGCCGGCGCTGCGCAGCGCCGGGCGGCCCTGGGCGGGCTCGGGCACGGGGTGCGGCATGGTGGCGCCGGACGTCCTTACTGGGGCAGCACTTCGAAGGTGGCGGTGTAGGCCAGCCGGCGCTTGTCGGCCTGTTTGACGGCGGTCTTGTCGTCTTCCGCGTCGGCGTCGAGCCAGTACATGCCCGCTTGCGGCCATTTGACGGAGAACTTGCCGCCGGCGTCGGTGGTCAGCGAGATCTCGCCCACCTGGTCGCGGTAGCGGCTGCCGCCGGGCACGATGACAACCTTCACGCCGGAAGCGGGCTTGCCGTCGAGCATGAGCTGGAAATCCGCCTGCTCGCCGGCGTAGAGATCGTTGGGATGGGTCTGCGCTACCAGTTCGAGGCCCTGGCCGGAGGGGGTGAGGGCAGAAGGCTTGCCCAGGGTGACGAAGGTTTCCAGGCGGCTGAAGGACTCGGACACCTGCAGCTTGGCGGCGCCGGCCGGCACGTTGGCGGCGAGGTCGGCGGGCTTGCCGAACCAGCGCTTGGGCTGGCCGTTTTCTTCCCAGCGGGCGAAGGCGCCATTGTTGACCAGGGCGATGCGGTAGGTGCCGGCCTGCGTCAGGTTCAGGTCGAAGGTGCTGCGCAGGCGGCCCTGCGACACGTTCTGCGGCTGCACGGCCGAGCCGTCGGGGGCGGTGACGGCCAGGTTGTCCAGCGCCAGCCGGTTGTGGTTGAAGTAGAACTTGTCGTTGCCGGCCGCCGCGTCCACCGTGATCCAGGCATTCTCGGCCGACAGCACCGTGGAGGAAGGCAGCAGGAACCGGTCGTGGGCTTGGGCGGAAAGCGGCAGGGCCGCGATCGCGGCGGCGGCGGCCAGGCTGAGCAGGGGTTTCATGTCGGGGGACTCCGGTGCGTTGGAAAAGGGTCAGGGACGGGTTTCGAGGGCGACGCCGCCCAGTTCGTGCTCGCCTTGCGCGGCGGCCCGCTCGGGCTGGGCCGGCGGCCAGGCGAAGGGCAGGCGCAGCAGTTCGCGGTCGCCTTTCTCGCGGGCCGCTTCCACCACCAGGACGTAGCGTCCGGGCGCCAGGCCCGCCATGGGTGCGGCCTCGCCCGCGAACGCCACGGCGTGCCGGCCCGCCGGCCGCGTCGCGCCGCTCACGCCGTCTATCGGGTAGTCGTGGTCGCGCCCGCTGCGCCGCCACCACTGGCGCAGGTCCTTGAGCCACTTGGTGCCTTCGTTGTTCTTCATGTCCACGTCGTACCAGACGGCGAGGTCGGCGGCTACGCTCTGGTCCTCGCGCTCGATCCAGATGGCGACGTAGGGGCGGTGGTATTCGGCGGCGTTCAGCCGCGGGATCTCGACCTGGACCGTGAGGTCGGCCGCCTGGGCCGGCAGGGCGATCGTGCCGCCCACGATGGCGGACAGGAGCAGGGTGCGCATGGCGATCCTTGTCAGTGGATGAAGATCAGGGCCAGCACCGCGGGCAGCGCCACGCCCAGGCCCACCATGGGCCAGGTGGCGGCGCGGTTGCCCGCGTGCATCTTGAGCAGGAACAGCCCCGTGACGGAAAAGACCAGACAGGCGACGGCGAACGCGTCGATGAACCAGCTCCATGCCGCGCCGGTGTTGCGGCCCTTGTGCAGGTCGTTCAGGTAGGAGATCCAGCCGCGGTCGGTCACTTCGTACTCGGCCTCGCCGCTGTGCCGGTCGATGGACAGCCAGGCGTCGCCGCCGGGGCGGGGCAGGGACAGGTAGATCTCGTCGTCCGACCATTCCGCGGCACGGTCCCCGGCCTGTACCGACCATTCCCGCTCGAGCCAGGCGCGCAGCGGCCCGGGCAGGGGCGCCTTGGCGCCGGCGTCCGCGGCGGCCAGGGCCAGCAGGTCGCCGGGCAGCGTGGCCCGCAGCGACACCACGCGCGGCTCGGATTCGATGGCGCCCGCATGGTTCAGGGTGATGCCGGTGGCGGCGAAGGCCAGCATGCCGACCAGGCACAGGGCCGAGCTGATCCAGTGCCACTGGTGCAGCGTCTTGAGCCAATAGGCGCGGCGCCTGGGGTCGGGTTTGCGGTTCATGGGAGGCGAAGCGGGAAGCACGCCATTCTAGCATTAATGAGAATTAATCTCACCGAATTCCGGCCGAGGCCGCAGCGGCGGCGGGCCGGCTTGGGGCTAGAATGCCCCCATGCCCCTCCCGCCCAGCCCCGGCGCGCCGCCGCCCGCGCTGCAAGTCGTCGAACTGGCCAAGCGCTACGGACGGCGCGCGATCCTCGACGGCCTCTCCTTCGAGGTGCGGCGCGGGGAGTGCTACGGTCTGCTGGGTCCCAACGGGGCCGGCAAGACCACCACGCTGAGGGCCCTGCTGGGCCTGATCCCGTACGAAGGCGGGAAGATACGCATGCTGGGCCGGGACATCCCGGCCCAGGCGCGCAGCGCCCGCGCGCGGGTAGGGGTGGTGCCGCAGGCGGACAACCTGGACCCCGACTTCACCATAGAAGAGAACCTGCTGGTGTTCGGGCGCTATTTCGGCATGCCCGACGCGCAGATCCGCGCGCGCATTCCGGAACTGCTCGAGTTCGCCGCCCTGACGGCCCACGCCCGCTCGCGCATCAACGAGCTGTCCGGCGGCATGAAGCGGCGCCTGACGCTGGCCCGGGCGCTGGTCAACAACCCGGACCTCATCGTCATGGACGAGCCGACCACGGGGCTGGACCCGCAGGCCCGCCACCTGATCTGGGAACGGCTCAAGGCGCTGCTGGGCGAAGGCAAGACGCTGCTGCTCACCACGCATTTCATGGACGAGGCCGAGCGGCTCTGCCACCGCCTGGGGGTGCTCGACCGCGGCCACCTGATCGCCGAGGGCGAGCCGCGGGAACTGATCGCCCGGCACGTCGAGCCGCAGGTGGTGGAAGTCTACGGCGAGGGCCTGGCGGACTGGCTGCGCAGCCAGCGCGACCGGCTTGCGGCGCGCCTGGAAACCAGCGGCGAGACGGTGTTCTGCTACGCCTGGCAGGCCGACCCCGTCCTGCGCAGCCTGCAGGGCCGCGACGGCCTGCGCTACCTGCACCGGCCGGCCAATCTCGAAGACCTGTTCCTGCGGCTGACCGGCCGCGGCATGCGGGAAGAGACATGAGCGCGGCCGACTGGCGCTGGCCCTGGCCCGGCAGGCTGTGCCTGGCGGTTCTGCGGCGCAATTTCCTGGTGTGGCGCAAGACGGCGTGGTCGACCGTGCTGGGCGACGTGCTGGATCCGCTGATCGTGCTGCTGGCGCTGGGCTACGGCCTGGGCGGCATGCTGCCGGCGGTCGACGGCGTGCCCTACATCACCTTCCTGGCCGCGGGTTCGATCTGCATGGGCGCGCTCTACGGCGCAACCTTCGAGGCCACCTACAACGCCTTTTCGCGCCTGCAGATCCAGCGTACCTGGGACGCCATGCTCAATACGCCGCTGTCGCTGGACGACGTCGTATGGGCCGAGATCCTGTGGGCGGGCGCCAAGGCGCTCAAGAGCGGCCTGGCCATTCTGGCGGTAGCCGCGGCGCTGGGCATCGCGCGCCATCCGTCCATGCTCTGGATCCCGCCCGTCCTGGCGCTGGCCGGCCTGTGTTTCGCGGCGCTGGCCATGGTGGTCAGCGCCCTGGCCCGCAGCTACGACTTCTTCATGTACTACTTCACCCTGGGCATTACGCCCATGGTCTTTCTCTCCGGCATATTCTTCCCGGTGTCGCAACTGCCGCCGCTGCTGGCAGGCGCGATGCAGGTCCTGCCGCTTGCGCCGGCCGTCAACCTGATCCGCCCGCTCATACTGGGCCAGTGGCCGCCGCATCTCTGGCTGGACCTGGCCCGGCTGGCGGCCACCGCGGTGCTGGCGATCTGGCTGGCCACGGTGCTCATGCGCCGGCGGCTGCTGCGCTGAGCGCTGCCGCCAGGCGGCGCGCGGCGGCCGCGCCGCTGCGCACCGCGCCCTCCAGCACGCCGGGGTAGCCGGTGTCGGTCCAGTCCCCGGCCAGCGCGAGCCGCGGCCAGGGCGTGGCCGCCCCGGGGCGCGCCAGCCCGGGCACGGCCGCGAAGGTCGCCCGCTTTTCGATGACCAGGGCGCGGGCGGCCACCGGCGGCATGGGCGGCAGCGCCGCGGGGTGGCGCGCCACTTGCTCGCGCACCTGTTCGGCGAGCCGTTCGGCGCCGGCTGCGCGGCCGGCCGCGTGCAGGACGCCCGCGGCGCTCGCCACTACGGCCAGTTCGCCGTCGCCATCGCGGCCGGCCAGTTGCGCGCGATCGAACAGCCATTGGCCGTGGTGGCCGCGCTGCGGGTCCTCGGACAGCATCATCATCGGCCGGGGCAGGCGCCACGGCCCGG